>JAABUP010008263.1_pt1 | contig 13360 bp, 15 predicted proteins | sample 5559201 | NCBI WGS metagenome assembly JAABUP01 (sample SAMN10711887, study PRJNA513373) | rock metagenome | isolation source: Antarctica rocks | place: Antarctica | reverse complement strand
CAGCACGCGGTGCATGCAGTCTGCGCACTGCGCGCGCGTGCGGGCAGCTGGGAGCCTCTGCCCCGCTCGCTTGGTCAGGCGGGCGCTCCCGTCGCGCAGCCATGCCCGGAGTGAGGGGCGATGCGGGCTGCCGGGCGCGCGCGCAGGCAAGCGCATGCGCGCGGAGGGCTGGGCGGAGTGCCCCAGCTGCGGCTTGCCCGCGCGCGCCGGCGCCTTTGCCGCGCTGCTCGCCGCGCAGCCCGAGTGCCCCGTGTGCCGTGCGGCCGTGCACCCTGTGGACGTGGCCGCCGTGCCGGGCCTGGCGGAGCGGCGGTTGAAGGCATACAGGGGCTGAGCGGAGGGATGTGGACGATAACTGGCAGCTGAGGTGCTTCATGCATGCACGCATGGAGAGGCGTCCCATTGCAGCCTCGGCTTGGGAGCAGCAGGATAGCATTGCAGCGCAAATATGCCACTGCTGCGCTGCTTTGACGGGCACTGCGTGGCCACCGCTGTAACGGTTGCTGCAGTCAAGAACGCAATGCGCCCAGTCGCGCTGCCCAGCGCATGCAGGTAGGCGGGTCACAGCGAATCCGTGCAGACTCAACTACAGCTTGTGTAATGTGGTCAGGTGCGCGAGCATGTATCATCACCCAGACGTTGCAGGCGCGGGCGGCGTGAACACCACCACGGGCGCAGTCACATTGAACGTCTGCGCCAGCGCGCCGCGCAGCGCGCCCAGCAGCGCCGGCATCGTGGCCACAACGCGCGGCGCAGGCGCGGGCGCGGGCACGGGCGCGCGCGCCGCCACGCCCTGAACGGGCTCGCTTGGGGCCCCTCCCACCCCGACGGGCAGCGGCGGCGGCGGCGGCGGCCCGGCCATGCTCAGCTGATAGGAGGAGAGGATGCTGGTGGAGGAGTAAGTGTCCGGGGATGCACCGCCGTCGGCGGAGGCGGACGCTGTGGCCACGGCGCCCAGCGCCACCGCCATGGACGACGAGGTGGACAAGCGCCCGCCGTCTCCTGCGCTCGGCGCGGCGGCCGGCGCTGCCAGCGCTGCACCCGGCTGAAGCGCTGGCGCGGGCGCGGCCGCGAGCGCCAGCGACGGCGCCGGCGCCGGCGCGGAGCGGAGGTCACCCCCGCCGGCCGGGTCCGGGGCGGGCTGGCCGCCCTGGGCGACGGCCGGTCCCGCGGCCTGTAGGAGAGCCCGCACGGCGCTTCTTGCGCCTGGCAGGCACACGTTCATCGTGGCTTCTGCTGCGTGTGCTGACACGGCATTACACCGTGTGAAGGTATGCGCACATACCTGTGTCAGAGCGTGCTCCGTGCCGCAAGGCCAGCTCCAAGTCGACGCCCCGCTTGATCTGTGCGCGAAGGCGGGAGTTTATGTGTCGCAGTGCGCTTTTCCTTGGAAAAGCTTATCAAGCGGCTTGGGAGCGCACTTGCAGTGCTGGCACTTGCCTATTGCCAGCCGCTGTGGCAAGGACGCTCTGAGCAAGCAGTGCTACCAAAAAGGGGCTGCGCAAGGCTTGGCAGCACATTGCGGCCTTGTTCTGCCGCCCTATCTGCACTGTAAGCAGCAAGGAGCCCAGTGGTGGCGAGCTTCGCCGCCTGTCGACAGCCCGATGCGCGTGAGGTTGGCTGGCTGTCTTTCGCGCCTTCAAAATGCTTCATGCGGCACATGGGCTCAGGTCGAGCGCCAGCACAGGACTTTCCATGGATCCTGTGGCCGAGACCAAGGGCGCGGGCGCCGATGGGTGTGCTCTGCTTGCGCTTGCTGGTCCTGCCCAGCACTGCAGAACACAATGTCTGTGACTCACTTTCTCAGGACTCACCTCTTTGCACGCGCCAGGTTGCAGCTGCTACAGCGCCTGGAGGAGGAACCTGACTGTGCAACAGACAGGCATGGCTTCCTCTTGTCCGCGTATCAGAGCCTTGCGGTGCGAGATTCCCGGTGGCACTCGCATGTTCCCCATGAGATGCTTTCCTGACAGATGCTGGCTATCACCTGCAGCCTTGCAAAGCAGGAGAGTAGCCTCTGCCCCTCTAGCGGGCTGAGCTGTGTAAGTGGCAGGGCGTACTCGATGCCGGCACTCCATACCAGCACTCGCTGGCCGCAGCGCTGGAAGGGGCGCACAAGCCCGATGCTGACCTGCTGGCTCCACTGGCCGCCGCGCTGTTCCAGGTAGGCCAGGGGCAGGGCAGGCCCGTGCCTCAACACGAGCGCACAGGCGCGGAGGCCTGCACCTTGCCGGCAGTGCATGCGCTGCTGCGGACCTCAGTTGTCCTTGCTGGTCAGGCTCTGAGTGCGTTGCAGTGCACGCATTTGAGCAATCTGCAGTCTGCACAACTCAGTCCTTGCTGTTCTGGTTCGCTCGCCAGACCCTGCCCCAGCAGTCCTCATGTCATGGGTAGCAGCTTGACCAGCTGTAGTGAAGACAGCATGCTTTCGAGTGTACATATCAGCAGGTGTAAGTGACTTTTGCAGCACATGCAAATTAAAAATTGTCCTGTCGTGCGTCAGGGCGCAGTGACGGACGCGCCCGCGGCCGCCGCCCTGGAGCGCATCGCGCGGCGCCTGGCCGCGGGCGAGGGCCGGCCGGCCGCGGCCAAGGCGCTCTTCACTGTCGTGGACCGCCGCCTCGCGACCTGCGGCGGTGACGAGCGGAATACCAAATCTAGCTCTGGCCACGCCGCGCCCGATGCGGCGCTGGAGACCGTTGCAGTGGCTGCGCCTGCCGCGGGCCCTGCCAAGCCTCCTGTGGAGAGCGCGTTCGCGCGCAGCGCTGCGGCGGGCGGCAGCGGCGAGCATGGGGCCTCAGAAGGTTCAGACCCTGGCACCCCCGCAGACACTCCTTCAGGTGGCTTCCTTGATGTGCGCTCAACCTGACAAGCGGGCTGTGGACCGCAGGCGCGGCGGAGCAGACCCTGGGCGAGGCAGCTTCAGCAGACCCTGCCGCCCTGTTCCCGCCGCCGCCGACGCCTCCGCCGCCGCACGCAGCGCCGCCGCAGGTGGAGCGGCGGACTGCGTCTGCCCCGGAGCCTCCGGCGGCGCAGCCGCCGAGCGGCAGGGTGCGGCGCGCGAGCAGGGACCTGCCGGGCAAGATCGCAGAGACCCTGACACAGGGTTCTCGAACATCAAGCAGCGGCGCGCCCGCGGTGTCCGCGCGACGCCTGGGCAGCCGGCTGCTGCACGCGGCGCTCCTGCGGCCGCGCGGCGGACCCGACGTGCACTCTGGCGCGGCCCCTTCCGCCAATGCAGCGTCCCATATGTACAAGCACGCGATGAGCAGGGAAAAAACGCTCGTACGGAAACCTGTGCTAGAGCGCCGCTGCAGACACACATGCTTGCACATGCAGCAACAATGTGCAATCGCAGCAGCGCGGCCTGCGTGCACAGCGAGGACTCATGGTGGCAGTATGGCTGCTGTTGCCAGCATGTGCGCAGACGCTGCACCATGGCACAGACGCAGAGGCGCGCCCTGAAGCCGGTGCGCCTGCGCAGGTGCCGGGGCGGGCGCAATGCCCGCGCAAGCAGCTCAGCTGACGCCCGCCGGGCTGCCGCGCGTCTTTGGCATCATGGCGGCCGCCGCGGCGTGCGCGCGCGCCCCGTGCGACAGCGCCGTGCTGGCCCTGCACCACTATGTTGGGTGCGGCCACCCATGATGACAGACCACCCAGCTCTCTGCATCAGAGGCTTTTGCTGACGAGTGAAGCATCTGTCTGGCCAGCATATTGCTGTGGATAGCACCCCTGCTCTGAAATACCTGCCGCCCGCATGCAGGCACGTTGCAGCCGCCCGGACGCCTCCGCCGGCCTGGCGCGAGGGTCTGGCGCTCCTGGCGGTCGTGCGCGCGCTGCTGCTGCGCCCGGCCGGCGCGCCCGCGCGGCTGCGCGCCCTGCTGCACGAGGTCGCTGCAAGGCGAGGCCTTGGAGTCCTTGCGTACAGGAACTATAACTCATTGTGCTATGGGAAGTCATTACTTGGATTGAAGTGCATGCTTGAACGCAGTCATTCAGACCTGTACGGTGGGAGCGCCTGCCACGCTTGCTGCATTGCAGGGTTGCCGCCAGGGCGCAGCCTCTGCCCACAAGCACCTTGCCATCGTGTCGGCACCTTGCCAGCATGTGGGCCCCCCCGCAGGCACCCCGACTCGGACGTGCGCGACACGGCCGCGCTCTACGCCGACCTGGCGGTCATGCTGCCGCCGCCGCGCCTGCGCGCCACGCTCGCTGGGCCGGCCCCCGTGGACGCCGGCCCTGCGGACGCGGCCCGCGGCGGCGCGGCGCCGGAGCCGGGCCTTGGCCTCACACTGGGCCATGCGCCGCGCGTGCTGTGCCCCGCGCCGGCGCCGCCCGCAGGCGGCGCCGAGCGCGCCCTGCTGGCGGCCTGCGCCGCCGGGCCCGGCCCGGCTGCTGGGAGCCAGGCTGTGCACGACCTGCCGGCCGCTCGGCCTGCGGCTGTCTCAGTGCCTGAGGACACGGGCGGAAGCGGCAATGGCGAGCGGGAGCAGGAAGCGGCAAAGGCGCCCGGCGTCGCGAGGCCCGGCGACGGGGCGGCGGCGGCAGGCGGCGGCACCGGCGTGCTGAGCGAATACCTTGCGCACATCGCTGCGCTGGAAGCGCCGGACATCGTCCTGTGGCTGCAGCTAAGCGTCTCCGTGGCGGCGCCGGCGCCGTCGCCGGCCCCGGCGGGTCACCCGAAGGACGGGCCCGCCCCGCCCAGCCACACGCCAACGCGAGCGGAGGACGGATCGCAGCAGCCGAGCGGCCGAGCCGCAGCTGCTTCCCCAGCAGGCCAGGAAGCAGCCGGCGCCGCCAGCCCTGCCACGGCCGGCGGCGCAGGGGTCCCCGGCCCTAGCAGCCGCGAGGGCGGCGCTGACCATGCGCTGTACGGCGTGGAGATAACCTTCACCTCGGGCGCCGCGCACGGCCAGGCCCTGGTGACTCAGGGCAGCAGCGATGCCAGCCACAGCGCAGCGCTCGAGGCCGAACGGGAGGCCGGGGGCGGAGCTGCGGCTGAGGCGTGGCTGGATCATGCGGGCAGCTGGGCGTGTCAGCAGGCGCGCGGCCGGTGGGCGCGCATCGGCGCGGTCCGTGTGCCGCGCCTGGCCGCGGGCGACGCAGGTGCTCCCGTACCCATATCCCCACCCTGCCCTATAGAGCCTCGTCATGGAGCCATGGTGCCCATGGTGCCCGGTGCTCCAGTGCCCACTCTCTGCCCCGCTGCTCATGCCCAGCAGCCTCCAGCATCGACTGACGGCAGTCCCGCGGTGCTGCACGGCCTGGTGGCGCTCGGAGCCGCGCCATCTCAGGCCCCTTTACTGCGCAGTCTTACACCCAGCCTGCCCTCACGCCGCCCCTGGCGCGGGTAGTCTGACATCCGGCGGCACCGCTCGCCCAGCCTGTGGCAGACGCGTCCCCGCGCCCCGGCCGCGCACGCTGGGCACGCGCCCGCAGGCCGCGTGATCGTGCCGCTGCGGCTGGTGCCGGAGGCCGCGCTGCCGGACGTGCTGCTGCCCGCCGCGCGCTTCACCGCGGCGGCCGGCGGCCACGGCGCGCGCGCGCTGCCGGCGCTGCCGCTGCGCCTGCGGCACCTGCTGGCGCCCGCGCCGCTGCCGCCGGCGCTCCTGGGCCGCGCCGCGGAGGCGCGGGCGCTGCCCTGCTGGCCGCGCTCTGCGGGCCCGGGGTGCTCGGTCAGAGCCGCTGCGCGGGAGTGCTGCTGTCTGCAGGCGGCTGACGCACGGCCCGCGGCTCCGTATTAACGTTGCTGTGCTGCTCGGCACGCCCACAGCGCTGCTCAGCATCCCCACACAATGCCCGTGGTGTCGCCGCCGGCGAACATTGGAGCGGTTGCGCTGCAGCCTGCACGCAGGTTGTGTGCGTGGCGCGTCCTAGCCCCGGGTGCATGAAAGCATGGGGCTTGGTGCCTGTCGAGCGGCTGGGTTCAGGCCTCAATGCCGCAGGTGTTTGACGAGCTGTGGGCGAGCTTGGCCGCCGGCGACGCAGCCGCCACCGCCGCCGCGGCAGGCGCCAATGCCGCCGCCGCCGCCGCAGGCCCGCCCGGCGAGGCCCCGGGCGCGCCCGGGACGCGCGCCGGCCGCCTGTCCCTGCGGCCGCTCGACCTGTCCCCGGCGGCGGCGGAGGCCGCGCTGGCCGCGGCGCTGGGGCCCTTTGCGGCCGGCGCGGGCGTTGAGCCGCCGGCGGAGCCGCCCGCGCTCGTCGCCGGCCTGGTGGGCCCCGGCGCGCCGACGCGCGTGAGCCGCGTGCTCGCCTTCCTGCCGCCGCAGCATCACCTGCTGCTGCGCCTGGAGTGTGGTACGGCGGGCGATGCGTCAGATAGGGCGCCCGGCGCGGTGCGCGTGCGCGTCGGCACAGACTTTGCTCCCTGCCTGGCCTGGGTGGACAAGCTGTTGGACGAGGTGTTTGGCGCAGCGGCTCCGTGATAGGGTTGGAGTTATATGGCCGCCGCGGCGGTTGCTTGCAGGGCCTTGAGCGCTCACTGGCGGGGCTGTGTGTCTTTGTGCCTGACGCCGCTGAACGTGCGAGGCCCTGTAATGACTGAGGCGCAACGTGCACGGCTTTATTTCTGCATTACAGATGTCCTCCAACGCTTCCCGCGGCACTTGGGCCCCAGGCCTTCTGCGCCGCATGCAGAGCCTGGCCATGCAGGCTTGCTGCCGGCCGGCGCGCTCGCGCTCGCTGCTTTGGCAGCGGCCGCCCGGCGGCACGCCCGTTTGGACGGCGGCCAAACCCCGCAGCCAACCCCTGCGCCACTTCATGGGGCTAGACTTCGGCGGCCAGGCGGCGGCCGGCGCTGGCTGACGCGGCCGCCGAGCCGGCCCCGGCGGCCGTGGCAGAGACCGCGGCCGCGCCGCCGCCGGCCGCGGCGGCGGCCGACGCGCCGCCGGCCAGCACCGGGGCGCCAGAGACCGCCGTGCCGCCTGTTGCCGCCACGGCGGCGGTCGCGGCGGCCGCCGGGACCACGCGGTACCCTGCGCGCCGCGCGGCCGCCCCGTGGCGGGCGCTTCAGGGGTTGCTGCAAGGGGCTGCTCGCCTGCCATGCCGAGCCCGGCTGCATGCACGGCGAGCACAGCGGCACACTGGAACCAGACATAAGGCAGGCAGCCCTGCCCCTCGGCGTGAAAAGGTACAGAGGCCAATGTCCCTATTCTTCTTCTTCTTCTTTTGGCGCACATGTGTGCTCGTGGTGCCAGTGCGCCAGGCGCCGCCCGGCGGTCGCGCTTGTGGCCGCCGCCGCGCCGCCGCCGCCCCAGCCGCCCCAGCCGCCGCCGCCGCCCGCGCTGGCCGCCGCGGACGCCGCCGCCTGCGTCACGGGCGCGCCCGAGACGGCGGTGGCCGTCGCCGTGGCCGTGCTGGTCGCCACGGCTGCCGGAGGCGCCCACCCTGTGCGCCGCAGGCCGCCTCAGCCTAGGGTGAGGTGAGGCTTGGGTGGCGCATGTGCGTGGGTCCGCACAAGTGGCGCACATGCGGCCGCGCAAGCAACCGGGCGCACCCCAGATGTGATAGTGAACCACCTGATGGCTATTATGGAGAAAGCAGAAAAAGCCTTTAAGGACGCAACGGAGAGCAGCAAGGAGGCCTGCGTGCCTGTGCCACCGGCCCCAGCGCCTGAGGCTGCAGAGCGGGGCCTCCCGGGCACTGGGCCGGTGGCACAGGCGCGCGGGTCCTCTCGCTGCCATCCGTTGCCTCCTTTAAGCTTTTCCCCTTCCTCAATGAATGTGAACAGGGGGTCCACACTCTCATCTGAGGTGCGCCCGCGCAGCCACGGTGGACGCAGGCATGCGCCGCTTTCAATAGCTCAGGACCTGGCAAGACGCACATAGCCAGGGGTGGTGATGCGCCAGGCGCCGGCCGCTGCCGCCCCGCCCCGCCCCACCGCCGGCGCTCGCGGCGGACGCGCGCGCTGCGCTGAGGCGCAGCAGGACGGGCTCGCTGCCCTCGCCTGCGGCCGTACATATATGCGGTGCATGCGCATGCACATGCCAAACAGCTGCTGCCACCGCATGCTGGGGGTCTTGTCTTTGCTGGCATCCCACTGCGCCAGATGTAGACCACTCAGAGGTGCTGATCGCGGCGAGAGCAAAGCATGTTAAAGTGCAGGAGCAGCACTGACATTCTGCGGCAAGCTCTGCAACTCAGCACTGTGGGCCCGCACCGCCGAAGCACGCCACAAGGCCCGCGTCTGCGTTCAGCAGGCCGTCAAATGAGCCGGCTGCGCGCGCACGCTGGGCGCTCATGGACGGGTCCATGGACAGGGCATGGCGCATGCGCAGCGCCCTTGCCGCCTGTTCCATGCTGAGTGAGTCTGTACACAGCGCTTTGCCTGGACATTGTCCCATGCGCTCTATGGTGCGCCTGCCTGACACCTGCATGCGCCTGCCCGTGCATGCATTGATCTGCAGATCCTCTCTTCATCTCGTCTACCCAACGTCTCACAGACACAGCATGGCGCCCGCATGGTGCGCTGCGCACATGCGTTGATGCACTTGACCTGGCTGTCGCCGACCCACACGCCCGACCAGCCGCCGGCGCCGTCCGGCGGCGCCCAGGCCACCAGCGCCTCGCGCGTCTCCAGCCCCGGCCCCGCCGTCCCGCCTGCGCCGCCTCCCGCGGGCATGCCGCTGCGGTCGCCGCCACCCGAGGTCACCATTGCGCTGATCGCACCCCAGGAGGTCGCCGCCGTGGCGGCCGTAGCGCTGGAATCAGCGCCAGCCACTGCACTCTCCACGGCCGCCAGGTCGGGCAGCCGCTCGCCGGGGCCGCCGCTGGTGGCGGCGGGCGTCGCGGCGGCGGCCGCCTGGGGCGCCGGCGCGGCCGCAGGCAGGCGCGCGGGCGTGGCCAGGGCGGGGTGGAGCAGCGTGGCGTTGCCGTCCAGGCCGGGCAGCTCCCAGGCGCTCGCGCGCGCCTGCGCGTGCGCGCGCCCTCGGCACCCCATGCGTATGCGCACTGCGCAGCCGGGCCGGGCGCTCCTACCAAACGCGAGGGTGATGGCGGCTCTGGAGTGTGCATGAACACAGGAGTGCACGTGAGCATATGCTGGGACCAGTTCGGCACGAGGGGAGCTGCCACACACGCAGCGGCAGGTGTGAGTAAGGCACAGAACGTTGGCAGCACATGGCGTGCGCGATTGCAGGAGGGGAGGCCTCACGGCATGCGCCAGGAGCCGGCGATCGTGCTTCCTGCGCATGGACTCACCATTTAAAAGAGCGCGATGCAAGGGGCCATAACACAGTGGCATGCAGGCAGAGCGCATTGCGCAGGCATGAAAGATAGGTGTGTATGACGGCACAGCTCAGCACGCTAGCTGAGCGCACTTGTCGCCGTGCTTCTCATGCAGATCGCCGTGCTCATCGTGGTTGTCAAACAGCAGTGCGCGGCGGTGCCCGCCCCTGCAGTGTCAGAGGGCAGGTTGGCATGCACGCACATCAGATTGCGCATGCAGGAAGACCACCAGTGTACTGAGGCACAGCACACAGACACGCTGGCTGAGCGCACTTGTCGCCGTGCTTCTCGTGCAGGTTGCCGTGCTCGTCGTGGTTGTCCGAGAGCAGTGTGCGGCGGTGCAGGCCCCTGCGATGCCGGAGCGCAGATCGGCAGCAGCAGGCGCCAGGGAGCAGGGAAACATGCCATGCGTGCAGGTTGCCACAAGTGTGTGGCCACTGAAGTGAGCCGGAGCGCACCCGTGGTCTTTGCCCTCCTCTTTTGCCTCCTTGCCCAGCAGGGCGCGGAAGCCGGCCTCCTCCCTGAGGACGAACCCCGCCTCGGTGCACAGCTTATGCTCCCTGGGGCGCCACGCGCGTGCGTTCAACAGGCGGTCCTGCATTCGTCAAAGGTTTGGCAAGCCCGAGCGACTCGACAGTGCACACCAGCCAGCGGAGTGCTTTGCCGCAGCTTGAGGGATCGCTGCGAGGGCCAGCAGCAGGAGCGCCAGCGAGGCGGAGAGGAGCGCGCAGCGAGCCATGGCCGGCCTCCCAGCCACAGTCCACGGCTTGGCTGCAGGCAGCGTGGTGCACCTTCCCTGCCTGCGGCGGAGCTCCTGGCGTCCAACAAAAGTTTTGTTGGAAGGGGGTGTAGGGTAGGGTTCGGAGCTGCTTTTTAATAAGTTTAAGAGTTCTTGAGCTGTATTACAATCGTTGTGTCATGCCTCTGCACAGCAGTATGGCTGGTGCAGATTGCAGCTTAAAGTAAGAGGCATGCACTGCCTGCTCAGACGCATGCAATGGTCTGCTAGGGACAAGGATGCGAGCAAGTTAACACGCTGACCTCAGTTTACAGGTGGTGTGCTGTCATCTTAGCCAGCCACAGACGCGACCTTGACTCAAGCGGCCATTTGAGGTCTCACGATCGACGACGACTAAGACACTTGCATGACATGCAACTGTCTCAGACACCACCGCCTGAAGGCAACTTGGCACCATGCACAGCGACTCCAAAAGCGGTATATGCGCATCTCGCCTTGGGCATGCATCTACATGACAACGCTTGTCCGGCCCAGCTCCTTTCAACACCACACTGCGGCAGTCACGGCAGGTATGCATGCTTCATGCTACCGCCAGACTGCTCAAGCAGCGGCTGCCAGGCGGCGGCCGGACGCAGCGGTCGCTGCGGTTGTCGTGGCGTCGCCGCCCCAGCCGCCGCCGCCGCTGGCGCCCGCTGCCGCAGAGGCTGATGCCGGCGTGGTGGGGGCGCCTGAGATGGCTGTTGTCGTCGCGCTGGCGGTGGCTGTAGCGGCCACTGCGGGCGACTCCCAGCCTGCTCACCGCAGAGCACATGCATAACAAAGTAAGCAAGGCAGGGCCAGCACGGCAGCTGATGACGCGCTGTGCAAGAGCATGCGCACCGGCATGCATGACAGGCGAGCAAGGGGAAAAAGGCACGGCAGGTCATGGCATGATGCAGTGCAGGTGACAGCAAGAGCACAGGCGAAGCTGAGTCTGTCAGAGGTTGGGCGTGCCGAGCTCGCATGACTTGCTAGGAGCAGCGGAGTTGGAGCATAGGTGGGGATGCTGAGCTGGCCCGCTTGGGTGCGTGCATGCCAGCAGAGGTTGTGAACAGATAGACGTGCAATCATGCACATGGACACATGCAACACACATGCTGCATGCACTTTCCACCTTCCTGAGTTGCTGCAAGGTGAATAAACGGAAACAAGGACCGCACCAAACCATGGGTGGTGGTGGAAGAAGGTCAGGCGCCGACCAGTGCCGGCTGGCTCCCTGCGTGCGAGGCCAGCATGTTGAGACGCGAGCGTGCACTGCACGTGCTGAGACAGAAGGCGCAGTGGCGCAGCAGGCAGCAGTGATGCAGCGGGCAACAGCCAAGTACACCTGCTACTGTGACGCATGTTGGAGACCGAGGGCCAACAGCGGGGCCTCCCTCTCTTGGACATTACCCGCCGCAGTGCCACCTTCAAGCTTGTGGAGCGCACTCTTGCAATGACAGGCAGGCAGATGCTCCGGGTACATATGGCCAAGGCACGTCTGCAGCAGCAGCGCACACCGGCTGCCAGGGCGTGTGGCTGCCGCCTCGGGGACCGTAGCGAGGGTCAGCAGCATGACTGCCAGCGCAGCAAAGACGAGCGTGCTGCGCGTCATGGCCATAACTGTGGGTGAAACCGAGGGACGTTTACACGAAGGGGCCGTGTGGGTAGTGAAGGAGCGAAGTCGCTGGTGGGGAAGTGGCTGGTGCGCTTGGACGCCAACCTGCCTCGTTGGATAGGGTTAGGTTCAGGGTTTCCGGACACAGTCCAAAGTCGCTTCGACACTCAACCGGCAGTCTTCCCTTGTCCCTCGTCCAAATAACGTAGGTACTGCCCTGCGCCATGCTCTGCAGCAGCCCTGTGGGAGCTTCGCACTTGAGGAGCGCGGGGACCCAAGCGACCCGCATGACTGGCAGGCCATCCAGCGCCTGCCGCGGCCTGCCACTGCGGCAAGCCTCGTGGCGGCCACAAGTGCCAAAGCCAGGCGCTGACGGCCTGTCGGTCATACGGGTCGCCAAAGTCGCCGCACTCCTCAAACACGATACCCTGAAGTGCTGCTTCAGCGCAGCCCGGCGTGGGGCAGCACCGACTCTCATGGACGGGGAAGGAAGGCAACATCCTTGCGACTTGTGCAGGTGACTGCAACATTGGTGCGCCCGTGCTCAACAAGGCACACTGCGTGCTCGGTTCTGCTTTAACACCGGCACCTCAGCACAGTGAGCCGCGGACACGCGAGGGCGCCGGTTTACAGCCTGCTTGTGCCACTGACACAGTCCCCGTGTGCTGAAACGTGCACGGCCAGAGCAGGGCTGCGCTCCAGCGTTGGTGCCAATCGACATATATTACAGAGCCTGGCTATTGCAACGAGAGCTGATGTCAAGGACAACCCACAGACTTGTGCATGCAGACAGGGAGGTGCATGAGCACCAGGCCAGCGAGCACTTCAGCAGCTCAAGCTCTTGCCACTATTGCTCACACCTTTGCGCGCCATGTGTTGGCAAGCCTCTTCACATGCAAGGGTGATCTTGCATCAGTCAGCCCTGCCCTGACATGGCGCTCCGAACAATACTTGGCGCCGCCCAGCGCGGCCAGCCCCAACTGGTCGTGCTGGCAGCCGTGCAAGTAGCAGTAAACAGGCAGGCGCCAACATCTCAGAAAAAGCTGTGAGGCCCGTCATCACATGCCCTCGCACCCCGAGCTTAATCAGCCCGGCGCTGGCAGAAGCCTTATCAGGTCGCGACGACACACCACGGGGTGCCAGTAAAAGGCCATGGCAGTGCCAAAAAAAAAGGAAAAAAAAAACTGCAACCAGACACATGCAGGGACAGACAGAGCCCGTGCATGTGTCTGTAGGTCTGAGCTGTGATGCGCAGGGCCGTCAAAGCTTGACCGATGCCCCTCCAGTATTAACGCAAGCGGCGCGGTCATGCCCGCAACCCTCTGACCGTCGTACCCAACCCATGGGCATGCCGCCTTGCAGCCACTTTCGATCCACCAACGTCACACTTCCTTTTTTTTTTTTTAAACAACATCATTGCATCACTTGCAGCACAGACGCACAGGTAGCCCTTGGCTGGCCGTCTGGCGGACTGCACAATGCCTGCTGCAACATGCTAGGCCATCTGCCCGTCGCACGGCTGCAGCATGTGGAGCGCCTGGCAGGCAGCACGGCCGCTGAATAGGTGACAGCCTGCCGCCTCTGCTCTGCGCCTCTCCAGCGCATCTCACCACGCCAACCCCTCACCTAACACGACTATACTTTCCCCAGCAACGGCAACCAGTCCATTTGTTCTGCTGTCTTGTCGACAAGGTGCTCCCAAGTAAAAAGGACCTAAGTTTCGCATAACCACAAGCACTGCACGGCTGATTTGCAACACC
>JAABUP010008261.1_pt1 | contig 13361 bp, 12 predicted proteins | sample 5559201 | NCBI WGS metagenome assembly JAABUP01 (sample SAMN10711887, study PRJNA513373) | rock metagenome | isolation source: Antarctica rocks | place: Antarctica | reverse complement strand
TACGAGGTATGTGGGCCTCAATTGCTCTACATATTTTGCTATACCGCTCCCACCTGATTTTGGTGGGGTGGGCATGAAAAACGTTGCCGCTCCCGACCCGCGCCAATGTTTTTAAAAACAACTGTAATTCATTGGCTGCTTTCACATACGGCATTTTCTCCCGATAGTCGTTGGCGATATCAAGTCACTCTCTTCGAGGGAGTGGTGAGACGTCTTCGGGTGGAAAAATTAGCTGTAGAGATCGATCAGCTCAATTCTACTAATACTTGCAGCGTCTGAACGAGATGAAGCGGGCATCGACAGTGGCGAAGAAGAGGTAAGTGCGCCGTTTGAGGTGAGTGACCATGATTGGTGTAACCATGACGGCCAAGAATTTAATGCTCCAATTGACAACCCTCTCTAGGATGATGCCTTTGGCACGAATGCGGAGAGGGTTGATCCCTGCAGCGTACAGCCAGAGAGCTATGAGGTATGTCGCACCGAAGGACGAAGCGTTCGGGAAAAGACCAAAAGTAGCCCAATCACCGGCTGTTGGCGCTCCAGTAGTAGGGCTGCCAAAGGGAATGATCATACTGAGCATCTGACAAACAAGGAAGGCAAGACGAGGTATGAAGGCACAACACTGACGGACTGATGTGTAGGCCTTACGGCCGCTTCAACCCAACAGCAAGACTGATGCGATCACAATGAATGTCAAAGCCGACATGACGTTCGCATGGACCTATCTCATGGTACTATCGGCCACCGCAGACATAGTTAGCAGAGAGCTCAGCTTCGAAGCGAGGATGCATACACTAGCCCTGCTGATAGACATTCATGATATCTGTCGCTGCTGAGCTTGGTTTACCACTGATGCCGTCTCTAATCTGACGAAAAAGATTAAAGAATTATCACACCATGCTTTCGACACTTCATGCGCACCATCGCGGCGTTATGCCCTGCTCTCTGGAATTCTCGAATGGGATTCCAATATTTCAGGGGTTTTACGGCTGCGTCAATTACTGCGGCGTTTAGTTGTCGTGTAATGGGCCGTGCTTCTTCATTGTTATCACCCATGAGCATCGTGATACGTAACCCCCTAGCTTTGAGACCGTCGATAGTAGCCTAGCCTCTGGCCTCAGAATGTCCTAAATATGTGCGCAGCCAAGCCCATTGAATGGAGCTACGTGAAGTTACCTAGAGGATCAACAAGGCGGTCGGCTGCCCGTCGACAGCGACAAAACATACCGTGCCGAGATGTTCAATCTTTTGCGTCAGTGCTTTGGGTTCAGGAACTCCATTTTCCTCGGGGTTCCCGACGTACATCCGATGCCATTCTCCGTTACATGACGCCCTTCCGGCAATCTCTTGAAAAAATTTCAAGATGCGGTAGCTCTTATATCGTTCCCAGTGGTCTCTGGCTATCTGTAGAGCTTCTCGAGACACTGCAGGCCCAATGGGATGTTCGGAAGTTCCATGTTCCCAAGCAGTACAAATCAGAACGCATAGACTCTGTAGAGTACACGTCCCTTCCAGGCTTCGCTAGTCTTCGTACTCGAGACTTCAAGCCTTCTCTTAGTGAGCGTTCCGGTCTTGTCCACGACCACGTGGATCACATTTTTCAAGATCTCCATAGCTTTGGCGCTCTCCGTGAGGAAAATCCCCTTCCGCTATGCAACGTCTATACAAACCAGCATAATAGAGTGACAGTCAGCCAGAATAGCCATCATTCGCTGAATTGCTAGACCGAGTCCCAACACAAGTGGCTTCTTGTGATCGAGCTCTATGTAGGAAAAGTCGAGAAGACACTGTCACTGAAAACAAGAAAACGAAAACGGCGAAGCACCTAGTAATTTTATTGGTGCCTTGCTGTATCGTTGCCTTACTGGCCGACGCTTCTCCGGCCGCTCTAATGAGATTTGAAAGAAAGGACCCCCGTTGATCCTGATTGACGCCATGGGCATTGATCCACCCGTTATCGATGCTTCGTTAGCGATTGAGGTGCCCGATGTGACATAATCATCACAGGGAACAATTGTGTATGGGTCAATGGAAACCCGATCATTGGCTCCGAGCATCGATGCAGGAATGCTCTACTTAAGTCCTGGTCTCTAGGAAGTTTCAACTTTTGGCTTGATGATCGACCTTTTGGCCTAGCACTTTCACGGAAGCCGTCTTCTGGAGCAGCGAATATAGCCCAACAAATGTGTCTGTAGCTCGTCGACGGAAAAAGCAGATTTAATACCTGCCGGCCTCAACGTTCATGATCAGGCCGGCTACAGTTTGAAGATAGGCAAATGGAGTCCGCGGGCCTTGAATCATGATGTTGAAGGCGGGGATGGAAAGGCCTAACGTGGTCGAAACGCTTATGAGTGAAAGTATATTGCCCATGAAGTGTCTCGCCTGAACCTGGGCGCTGCTCTACACGAACGAGACACAACGGTACGACATAATTACGGTAAGCATCGTTAAAAGTGTTTGCCGTCCAAGCGGGCTCAGGACCGTTTCGACCTAGTTGTCCCAACCGATCAGATCTGCTCCAGCACCAAGGAGAAACAATACGGTTGACAGTTGCGAAGCTTCAGAAAAAGATTTAGGCAGCGAGCTCAGCTCGCTCCGTTACTGTAAGGTCTCCACACGTTGGACAGGCGCTCTTGGCCGACTGTCGTATCATATCCGGCGTCTTCAACTGCAGCGTTCATGGCATCTATTGATGCATCCGCACCGTGCACCATTTTGGCTTCTTGAAATAGCAGCGAGTCTACGACTCTCTGAACTCATTCTAGTGTAGATGATGCTTTTTTTACATTCCCCGTACACGATGCGCAGGTTATCCCGCCAAACGGAATGATTGGTGGACTGTTACGTTTCTCAAGCGGAAAAACGTCGTCATCTAAGCGTGTCAATTTCTGGCTTGGATCAAGACTTTCTCATTGTACTGCAAGTGTATATCGACGTTCAATGCATCGCAAGTAATAACGATGAGTGAAATCACAGACGCAGCAATATAACAGCACGCCATTTTTGAAGTTTTGGCACAGGCGAGGATGTCCAATTTTCCCGTCTCAGCTCTTTCAGGAAGACCTTATCGAGTCGCGCTTTGTTGGGCTGTCAGCAGCGCCAGGTTAGTCCTCAGACAATGGTCTGTTTGGACGGAGAGATTTCCAATTACCCCAGTCTGTTTGTACGATTGATGTGGGGCACAATCATCATATAGGGCGTGATCCGGAAGACGGCCCCCACATTGAGGGAAGATTCTCGACCGCGCACCCACGATTCCGTACACCTACATCTGGGAGATAAACTCAACTCGTCATGGAGTCTTGCATTGTTCATCTCATTTCACTTCATTCGCTCATGTCAAAGGTGGCGACTACTGTGAGTTCCACCAGCGCCGCTATCCGCATTTACTGACCTTTCTCTGCGCTACCCTGTCACCAAGCCTGGTTATGCTCATACCAATGGCCATGTCGACCAAGATAGCTTTGAGAGAGAGTCGCAGCAACAGGAGAACCATCACGCGCAAGGCTGGGCCAAATTTGCACTTAATGGTGGGATTTGTAGAAGAGGAAGTCCGAATGGACTTCGGCTAGATGAGAGCTAGATGTTTTGGGAGCAGGTTCTATCATAATTGGAATGATGCTTGAAGGTAGTAGGAACCCCGTAGACGCTTCGTTGTGCGCCGCTGCCGCCGCGGCAAGATCTGACGACAGAGCTCTGCCTTCCAAGTGAGTTGTCAGCTCTGATGAATAGTGTACTTTGTTTGACCTGAGATTTGCGCTCGAGGTCGGTCTATACAAAGTAAGTAGACGAGGTAGAGTATGTACGAGGGTCGGTTGCAAAAGTCGTGGCCGATGTTCTGACATCAACCTTTTAGTTGCACAAGGTCTCTTGGACCACAAAAGCCTTCAAAAAATCTAGAAAATTTGAGTATTGTCATAGGCTTCTTGGCTATAGTTTCTGAACGTTTGAAGCATTATCGAGACGATTTGGTTGATTTGTTACACTTGTGAAAGTTGGGAGGTTTTTTGCGCTATCGGCCACGACTTTTGCAACCGACCCTCGGTAGGTAGAATACCTAGCTCGCCTAGCTCTATTGAGGCGCTAGATAAGATAACAAGGGGCGCTAATTATCAACACAAACAAAAGCCTGCATGATGCCAAACGCAATCTCCACACTTATCTGGACTCATTCACTGGCGTTTTCTAACCCGCCGTCAGCACCATGAAACCTTTACTTTGAAGCGTTCTCCGTCCACTTGCGTCCCCTGGGAAAGAACGACGCTGGCCACCTACGCCCGAAACCTACCTGACTTGACGCGCAATTCCTCCCACCATGCCTTTCTCCACCACACCGACATCTTTTCGTAATGCAGACTTCACGCACCAATTCTCGAGCATCAGCATGCCCGCCGTTGGCTTGAACACCCATTCCGCCGTACATCAAGCTCAATTATCCTCTACGATGGCGAACACGCCGCCACCTCCGCACTCTTCACATCCAGCCCTTCCACGTCTTACAATGCTTGTTTTCGAAGCAGTCTTGGAGGTGGTTTGCGTCAGCTTGCCAGGCTACATTGTGGCTCGGCAGGGCATGTTCAATGCAGAAATGCAGAAGTTCGCGGCTAACCTAAACGTCACTATTTTTACACCGTGTCTGAGTGGGTGGACCTGCCATCTTCCTTCAGAACGCGCTGACAGCAAGGGTAGTATTCACCAAACTAGCCTCCCAATTGACCACCGACAAGCTTGTTGACCTCGCCATCATTCCTTTAATATTCTTAGTCCAAACACTCGTGTCATTCCTATGCTCCTTTCTTGTTTCGAAAGCCTTTGGGTTCTCCAAGAGACCACGGAATTTCGTGGTTGCTATGGGGGTATGCAAGCCTTCGCTAGCTTTGGTGAAAAGGCAACGGTTAAACTCTCAATAGGTCTTCGGCAACTCAAATTCTCTCCCGATTTCCCTCGTGCTCTCCCTTTCACGAACAATCAAGGGACTTCACTGGGATAAAGTTCCTGGAGATAATGACGACGAAGTCGCAGCTCGAGGCATTCTGTATCTCCTCATTTTCCAACAACTCGGTCAATTGGTCAGGTGGAGTTGGGGATACAACGTTTTGCTCGCGCCGCCAGAAGATTTTGAGGGTACGATTGAGCATACTAACGCTTGTCTCGAGAGTGGCCAAGCGGGACAAGAAACTGCGTCTTTGATGAGAGACACTTCAATGGATAGTGAGGGAGAGGAGCAAAATGCCAGCGGCTCTGATGATACCAAAATCGACAAGCCAGGTCCTGGAGCTGGCAGCGCAAGCGGCTCCCATCGAGGTCAAGAGACACCGGTGACGCATAAGCGGCATACTTCTTCCTTCGTCTCTGCATCATCCGATAGTAGCATTATCAAACCTGGAGGATCCCCAGACCTTTTGCCTACGCCTGCGAATGGTAACGTGCAACCTTCTGGAGAGCATGGACCTATGATGTCGTTTCACAGGATGCGGTCCAGCATTGGTTCCAGTCATGGGCAATCGCCTGAAGGGATCTGGGGCGTACCAAGTCGTTGCCGAGGAGCATTGGCAAGGGCCATGCGCTCAGTCTTCCGAAATGTCTCTGAATCATATCAAAGGGCTTTCAAAGTGTTACCGAGTCCACTAAAGACAGTCTTGGTGAGGGCTGGTCAGGTGATTGGGAGATTTTTCATGGGGGTATGGGCTTTTATGAACCCTCCGCTCTGGGCCATGTTGGCAGCAATCGTGGTGGCATCCATACCCAACCTCCAAAGGTTCTTCTTCTCGGATGGTACCTTTTTCAAGAATTCTGTCACCAGCGCAGTTCGCCAGAGTGGAGGTGTTGCTGTTCCATTGATCCTGGTAGTTCTTGGAGCCAATCTGGCACGCAACACACTTCCGCCAGATCCTAGTCTCACTAAGGAGGATGATAAGGAAGAGACGAAACTCCTCATCGCCGCGCTCATAAGCCGGATGTTGCTCCCGGTTGTCATAATGGCTCCTCTATTGGCAATCACTGCGAAGTACGTCCCCGTCAGCATATTGGACGATCCGATATTCGTGATTGTTTGCTTCTTGATTACCGGAGCGCCGAGTGCACTACAACTTGCCCAGATCTGCCAGATCAACAACGTTTACATGGGCGCTATGTCAAGACTGCTTTTCCAGAGCTATGTGGTCTGGATCCTGCCATCCACGTTGGTGCTGGTCATGTGTGCGTTGGAAGTAGTCGAATGGGCACAGCGATAATGCAAGCCTTGGGCGGACCGATGCATAAACATATTTTGCAGGGATTAGCTTAGGCGTTGGTGGGTAAAACGAAAAAGTGTTTGGGACGATAGGCCAACGGTGTTGGTTCGTTCGCATGACACATTGGTGGACTCGAAATGGTGACGAAGGAGAAAATACACCACTGACGCTGCTAGAAGGGTTGATTTGGACGACAATAGGGTTTTGGCACACGCAAAAATAGCAGAGAAGCCAAGCATACTGTGAAATAGACTCTTAAACAATTTCTGTGTAGAAAATGTATATTGCTCTCTCACCCGAGCTCACCATTATTGATCGCATAGAGATTACTTGTATGCAAGTAATCAAGATCACGTGACCTCGCGTTTGATCGCGTCCATGACCGGTTGTCTAGTCTCTACCAGTCTGGAAGGATTTCTTACAACCGAATGCCTCTGGAATAATCCGGTAGTCACAAAATGATTGGGCAACCATTCCGGCCGCTCTTGTTGAGGAAGGTCGAAAGACCGGAGGCTCCAAAGGATGATGACAGCGATGAACCTCAGACAAAGAAGCGGCGCATCAGTGACATCCACGACCAAGATGAAAAGCAGTCTCGACCCCAACTGGTGTTCAAGAAGCCTGGAATATCTTCTTTACCTCCCAAGCCTCTGCTAGCAATTAAGAATCCCGCTGAAAGACCACCAGCCCCCAAGCCGTCTGACGGGGGGGTGGAGGGTTGCTATAGCGTTCTGTGGTATGGAAATTTCCTCTTGACTGAGCACTTGTAATTCATTCCCTTCTCATGTGACCCAGGCGGAAGTATACCACCAAGAAGCACAAGACTTGGGACGGCGATGGAGTTGTACACGTTGCCAACGGACATGCCTATCTACAAGATGTTTCTGGGCAAGAGATGGGAAAGACGTCATGCAATTTACCCTTACTTCCAGGTTCTACATTGTCTATTGGCGGGAAAGAGGTGGAAGTCGACTCTGTGATGTCGAAGAAGGACTTCCTGGGTGGCACACCCGTCTTGAATACAAGCAAATCAAACCAAAATCCCAACTTCAAACAATTGTCGGTTCCAAAGTTACTACCCAAACCTGAGATCAAAGGGACTGCTTCGTTGAAGAGAGAAGGGGCGAAGAAGTCACAAAATGTGGCAGCTCCAAGAAGTGTGGCCACCAAGGCTCCCTTTAAAGGTCCACTGCTTGCCAGCACGGTCCTGCCCAAAGCTGAAGGTCGAAAGCCAACACCACGGCATTCTACAGCTGCTTCGGATGCTATTATCATGAGGCGCCCAAAAGAGGCACCAAATGGTAAAGAGGTCGTCGATGTTGTGGTCGATCCACTCCTTACCAAATATTTACGGGAACACCAACGCGAAGGAGTCAGATTTCTGTACGAGTGCGTGATGGGCATGCGTGACTTTGACGGTCAAGGAGCCATCCTCGCTGATGAAATGGGCCTGGGTAAAACGTTACAAACCATAGCACTGTTATGGACCCTCCTGAAGCAAAATCCAGTGTACGGGGACCCGCCAGTGATCAAGAAAGCACTGATCGTATGCCCTGTCACCTTAATAAACAATTGGCGCAAGGAATTCCGCAAATGGCTGGGTGTTGACCGTCTCGGTGTCTATGTCTTTGACGATAGCAAAAAGCGGATCACCGATTTCACCCAGGGCAAAGCGTATCATGTCATGATCATAGGGTATGAAAAGCTGAGAAGTGTTGCTGAAGACCTGAAAAAGGGTCACGGGATCGACATCGTCATCGCGGACGAAGGTCATCGCCTCAAGACAGCTAAGAATAAGAGTGCTCAGGCTATCAAGTCCTTGAATACTGCAAGAAGAGTAATTCTGTCTGGCACTCCGATCCAAAACGATCTCAGTGAATTTTTCATGATGGTAGATTTTGTCAACCCAGATCTGTTGGGATCTTTCAAGGAATTTACCAAACAATTCGAGGCTCCAATCATCAAAAGTCGCCAGCCAAATGCCTTAAAGAAAGACATCGAACGGGGGCAGACGAGCAGCGAAGATCTTGCTTCCCAAACCAGTTCTTTTATTCTGCGTCGTACTGCCGACATACTTTTAAAATATCTACCCCCTAAAACGGAGTACGTCCTGCTTTGCCGTCCAACAGCCGCTCAGTCCTCCACATATCAGCATGTGCTTGGCTGTCCAGCTTTTCAGACTGCTTTATGCAACTCGGAAGCGTCCTTGCAACTAATCACCGTCCTCAAGAAGGTCTGCAACAGCTCATCGTTGCTGAGTGGGAAAGTCTTATCCGATCCTTCAACGCCAGTAAGCCCTTTGACAGCGTCTCTGCTAGCCAACATTCCAGCGCATCTCCTCCGCAATAATTCCGGTAGCACCAAGATACGGGTTCTTGACCAGCTCCTACATACGTTACGGACGACTACACAGGAAAAGGTAATTCTTGTCTCGAATTATACCCAAACCCTGGACCTCCTTCAGACGCTACTCACATCCCTTGCCCACCCCTATCTGCGCCTTGATGGCTCCACTCCTTCTGCCAAACGCCAAGAGCTTGTGGATGAGTTCAACCGATCTCCTGCCTCGCAGTGCTTTGCTTTTCTCCTATCTGCCAAATCAGGAGGTGTAGGCCTTAATCTTATAGGAGCATCTCGGCTTGTACTCTTCGACGTAGACTGGAATCCTGCTACAGACTTGCAGGCCATGGCGCGTATTCACCGAGACGGTCAGAAAAACCCATGTGTCATTTATCGATTTGTTATGGCAGGAGGTCTAGATGAGAAGATCTGGCAAAGACAAGTCACGAAATTGGGCCTTGCTAGCAATATTATGGACCAGAAAGGAGGCGCGAATAATTTCAGCCAGGACGAATTGAAAGACTTGTTCAGGTTAGACGAAGGATCATCATGCCAGACTCACGATCTACTAGGCTGCCGATGTGGTGGTCGAGGTCTACCAGATTCAGCCGTTGATGATGAATTTACACCAATCGAGACCTATGATAGCGAGGAGGAAGCGAACAGTGATGATGATCTACCACTGGCACCTAGACTGATACAAGCCAACAAATTAGACATGGAGGAGCAGGAGCGAAAGACCAAAAACGCTTCTCGGACTTCATCAAGTAAGAATGGTACGAAAATGGAATCTTTGATGGCGTACTCGCATGTGGATACATCCAAGTTTGCAACGGAGAACGATGAAGATATTGAGGCCATGATTCACGACGAAGTCTTACTAAATGTGCTCAAGGATGAAGGAAATAGAGTCTCTTTTGTTTTTGCCAAAACAAGCGGTTGAGCCTCTCTCTTTTGGTGAGGAGTCTTTGGAGGAACACTGTATGGTGTCATAGGGGAGCATGACATTGCAATCGAGCTGTAGAGTCTTGAGCTTTAGACGGCGAATGTTTGAATCATTAGTTTCACGAGTTTCGCATAGCTACACTTGTCTAGCACGATAGATCCTAGAGGTTTTGACTCCACGGAATCGCTGATTGTATAGGAAAGACATCATTCATCATCCTACCTGACCAATTACTGTCCTCTCGTCCATATCGTCAAAGTAATCCTCTAGGTTGACATGGATTCTGATTTCCTTATCCACCATCAATTCATAGACGCCTCTCAAATCCTCATTCCCGAAGCCACCTGCCCCTTTCAGATACTCAAATGCAAGCAGATACAGCTCCTTGGCCCACGGACATGCCCGCACAGCTCGCCAAAACACGCTTTTAGCCTTTTCCCTAGCACCTCTAGAGTGTTCGAACAGGAGATACAACTTCCACAGCCCGGCACAATGAGCGCCACTGTCGCTTTCTACCGCACGCTCAAAGGTACTGCGGATGGTAGAAACGTTGCTGCCGAAGGTGACACCGCGGCTCAGCTCAGAATTGACGGCAAAAAAGTGCGGTATCACGCTATCCTGGCGCTTGGTTTTTCCGTCTCCGTTTCTGGCAAGGATTACCTCTTTGACGATGGAGCGGACTCGATCATCGAAGCGGAATTGGGCTTCATTCCACGCGTAGAGTGACAGGAATATGGTGTTGTGAGGGAAGAAGTTGATGCTTTCCGCGAGGAGAGACCGAATTTCAGAAGGTTTGAAAAGGTGGGTGTGCGTTACATGGTGGTAAAGTAAGCGGGCGAATGATTGGTAGATGAGTTCGTGGGTAGAGGTAATGGATGAAGTATAAGTGGTCAGATGGGCCCAGTTGGATTTGAAGACTGCGGTCGCTACGGACAACGATAAAGCGCTCTTGAGGTAATGAAACATAACAAGGCAATCGATCGCAAAGGCTGCGTATTTGTGTAAGCCAAGAGAGAGCAAATGGTCGCGAGAAGCGGTAAATGCTCTTTCAGCTCGAAGAAGCAATGCTGGCTGTAGACTATGACTCTCAAGCAGACTGCCTGACGGTAGATCGCTGGGGATTTCCTCCTCTCCGTACATCAACATTATCTCAAAAGCTTTTCGTGTGTCTCCCGCATTCAGCAGCTCCCAGATCCAAGTGCGCCATAGCAGGATGGAACCCCTCCGGGCATCTTCGTCAAGGGATTTGACCATTTTGATTGAAGTGTTGAGAATGTTTTCTCCACTCCTCGCATTACCGAGACGGTCTTCAGCGAGAGCATAAGCGTTATAAAGCTGCATGCTCGAAGACTTTTTTTTCAATAAGCCTCTCGCAGTCTTCTTTACGGCTTCAGGTGCAAGGTGAAGCTCCAGTGCCAAAAAGTATTCTGCGAAGTTTTCCCCTCCTGCGCCCATGGCAACAAGCTGTTTGAGTGTACGGCGTACCCATGCCCTGTCTAGTGGTCCTCGATCCTCAAGGGAGCTATTATACCATGTAACAAAGGGCGAAAACCAAGATCCTGATGGTGCAAACAAGGTATCTGAGGAGAGCTGATAGTCTGTTATGGGCAGATTGAACAAGCTGTGCATGAGCGAGGCGGAATCGGATTCTCTTCCTGTTTCCTTGTAAATGTCAAACGCAAGCGTTTCCGGTCCAGAAGATTGGGCTATGAACGACTGTGATGCCTCTCTTGGTGAGCTCAATACCTCATTGCGCAAGTATCCTTCCCTCCTCCAGAATTTAGACCTACTGTCCGGATCCTCTTCCTGGTTTGGTGGTAAGTGGCAAAATAACAGGAAGGCGTCGAGACATACAGCTCTGCTTTCAACTGATGGCGATTGGGTCAAGAAAAGCTGAACATCGGAAAATATAATTACTCTGTACGGATCATTTTCGACTACATCGTCGATCGTGCGTGCAGGCGTTCGTGCCAGTAGGCCTTGACCACGTTCTAAAACGACCCAGGGTTCCCAGAGATTTCGAGCGTCTTCCAGATGGTTTCCTTTCTCCGCTTTCGCTTGTGGAGCTTCGCCTCCTGCCTGACTGAACTTGGCCCAGCCTTCGCAGTTATCCTCACCAATCCGTGGGACTTCGCTGTCCCAAAACTGCTCAAACTTCGACACCGTAGTGCTATGGAGAGAGCCACCCTCCGTGTGCTCGGGACCACAAAGGTCTGAGGGCCGAGAAAATTCGTACTCTAGCAAAGCTTGCCAGGCTGCGACGGCTTGCTCGACGAACCCACTTTCTCTCATAAAGACTGTCATACGTAGAATTATGTAGACCTGGACCGTATAAAGCTTCTCTCTTTCTGTCAAAGAGACGCCCGGTGCTGTTTTGGCATGTTTGAGCAAGCTCAGGCAACTAGTATAGCTTCCTAGAACTTCTTCGTATCGAAATGATGCGAAAGTGGTCTGTCTGAAGCTCAAGTATTCTTTCCATAAATTCAAATATGCAGGATCGTCCCGAAGAATATGTTGCCATTCCGAAAGCAGCCTCTGGCTATCCCAGACACGAGCAGCTTCCCTCATTTTACCGAGGAGCAAAAGCTCCCGGCCATCAGGATCTCTGACATTACTTATGGCCTTCTCATAGATTGACAATTTGATTTCTGCGTTACTTCTTTGTTCGGCATTGGTGAGGATCGTCCTTTTGGACTCCATAGTTGATTCAAGTATTTTTTCCTGGTATTCAATGAGGTCCAGCCATGCATCGCAGCTGGTAGGATCTTTTTCGACTTTTCTTGATAAATCCGTCCGTCTGTTCAGGACCGATCTGTTCATCGTAGAAGACTTACTGTGATGGCCGTTGGAGGACAGCGAAACATCAGTAGCATAGGTGAGATCATCATCTTTCGGAGAATCCCTAGTTTTCGCCTTTCCTTCAATTGATCTGTAATGTGCCTCTGCTTCATCTGAGTCTGAGGACGATCCTGCGCTGGAATAATCATTGTTTCGACTTTTCCTCGCTCTGCGTGAAGCTCTCAGAGACACAAAGTCAGCATCATGATCGATGGCCAACGCGCTGCTTGGCTGTGGTCTGATTTTGAGATCCTTCGATCCCGTCTTAGCAGCCCTCCAAATATCTCGCCTGTCCCCTTTGCTCCACCGGCCATGTTCAATATATGAAAGGACCAGTCCTTTTGCGTCACTGGCAGGTCGATCAATTTTTCGGTCGGCAACAGGACCCAAGACTGCCCCTGAGCCGAAGCGGAGATAAGAGGGTATTGCATATCGATTCAGAGAACCAAAGGTCAGAATATTGGGATCGCCGAGCCTGTCTATCACGTATAGTGGGAACGACTCTCCATTCTGCTTTTCCGCCCATCCGGAAAAGCTTTGGAGGGGGTGTTGTGCCCTCTCTTTCTCAGTCCGATGCTCACAAGGCCCTTGCGAATGACCTTTACTTGACGAGTATTGTTGACGCTTTAGCGCATCGGTGGAGGATGCGTGGCTTCGGTCATCGCGTCGTCGACCTTCAACATATGAATGCTTCCTCTCTGGAGTCTGAGCTCGGGGGGCTCGCTTGGGATTGAAGCTTGCAAATTTGGGAGTTGTTCTCTTTTCCGCGTGGTTACCATCAAGGATCTCAAAGGCTTCAAGGTTTGGGGGAGGCATACTGACGTTTTCGTGAGCAATAACACTCATCGATACTAGCGACTCAGGTCCTACCGTTCGCCTCCTGACACGGCAACTCTCGTGTAGATAAACTCAAGACGGATGGGCCTAGAGATTCAGCGGTCGAAGCAGCGAGGGCGGTTAAACATCGGGAAACGGGAGAGATGCGCTCGGCAAAGTGTTCCTTA
>JAABUP010008260.1_pt1 | contig 13369 bp, 15 predicted proteins | sample 5559201 | NCBI WGS metagenome assembly JAABUP01 (sample SAMN10711887, study PRJNA513373) | rock metagenome | isolation source: Antarctica rocks | place: Antarctica | reverse complement strand
CCACAGACAGGGTGCAGTTTGCTGGGGTACTGACTAAGCCTGTGTCACCGTCTGGGGTGCTGGTAGCAGTCACTGCAGATGAGCTGGAATTGACTGAAGGTGAGCTGGAGTTGACTAAAGGCGAGCTGACTGTAGTAGGTACTGATGCCTCCCCAGTTATTTCTGAAGTGACTGCAACTGTTGGTGCAGTAGCATGAACAGCAGGTGACGACACATTGGCAACAATAGTGCTGGCCTGTTGTGTGCCTGCAGGGACGGCTGCTGGCGAAGGAATGATTTCTGCACTGGGAGGGATGGGGGGTGCTGGCACGCTTGCATTCACACTGTAGTTAGTGGTTGCTGATGCATAGGGCGCAGAAGGGCTAGATGCATTAGAGCTTGCTGGTGATGGACTCTCAGGAGTGGATGTGGTGATGGGCGATACAGACTCAGAAGTGGGTGGGGTGGTGGGCGATGCAGACTCAGCAGTGGGGGTTTGGATGGGCGATGCAGACTCAGCAGTGGGGGTTTGGATGGGCGATGCAGACTCAGCAGTGGGCATTGGTGTCGCACTGGGTTCTGCAGTAGGTGTTGTTGTGGCTGCTGCAGTGGGTTCCGCAGTAGGTGTTGGAGATGTGACAGCTTCTGGAGTAGCTGTTGGTGATGATGCTGGACTGGTTGTTGCTGAGGCGCCTGCATGCACAACATCTGCTGAACAGACAAGCACACATACCATTTGCAACATGTCGACCAGCAATGTCTACTAGGTGCTACACTCTCAGCAGATGGCTGACACACAGATGGGTGACGTGCAAGAGCAAGTGGCAATACTCAGGATGCAAGTGCTATGCATCCTGTTGGGGTTGGCAAATACTGTGTGTAAACCAGCAAGGGACACACAAATGCAGGCAGTGATATGTAAGATGACTTGGGGTACCTCCAACAACATCATAAGAAGAGCTGTGGGGAAACTGCGCTGCTCCCACAACGGCACCAGAAGGAGAAGCCACATTGACGACATCAGTGACTGTGTCACCCAGCACAGATGTGACCTGCACTGATGTAGGGAAGGTGTAGGAGCTGCTGTCAGCCAGCCAGTAGTTGTCTACTGTCTTGGTCATGGCTTGGTAGACACCATCCACCTCAATGCTTACAGCGGCTGCTGGCACCCTGCATGTAAAAGTGCTGATGCATTTGCAAAGGGGATTTGTTGACACAAATTGGAAGAGCATATCAAGCGCTGCCATACAACAGCATAGTCACTCAGTAGGACATGACAATTGATGGGACATCATGGCCAAGTGCAACAAACAGAGCAAAGAGGCTGGCAAAATCTCTCAGCAAGGCATAGACAGTCAACGCTGACACAGTGGCACCAGACAGCATTCTCAAGAGGACAAGTGTATTATAATAAGCCAGAACAGCAGTGGAGGAAAGGAAAGAAAAGAGGATGCTGTTAGGCAATTCAATATAAGAAAGCTTGAGGTGATCCGGAGTTGGGCCCAAGCTTCCCTTGGCCTTTCAGCCATTTGGGTGATAGGTCAGGGAAGAAGGGAGGGAAAACCTATCCAAAGGAGGCCTCACCTGGTATTGGTGATGGCCATCTTAACATACTCAGCATTGCTGCCTTGGAAGGAGTACTCAAAGTATGAATCCCCAACATTGCACTGCACTGGGTACCAGTCAATAGTCCAGCGTCCATCACCATCCTGAGCCAGGTCTAAAGAGCCTGACAGGCACTCTGGACACTCATCTGTTGCAATGGCATATTGAACAGCAGTAGAGATAGGATTGGCTCCAGACCCTGATGCATCATCACAACAGGGTCTTATTTTGGCAGCCGTGATCATAAACTGCACAATTGCCTTCCATGTGTAACAGGGGATAAGCGTGGGCGTGCAACATGATGGGAGTTGTGTGCAAAAGATCACCTGGGCCTGTTCCCCAAAAGGCTATGCACATGCCACAGGGCGCAGAAGTGCCATACTGAGGCTCATTGACAGCTACACCGGTGTATACACCAGTTGTCCATGCCAATGTGAACGAGTTTGAAAACTGGAAACTGCAGTGTCCAGCACCTGACTGGTCGCCATAGTAAGTGCCCTGCAGCAAACGAAGTCAGGGTCCGCAGAGACCGTGCGAATTATACGGTGCGTCCAGATGAAAACTCACATCGCCTGTGTACTGACTGCCGAAGGTCGGTGTCTGAGCTACGGTCAACACACTGCCGAGAAGCAACAGAACAGCCCGGAAAACCTGCATTTTGAGTACCTCGGGCGGCGTTTTCGTGCCTGGAACTGCACATCATATTCAGCTGTGATGTAGCAATTGCGGGCTTGCGAATGACGCTCACGTCAGCCGCTCGCGCACATGTAGCTTGAACGTGTATGTCAGTGGGCTGCCGCAGGGAGTGCAGAATTGAACTTGCCTGCCAGCACGTCTTGGCAGATAGTTCTCGACGAGTTTGAACACGTGTGGCACGCCTTTGCTCTGTCTGAGGAATGGTAGGTGCTCAGGTTGCGTTCGGGCCTCACCAGTGTTCAGGTGTAGGATGCAATACTATTGACGATGTACCAACTGCCACAGCTTCAGCACTTGCGTGCACGTCCGCTGTGCAGAGCCGGAAGTTCTGCTGATTGATATGCGCGAAGCATGAGCTTGTCGCGCAAATCACGGACACGACGGTTGACCTTGAAACATCGATTCCTCTGACCCTGGAATCTGAGGTCGCGCCCGGGTCACCCCGGGGAGGTGGGGGAGACAGAATGGGAAAGCTTTCGAGCAAGAAGGCACGGGCCTATCCGGATTTGTCCTTGTCGGCCTTCCTGTCACTTTGACCCAACCCCAAGTCAGAAGTTGTCAGCACTCAGACCGAACCTATTGCAAGACACTGCCTTTGACATGCGCACCAGATTGGTATTGCATTGAGGGCACTAATACTATTGTCCAGCATACGCCCGATGTTTTTCGGCCAAAGAACACCAGCATCACAGCCTACTCGCTGCTGCAGGTTGCTGAATCCAGTGCACCTGGTAAACCTGTATCATTCTCAGTAGATCATTATCTCCAGCCTTAAACACTTGTATGCACTGTTCATCAGCAATGGCACAGAGGTCAGGAGTGTCAGACATCTGCCAGCTGGCTTGCATTGCTTGGCAATGCAGATGACCACACTGCCTATCTCGCCTGTACTGCAAATCTTTCAAGCAAGGGAGTGCAAACATGAAGTTGATCATGAGATGGGAGGGCAAGCTGCACACTTGCTCAGCTATCTGTGCTCAACAGCTTACAGCTGACATGTGAAAGCACGATACAGTTGCACACCTGATCATGTGCAGATTCTCTGTACTTGCAACTGCGTTCACACACCGTATGCATGGCAGCTTCATGCAAGGCTGTTTTTAATGCGCCCAAAGAAATCTACAAGTTGATTTGAATCTAGAGTGGCTTTAGATTGCCAACAATCAGTGCAACCGGTTCAGGCATTGTGTCAGATTCATGTCTGAACCACTGCAACGTATGCAAATACATCCGGGGACATAGCCTGCTCAACGATCGACTACATGTTGCCTCAAAGCACGCTTGCATTTCTTCCTTTTGAATCATTCAACTGAGACTGGTTCGTTTGTGTCTGCAGTTGCAAGCCAATGACGATTTCCTGCAGTTGCAAGCCAATGACGATTTCCTGCAAACGCAGCAGTGGAACAAATTACACAAAGGGACTCGCTGTCGTGCAGGCGACAGTCGGTTGCAGCTGGAAGAATGCGTACATTTTTTGGGCTCTGCCTGCACAGGGGTCAGGGCTGGGTCTTCCATGCCATGCGATGCACCGCCAGTTTTGGTTTCTGGGGTTTCATTGGTTGTCCTTTCTGAAGGCTTCACTGCTGCGTTGAAACCAGACCCTCCCTCATAGTCTGCAGACTTGGCTGACTGGATCGGGGCAAGGACGGCGTCTTCCATCCAAGTGTATATGTGCGGTGACCTTGACAATGTTCCTGGTGGTAATGTAGCTGTGTAGTTGTAAAGCTTCAAAGCGTCGCTGCACTTTGCGAGGTGCTGCTGTCTCCAGCAAATTCGAAACCCTGTAGCAGACCCTTGGCCAATTGGCCTAACGCCAACGTTACGCTTGTGCTGCGCTTTCAAGCGGCGCTTTCTTCGAGCGTGTCGACGCACTAACTGTGCAAACGCCGACTTTCGCAACTACCGGATATAACCGAGATCGATTGGCAAAATCTTGAGGCTGCCGTTCAGGTATGGAGACGCTCACAAGCAGTCAGATCTGCACGAGCACGTTGCAACGTCGCGGCATGTTCCCAGCTGGGCTGTCCTACTGACCCCCGAAACTGGTGCAGGAAAACGACCACCTTATTCAACTGTCAGAAGTTCTTCATTATGCTTCCAAGATCTCTCGTCAGTACGCTACAGGAAGTACCACAGATTCTTCTCGCTTTAGCCCCAAGAGATCTTCGGACCCTGCAAGCAAGCAGCACGCAGCTCCGGATCTTGGTGCATGCGTTTGCGAAAAGACTGGAGACGAGGGAAGAGCTAGACGGGCGTGATCCGTTGCCGGTTATGAAGCTGTTAGTCAAAGGTGGATGGTCCCATCTCCAAACACTCAGACTTGCCAAAGCTGGGCTGGACAAGCAATCGCTAGCTGTGCTTTCGCGTGGCGACTGGGCTCTATTGCAATGTTTGGACCTGTCATGCAATAGTCTTGATGAAGCGGAACTCAGGCAGTTCGGCCAAGGAAGGTGGTCAGCCCTCAGCAACTTGGATCTCAGCCAGAACAGGATCTCAAGTCATGCCATGGCATGTGTTGTCAGTTGTGATCTGCCAACCTTGAAGGTGATCAATCTCTCGCGGAACTCTGTTGGGGCATGCATACCGATGTTAACTCTCTGCCGGTGGCCACAGCTGGAAAGCCTTAACTTGAGCAGAAATCAGGTAGATGGAGCTGGTATGCAACAACTGGTAGATGGTTACTGGCCCCTTCTGACTAGTTTGGATCTCAGTAGTAACAGCATTCCTACCTCAGCAGTTGGAGTGTTGAAGGGTGCTAATTGGCCACTGCTGGAAAAACTAGATCTTCAGGGATGTTGCCACAGGGGTGCTGGATGCATGGCTGGTGACGATGAGTCACAGGCAAGGCTACAAGCATTTGAGGATCTTTTGCAATGCAGGTGGCGCAATCTGCATTACTTGAACTTGGCTCGATGCAATCTCAACCGTGTCTGCATGCAGAAGTTGGGTCAAGGACCGTGGCCGAATTTGTGTCATCTAGACTTGACTGCTAATTGTCTGACAGAAAATTCCCTTGAACACCTTGTTGACAGCCAGTGGCTGCAGTTGCAACATTTAAAATTGACAGAATGTCAAGTGGACACAGTTGGTGTTTCCCATTTACTTAGGGCGCAATGGCCTTTGTTGACTAGCTTAGGCCTGAGTGGCAATGCCATACAAGCTCAAGCGCTTGATATTTTAATCCAAGGCAAGTGGCCCCTGCTGACAGATGTTGACTTGTCTCATAATGACTTAGGATCAGGACCAGTTTTGACACTTGCCAATGGGCAGCAGCTTCCTCTTTGGCAAGGCAGGAATGTCATCACTCCTCCTGCTTGGCTGTTAACAAGCTGGCCTAAATTAAATCTGATGAATTTGAGCTATTGTGCACATGGCATTGATCTCTTTGAGTTTGAGTTTTGATGTGGAGTGTTGCAGACATCTTGAAGTGCCACAGATCCCGCCACAGATCCTCCAACTCTACAGTGTGATCATCTTCTGACACAGTGTTCACGTCAGCACATTTAATTTGAATCAGGACTTTGCCTGCTTGACGATGCATATTGCCCTTGTCCCATTGACCTTGGCAGAAGCTGCAGCGTGTTATAAGTTCCTTGATGAGCACTGATGTGCGTGTAAAACTGGTTGCTATGCCAGTGAGCGGCTCAGTAGGAAAACAGGAACAATTCCTGTACTAGACCGTTACATTTGTACTCCAAATTAAAGATCCACTGTGCTGCCCACTTGCAACATCGTTGCATTACACTCAAGGCATTCCTCACAGTTTTGACACTCCATATATCATGTATGATACATAACTTTCAAAAGTATTGAAACGATTGGGCACATGTGCCTGTACAGCCAACTGCGGTAGACAGTCTTTCAATCAACCATCAAAGAACACACATCTAGTGAGGCAAGACTGAGCAGTGCTGCTAGGCTGTGACCACCTTATGACACAATGCAATGCCCTGCAGAAGAGCCACAGGCTTAGGATGTCACCACTAGGGAGGTAGGACTCTAGAGCAGATCTGAGAGCCAGCAGACCTATGTATGGTCAGGTACATGTACAGACTAGCTGATCATGCAGCTTGCAGACACTTGTGGTGAGTCTCCATGCAGATGCACAAATCAGGCCCTGTTTTGGGTGAAATTGGCAACCTTCTTACTGTCAGCAGTACTAGTAAGTAGCAACTTAACTCTGCAGGAATTGGCACTGTGTGCATGCTTGTGCTTGACCTGAGCAAGCATGTTGTACAGGACAAATGTGACAGCTTGATTATATTGCTGCTTGCAGAGGTGCACTGATGGGGCATGCACACAATTCATTGCCCACTAGCACAAGGGCAACTGTAACATCCAGCCCCAGGCAAATGCCAGCACCTCTCCTGCACACCCTGGGCCCAACACCCTAGGACGGCTGAGCTGCAACGGCAAGCATCTGGATCATCACGAGCAGGTGATCATCCCATAGTCCATTACCAGGCAATGAGTTGTCCGCAGGGTTTAGGGTTTATATTTAGGGTTTGAACCCTTCCCAGAGAGGCTCTTTACACTTGACGTAAGGATCCCACTGTACAAAGTAATGTTGGCAACCAGACAAACAAAAAGCAGTGACTGCCGCCATGAGTCCGTACCTGTGTGTGGCACACAAACAGGCCACCATTTGACTGTCAAGTCTAAAAGTGATTACAATGCAGGAACACGACCAGCCTACCATCAAACGCTCCACCTATGTCACAACAATACACTGCAACATCGATCTAAACAGCAACAGCTCAGGCGTTTGTGTGTAACACACATGGCCTTGTGCAGATCCACTGTATCAGTAGCTGTAGCTCACTGCTGTTTGAGCTTGCATATATTGACACATAGCAATGATCTGAACTTCTAGACCACACACCAGGCTGGTTTGCAGTGGTCAAGTGGTCTTTAGCCAGGTGAGTCGTCTGAGTGTCAGGGCTGACACAGTTGCCTGATTCCACACGTGCTGCGCAAATTGCAGTGCTTGCAATATGTCAGGCGGCACCAGCCGGGCCAGCAGGCTGAATGACAAGTTCAGGATCACCATATACTGGTCTCTGGTACCTCTGCACAACACCAATGGATCAGAGATGCTGCGCCAAACTGACCACTGCAACGAAGGGTGTCTGAAAATTGTTCAAGCTGAATGATAAATTGGCGTCAACGCTGGGAGCATCACGGGGGGCATGCATGTTGCAAGAGGCACCCAAAACAAGCCAAAACATGTTGGATATATCAGTCCACCAACATGCAAGAAGAACAATCTGATGGCCTGCAGGACAGACTGGACCTGCGGTGGCATCACTGATCAAAAATTGCTCACCTCATGGCAACTTGGCATCATGCAGGGGATCCAAGCCAGCGACCAGCAGCATAGGCAGAAGCCTAAGACTGCAATCCTCCCTGATGCTGACAAGCTATCAGTTTCACAGCATCCAGCCTGCAAGATGCATACGAGAACAATCACCACTGAGCTGCATTGGCATAAGGCATACAGTGATCGAATTGCACTTGTGTGGACACACATTTCAGATCAGCTTCTGACGTCTACTGTAACAGCTTGCCTTGGGCTCACACATTTCATAACCAATAATAACTTGGCCAGGCTCAGGAATCTTTTCCTCATCTGTCGTATTGACAAATGAAACGGTTAAGGCACTTGGTACAGGGTACAAAGTATCCGGTTCATTTCTTTTGCATTGTGCAGCGTGTCACACATGTACAGCGCACAACGCTGCGGCTTGCTGCCTTTTATCCGAGCCATCTCGAACAATCTCACACCTTTCAAAGGGATTCCTTCGACCGGCTTTAAGTTCATTCTTGGGCCTACAGTGGCGGGTACGAGGATGTTGCCGGGGCCTGCTGGCAGCGAGCTGGGAACAGTGCCACCTCCCATTGTCGCCGATTCCAGCGATTGGCTCGATTCAAGTGACTCAATCAACTTCAGAGGTGCTGTCAAAGACGATAGACGATAGGGCCCTCGGTCCTCGCACAAGGATCGGATGAGGCTGTGCTTGTTGCATTGCTACTTCCATCAGCATTCAAGTGTTGACTAAGCCTAATGTGCTTAGGTAGTTCCGATGTGAAGCAATGCTTAGTAAGGCGGAGTGTGTCACCACCGTCGTGCCTGAGCCTGAAGTTTTGGCAGGTGGCAATGGTGGTTTGCACTTACTGCAAAGCCTGACCTGAACTTTGAAACAAAACTGGACAAGACGCAAGGCATGCACATAAATATGAATCATCCATCAAGCATGATCACCAACAGAGCAAGGCTTTGCCATAGGAACTTTTCTCCTTGAAGGTGTAGCGCCCAGATGTCCTAATCATGACGTACATGCACACCACGCAGATAGGACAGCTGTTTCGACAGCATTGCTTGGTGAAGTTCAGCGTGAACTGCTATCAACATGCCTGCTTGGATCAATTTGCGTAGCCTAGCTGCTAATTGCTTGATTCGTTGAAAGAGTATATGTCTAAATGCAACAACAGAAATCAGTTGATTATTTGCCCTTGTACAAGGCCAGAATCCATTCGTACTAGAGATCATACATCAGAGGTGTCATGCATTTCGTGACTATCGCTACTGTATATCTTCAATCACATCTGTGGCCGAGTCTGCACAACAGTGATTTCACCATTCTCTTCTATGGCTCCTTCAACATCTTGAGCAGAGCCCAGCGCTTCCTCAATGGCAAAGCCTGCTTTGCAGACTCGTGACATCAGGTCTAGGCAGAATGCTGAGTCTGTCATCAACCTGCACAACATCCTCGGGTATGTCAGAACGCAACAAGGCTCTGCAGATTTGGCATATTAGGACATGATAGAAAGGCCTAGACCCTTTCAGTGCCCTTGCAACAGCTGCTGCTGTGTGGCCATACCTCCTTTTCCTCAAATTCCTGCTGTTACAAGGTACAAGGTACAGTACCTGATCAATGGACCTACTTGCTATTGCAATTCTAACAAGCATTTGGATGCTGCAAGAAGCATACAGATATATTACCCCACCCCACCCCATCACACACATGGACGTCCGCTGTAAGACTGCTGGGGTTTGAACCTCAGTAAATTCTGCACCTGTCACCATTGTAGTCAACCTTCTTGAGATCTGTGGGGTCCATGGTGATGGAGTCATACAGGCCAGCCCCTGCATAGCCCTCCAGGTCCTCCCCATTGCTGTCACTGCGGAAGATCAGTGACTCCGGCACAAACATGCCATCGCTCTTGGATGGGAACATGATGATCTGCAACGTAAATGCATGCAAGTCAACCCACATGCCACATGATCAGCTGTGACGGTTGCACGTTTGGCACTTCAGTGAACTTGTACATGTGCCCACTAGTGATATGCACAGCTACATTGGACATGCACATCTGGATGACATCATGTCTTGTTGCACCACAGCTTGCAGCACATACTTGAGCTGCATAACAGGATTACCAGCCTTAGATATGGTTCAAGCACTGACAATCCTTTAGGCAGCCTGGCAGCAGTTGACAATGTAATGCACTGAGGCAAGGTGGGCACCACACACCGTCTGACCGTCAAAACATACCTCAGGCTTATCCAAGCTGCCCTTCTTAGCATAGAAGGAGAGGGATGATCCAGGCACCATGCCAGACACGATAGACTCTCCCAGCCCCTTCACCAGTTCAGCAAAGATCTCGTCCTTGGCGCCGTTGGTGGGGTTCTCTGTGTGGATGACAAAGGCATAGGCTGCCGGCACCACCCGCTGCACAAGGACAGCCATGCGCAGGTCCAGGAAGTTGAGACCCACCTTCTTCATGGACAGGAAGGCACGCTCATTGTACTTGGATGCCCACACACCCTGCATATGCAACAGGTCAATCATACACAGCTTGTGACTACAGCCTGCGTAACTCCATGGAAGCAGGCATCGCAATTCAATGCGCACATTGTGACACAGCATGAAGGAAGAGACGAGACTTGACACAGACCATGATCTGTCTGCATGACATGGCCCTTGTGTATGATTGACAACATGGTCTGCCACCAGTGAGATACTGGCCAACAGGCATGAATTAGAGCAGCCAGCGCCCATTGCAGGTAACACTGTGTGCAGAAAAGATTGGGTTTGAGCATCCCACACAAACCCTAGCACAAAAGAAGAGGAGTGAACCAGGGAGGTATGCAACAACGGTGATGCAGAAGAGCGATGCAGCACCTTGAGGGCATCCAGAGCCATGGCCCATCGCTCTTCTGAGTCAGGCACTGGGATGCCAGCACTCTCCATGTGGCTGGTCAAGTCCTTCACCAGCTGCTGAGGGACCTCCACCTGCACACTCGAACACAGCTTTCAGCCACTGTTGCTGGCACGGAATCCACAACACAGCAAGCACTGCATTTGTCGGTGAATTGCATGCTAGCATGGCGTAAGAACAGCAGCTTACAGCTGGGCTGAAGCCCTGATGTGTCTGTGCGCAAGCATTGCAGGACAAAGAGAAGAACAAAGCACAGGTATCGTGTCAAAAATACAATAGACAGATTTGCCACTTTGAAACAGAACTCACGCGCTGCATGCAGAGTGCAATGCATGATTGCATAACATGGTCTAGGCGCTGCTCCTTGGGCAGGTGGTGCTGGCAGACAGGGCTGCAGGCACACCTGCATGACAAGCTCCCTGCATTTTGAGAGGGCCTCTTCAGCCTTCTCCACAGGAATGTCCTTGATGGCAGCATCCAGCTGCTTCTTGATCTGCTTGTTGGAGGCCTGGCTCAACACCTCCTCAAAGGAGCCAAAGGGCACTGTAATGGATGCAGGCAGGTTGATGGCCTTGGGCAGCTTGCCCCTCAAACCTGTGCAACCACATCAGCAATGGTCGCAAACTATCAATGCAGGATGTGGATACACATGCAGGGTTTTGTCAGTGCAGGAAGGCTCAGCTGATCAGTTATGTTGATGAGGCATGACTTGCATGTTCCAGCGCAACCATATCACCATGCATGTGCAGCAAAAGAGGCCTTTGCAGCCATGACAGCAATGCACACATGGCAGTTTGCACAAGGAATGGTGGCATTACCTGCAATGTTCTTGGACTTGGCCCCGACAACCCCCTCCTTGAAGTCATCCATTCCCACCACCCATTTGCCGCACCACTTGGGCACCTTGACAGTCATCTGCTTCTTCTTCTTCTTCTCCTTGGGGGCAGCAGCGGCTTGCTCCTCCACCACCTCCCAGCTCACACCCCCAGCAGCAGTCGTCTGCACATACCACGCAAGCATTGTCACTGACAATGTGCTCTCATGTTCTGCTTTCCTTTTGCTACATCCTCTCCTTTGTGACCTTGTGGATCATGAAGCACAGTATGACCTCAATCACAAACATAAGCAATTATGCCATGGTCAATGCAGAGCACATGCTGCAGCAAAATATGTTGGCATAGCAGGGTTTGTGCATACAAAGACACTGACCAATCTGCGCTGACATGGTCCTTTTGGTATGTGACAAGGCTAACAGCATGGATGTCAATGCATTCTGGGAAGCTCCTGGCAGAAAAGGCATGGCCATTCACCGACAACCGCAGGCTACATGGGCATGTGCAGGTATTATATGACATCATCGGAAGCACCTAGCCTTTGAACACAAAGATGAGGGTGAAGTACCTGCAGGGAGATGGTGGTGCCTTCCTTGTCCTCGACTTCTTTCAAGGTGCCTTCCTCGTGGCAGATGGCAAAGAGGACCTTCATGTTACGGGCGCGTACGCTGACATGGGACAAGACATCAGGGGCGTCTGGGGTGAGCACAGCCACAGCCCCCTCTGGCACCTCCTCCTCTCCTGTCACACGCTTTGCCACCAGCACCGTTGGCTCATCATACACCTGCACAGCACAGCATGTTTCTACCTTACACCATCTGTACAAGGCAAGATTGTCAGAGGGCTAATGCCAGACTCTGACATCCTGGGCTACCATATGTTATCGTGCCATATTGTGCCTGGAAGAGCTTGCTCAAAGCTACCAGGACTGGTGGCTCATGCCAAATGACGACCTGCTGGGCATCTTTTGTGTGCAAAGCTGTAGCTGCTGATTAAAGCTTGTGTTGCTTGTTCATCATGTGAGCTACTGGCATGTCTGGCCACTTTAGCAGCATCAAAGCAGTCATGTGCAGCTGGTCACTCGCATGTTCACGCTGTGTTGTGCAGTGTGCTATCATACTCACAACAATTGCTTCCCTCACACAGCAACATGCAAGGTCCTGCAATATATTTGCACAAGCATTCATACGTCTGTGGCTTGGACGCCAGACAGCGCTGCAGACCAGCTGGATCACAATACAGAAGGGTGCAGCGTGTGTGTACCTTGTCCTGCACTTCATGCAGGTTTGCAACCACCAGCACCTTGCCAGTCACGTTGACAGGGCTGATCAGCTGCCAGGCGCCCAGCTCAGCAGCAGCTCTGAAACCAGGCTCCATGGCGCTGAGAATGAGGCTGACTGCAAAGGCAGGGCCACCCCTGACCACCTCCTCGGCAAAGAGCTCCACTGCCCAGTCATCCACCTTGAAGGCTTTGCCGAAGGCGCTGGAGATGGGCTGCAGGCGGGTGTTCACGCTGTCGCTGGTTTCTGAGATGGCCCTCCGAATGCGTTCAATCACAGCTGTCGCCTGCATCATTGTAGCAGTCAGTCAGCCACTTGCACTGTGTGGTGCCATAGTGCATCTGTTCTCGGTGAGCTGAGAGCCACAGGCACATGCTCCATGACGAGGATTGCACTGGTTGTGCAAGATGTGCAAAATTGTGACGCAAGATGGCTTACAAGCGTGCAGCATTGCAGCTGGCAAAGCTCCAGCCAAACCATGCTACCCGTGTGTGCATGCAATAGCCCCACAAATGTACAGCTCAAAGCTGACAGTCATGTTGCTGGCTGAGGTAGCTTCCAAACTCAGAGACCAGGCAGATGGCAAGTCCAAGAGATGTACCTAGAAGCATATTGTGATGCTGTGTGCTGGTCAAAAGCCGAGGGCCAGCACATACCTTGAGAGCATCATCCTTAGCAGGGTAGCGTCCAGTCTTGACGGTGTCTGGCAGGGCCTGCCAGGCCTTCAGGCAGTAGGCCAGCTCCTCATTGTCC
>JAABUP010008259.1_pt1 | contig 13371 bp, 11 predicted proteins | sample 5559201 | NCBI WGS metagenome assembly JAABUP01 (sample SAMN10711887, study PRJNA513373) | rock metagenome | isolation source: Antarctica rocks | place: Antarctica | reverse complement strand
TCGCGGTGTCAGCCGGTGTGGGCGTTGCGCTGAATACCGGGCCTGCCGCATCCCTTATCACCGATAAATCGTCCACCCACGACGCATCGAAGCCGCTTTGCTTGTAGACCAAGACGATGGCGCTTGTCGTCGTCGGGGTATAGGCCGTCGTCAGTTGCGTGTACGTCGCCGCCGTGGAGCACACAGGGGCCTGAGGCGCGCTAGCGCCGGCAAAGGCGAGACACACCGCCTGCCCGGCGACCTTATTCGTCGCCCACACGCTAGCTGTGATGGGCTGGTGTGGTGTCAGGTTGCCGAGCGCCTGCCCCACGCCGTCATTTGCCGCGCTCAACTGCTCCGCGTGTCCACCTGTATGCGCCGCGTACGGCACGATGGACGGCGCGCCGAAGTACAGACTGTTGGCCCCGGCCCACCCATTCTCAAAGCTACCGTCCACGATAGTATGACCGGCTAGACCCAGCGACGCGCGGGTATGCGCGCGCCACAGCCAGCCCCAGGAGGAGAGAGAACCGTTACCGTTGCGTAGGGTCTCGGCGCTGCCCCACGTGTTATCGACCCAGGCGATCTGCCCGATGCCGTGCGCGTCGAGCCACGCCAGTTCCGTGTACACCCGGCCGGCCGGATTCACCGGCAGCACACCGTCACTATAAATCTCTCCGGTGATCATGGGCATCACCGCCGCAATCGGTGCGTATTGCCGGTCCCAACAGGCCGCGTCGGGACACCAGCCGCCCGTGATATGAATGCCGGCGACAAGATTATGTAGGGGGTCCGTCGGCAGGTAGGCGAGGTACTGCGTCATGATCTGCGCGTAGCCGAGGCCGCCTAGAATGATCGGTTGGGTCGCCCCCGTCGCCCTGATGGCGCTGACGATGGCCTGCATGCCTACGGCGTCGGTGAGGCCAGGGCAGGCGGCGCCGCCATCGCGCCAGCAGGCCCAGTTCTGCTCACTGTCGCCGTTCAAGATGCCGATGGGCTCGTTGAAGGCGTCATACAGCACGCGCGCGTTATCCTTGTAGCGCGCGGCGACACCTGTCCAGAAGGTGAGGCTGTGGCCGTCCGGCATGTGTGCCTGTCTGGTTGCGGTCTCGCTCAGGGGGGCGGTCCAGTGGAGGTCAAGGATGACCGAGAGGCCGGCGTCCGTAATCGTGGTGACGGCGTTGTCGAGCCAGGCGCGGTAGCCCGCACCCGTGTACGCTGAGGTGCTGTTGATACCGAGCCAACAATCTTCGTTCAATGGGACGCGAATCGCCGTCGCGCCGAGTTCTCTGGCATCCGCGATCAACGCCGCGTCTATGGGGCGCTCGCTGTAGCCCCAACCCTGGATGCACCCATATTCCGAGCCCGTGACGTTGACGCCGCGCAGGTCGCTGATCGTCGTGGCGAGCGCGGTCATGTGGTCGTGGGTGGTCATAAGCGCATGGGTAGGTATCCCCGCGCCCGCGCCCGCCCTCGTGCTGCGCGCGGGCGCGCCCGCGCGCAGCACGAGGGCGGGCGCGGGCAGCATAGAGAGCGTCAGGACGAGCGCTAAGGCACGCCGCGCTATGGTGATGAGGGGTAGCATGGGCTGACTGTCTCCTCTCGCGTCGGGGAATAAGCGCGGGTTGACGTGGGTCACAACGGGCGGGTGGTGTCGTGGTGTCAGGGCGTCGCCGACGGGGGCACGCGCAGGAGCGTACCGACGCGCACAGGACAGCCCTGGCCCACGGCGCGCCGGTAGCGGAGGGTTACACAATCGTCAGCGGGGGTCGTGTCAGCAGGCCGCGCACACACGCGCCAGACAGAGCCGCCGGCGTTGTTCATAGGTCCATCGCCGCTAGACCTCGGCGAGGGGACGATGCTGGAAGGGCTCAACAGCATCAGCACCGCCGACAGGGGTATCAACAGAGACATTAACAGGGGGCATGGCCTGTGGGGCGTTCGCTGCCGTCGCCGTGGCGGGAACACAGCGCACCTTGACGGTCGCCGCCACTGGCGCTCTCACCTGCTGAAGGCGTTGTACAGCGTCGCGCCCAAACTGTTCAACCGTCGTGGACGCAGGGATGCACTCTGTTGTCTGGGCTTGCATGACCGCACGGGGCTGAGGGGACTCCTGGGACGTGTTGTCGGACTGCACGGGTTGCGTGGCCGTGAACGTGGCCGTTGTGTCTACGGGGGCTTGTGGCACGTTTTGCTGTGGCAGGGGCAGAAGAGGGGGCGTTTGTGCAGGCGGGGACGCAGATGGAGGAGGAGCATCCGTGTAGGGGCTGCCAGCAACGACAATGCCGAAGAACGGCAGTGCCAACCCCAGCAAGAACGCGATCACACCGATGAGGAACGCCTTGTCCGTATCGGTGAAGCGATGGTGGAAGTACGTATCCTGCACGAGCGTCACGGCGCCGGTGGCGAAGACAATCAGGGCAGCGTACGACAGGGCGATGTGGCTGCGGGCGCCCGTGCCGACGAGCACGCCGGATGGCTGTGAGGTCGCTGCCGCTGCTTGCGTTGACGACGCTGCCGCCGATGAACGTGGGGCCTGAGCGGAGCGTAGAATCTGGGCGTGCTTGAACACGGTGAGCCTCCTGGGTGCGCCAAGATATGTTGTGGAGAGCAGGCGAGGTGTGGGATGTGGGGCGAGGCGTGGCGTGCTGCGCGCGCGATGAGCCGTCGCGCTGCGCCCGTTGCACAGTCAGGTCGCCGCAATAGGCACGTACAACCGCACGGTGTACGTCACGGCTGGCGCGGCGCTGACGACCACGGATACATCCACGATGGCCGTAGCGCCGGGTTGATTGGTCCCTGTCCCCACGACCAGGGTGACGCTCTGTGTCGTAGGGGCATAGGCAGTGACGCCGCGGATGAAACTCGGCGCGGGCGTCGGCGTGACCGCGTGGACGGACGACGCGACCGCCGCCGTGGCTGACACGGTCACGGCCGTGCTATCAACGGGGCCACCCAGCAAGACGAGCGTCAGGCCCACGCCAGTATCCGTCCGAGCAATGATGGGCAGCGCGTCCGTCACAACGTTATGGCGCGGGACGGCCTCCATCAGCACCGTCGTCGTCGCCGCCCCCGTCCCCGCGACAGGGGGCAGCGCGACCACATACACACCCCGGTTGACGGCAGGGGGCGTTGTGGCAAGCAGGAGGGTGGCCCCACCACTGAGCGCACTGTTTCCCGCTCCCGCGTGACTTAACGTGCCGACGATCTGATTAAACAGCACGCCGGGCATAGAGAGCGCGCCTGTGCCAGCGTGGGTGACCACTCCCCCCACAACGCCGGCAAGCGCGCCTCCCGTCACGCCCACGACGCTCACGCCCTGGTGGGTCACCGTGCCCGCCAGAGCAACGGTAGACGCCGCCCCCGTGAATGAGAGAACTCCAGAGGCGGCGTGCGTCACGCCTCCGCCCACCGTGCCCGGTTGGGTCGCGCCTGTGAGCGACAGCACGCTCACCCCCGCATGGGTGAGCGTGCCAGAGAGGGCGCTACCCGTCGCCGCCCCGTTGACGCTCATCGCGCCCGCTGCGCCGTGGCCGATAGTTTCGACACGGGCAACCGTCGTGATGGCTCCCGTTAACGAGAGGGAACCCGCGCCGGCGTGGGCCATCGCCCCGGCGATGGCGACGCTTGTGGCCGCGCCCGTCGCTGACACAGACGCCGCGCCCTGGTGCGCGACCACGCCGCCCATGGCGGTGGGAATGGTCGCGCCAGAGAGCGCGATGGCGCTGGCTGAGGCGTGGGCGACGAACCCCACGACCTGATTGCCAGCTACCCCAGACAGCGCCACCATCCCGGCCCCGACGTGGGCGACACTACCGCTGATCGTAACGGTGGTCGCCACGCCGGTGAGCGATGCCCCTCCAACACCCGCGTGAGTAACACTACCGCTGATGGTGATGGTTGTTGCGATCCCCGTCAGTGTCGCGGCCCCCGCGCCTGCATGGGTCACGCTGCCCACGCTGGTGACGACGGTTGCGGTCCCGGACAAGGAGACCGTGCCGGCGCCAGCGTGCCCGACCCTCCCGGCGCTGCTGGTCGGTAGGGTGGCCCCGGCGACGGATACCGCTCCGGTCGCAGCGTGCGCCACCGTCCCGGCGACCTGCCCACCAACCCCCCCCGTGAGGGCGACGGCGCCTGCGCCTGCGTGCGCCACGCTGCTCACCACGGCGCTTGGTTGCGCCGCCCCGGCGACGGTCAGGCCACTGACGCCCCCGTGGGCGAGCACCCCGCTCGTCGCAAGCGTCGTCGCGGTCCCATTGAGGGAGGACGCGCCACCTCCGGCGTGGCCCGCGCCGCCCGCAACGGCGACAGTGGCCGCCGCGCCCGTGGCGGACAGCGCGCCCGCGCCCGCATGGCTGATCGCACCTGACAGAGCGACGGTGGTTGTCGCCCCCGCCAGAGACACGCCGCTGGTCGACGTGTGCGCCACGCCGCCAGTGACGGCGATGGGTTGCGCCGACCCGGTGAGGGTACTGGTTCCGGACCCAACGTGATTAAGCGTTCCGACCACGGCGGCGGGCGTCGCCGTCCCGGCGATAGTGGTCGCGCCCGCGCCCGCGTGGCCGATAGCGCCGCTGATGGCGACGGTCGCGGCGACGCCCCCCACGCTGACGGCGTGGGCGACGGCGTGGGTGATGGACCCGGTGATAGAGAGGGCGGTGGCCGCCCCAGAGAGCGCTGTGGCGCTCGCGGAGGTGTGCGCTAGCGTCCCAGCGACGGTGGTCGGGGTCGCGGTTCCGCTGACGACGCCAGCCCCGACTCCAGCATGTGCGATGGACCCGGTGACGGGGCCGCTGGCGCTTGCCAGGGGCACGATGAGGCGTGGGGCGCGCAGCATCGCGTACGGGTCGGCGTAGAGGGTGGCGACCTCGGCGGGGGAGAGCGCGCGGTTCCACAACCCCGCGAGCGGGATGACGCCGGGCAGCGTGCGCGCGCCGCCGTAGTGCGACCCTGCCCAGGCATTGGTGCCGAAGCCGAAATAGACCCCGCCCGCCGGAATGGTGTTCGTCGCCACGAGCGAGGCGTCGAGCGTACCGTTGATGTAGAGGCGCTGGGTCGTCCCGTCGTAGGTGGCAACGGCCTGGTAGAGAGCGCCGGCAACAAGTTGGCGCGCTCCGTTGAGCCTACTGGCGTTGATGACGAATTGGGCTTGGTTGTTGGGCAGTGGGACGCTGCCATCGCCCAACCGGATGATGATAGGGTAGGCGTTGTCCTCGGTCCCGACGATTGTCGTCGCGCCGTTGGTAAAATTAGTGGCGATGAACCACGCCGCCATGGTGAACGTCGGGGAGATGACGACGCCTGCGGCGGTCGCGCCTCCGCCCCCAGTTCCAGCGCCTGTGCCGGTCACGCCTGACCCTAGCGCGGTGACAGCGTTGCCCGCCCCCGACTCATAGTAGGCGTCCGCGGGACCGATCGTGTCGGGGAATGACCCTCCACCCGAGCCAATCCACTGGTGGAGAAGACCCTGCGCTAGGGAACTGGCCGGATCAAGCCGCACCTGCCCCAGCAACGGCTTCTGGCCCGCGTGCCGCCGCAGAATGGTCAATGCCATATCGCGTCCCCTCGCTGCTAAGCGATGCTGCTGAGGGTATCGGCGGTGATGATCAAGGACGGGACGGCATTCGTACCGTCGTTATTCACGACCTTGATCTGCCAGCCGGGCGCGGTTGGCAGGAACAGCTTACGCGAAGACGTGCCCGACGCCGCGATTGCCGGAGACTGATACGTGATAGAGGGTACGGTCTCGAAGTCGGGCGGCGTGCCGTTGCCCGATCCGGCGTAGCACGACACGGTAAAGCCGTTCGTTGTCGCGACGGTCGCGCCCACCGTGACCTTGATCTCCACCTGCATTTCGTAGACGGTGCTGGTGGGGATGGCAACGTTGCCCGCCCCCGTGGCTCCGGGGTAGATGTTATAGGTGGCCGTCGCCGCCGCCGCCAACGGCACGGCGTTGGCAACGTTGCCGAGCGGCGACGGGGTCATGACGGGGCTGGGCATTAAACCCCCTCGGCGCTGGTCACAAGCGTCGTGACGACCGTCTGGATGGCACTGTCCGTGATGTTTGTGGACGTGTGTGGCGTGATGGCGGCATAGGCCGTGAGCACGGTTGCGTCAGCCGCTGCGGCTAGGCACAACTGCCGCACGATGTTGCCAGGATTCTGCCGGATGCCTTTGACCCAGGCCAGGTTGGCCGCATGGTTAACGGTCGTCGTCGGCTCGGTTTCAATGGCGTTGAGGGCGTTGATGAGCGCCATCGCCACGCGCGCCGCAAAGGCCGCGTCGTTCGCTAGGGCGTACTGGTCAATCAGAGCCATAATGGCGCTCTCCTTTTTTGTGCGTCTGTGCCGCCGGAACCCGAAGTCCATCGCCCACCCGTGTGGGCCGATGGGCGATGAACCAGACATACACCGTCGCGTCCGCTGCTCCTACTATCCAATCTGCGCCTGCGCCTGGCCGGCCGCGACCGTGTATACCTGGTTAACGAGGATCGTGGAGACGGCGGGTAAGTTCTGGTACGAGATGATGACCGGGGTAGCGTCGGACGAGGCGATGAAGTTGCCCCTGATACTCTGGGTCGCCGCAAAGCCGCCCGCGCCGCCGAACGTGAGGGCGTTGCTCGAGGTCTTGGCCGTGTAGCCCGCTGCCGAGCCGCCACCCACCGTGGTGGTGGGCGCGTTCCAGACGGTGATGGACTGGCGCGCGTAGTTGGCGTCGGTACACTCCGTGCCCATCGTCGTGTTCGTGGAATCGGTCGCGCCGACCACGAGGGCGACGCGGACGGGGCCGGTGATCGTGACGGCGGTGGCGACGGCGACGCCTGTAGGATAGAGGTGGGCCAGAAGGTCGGCCTGCACGTTGCCACCGGCGGTGACTGCCGCAAGTCCGGTATTTGCTGCCATTGTTTTGTAGCTCCTGTCGCGCCTCTGGGGCGCGGCTATACTAAGGTCAGGTACACGCCGACCGTGAACGGACACAAAGGGAAGGGAAGGGAAGATGGTGACAGAGACACCGGATACGACGCCCGTGACGACATTGACGCAAACGATGGACAAGGTGACGCGCTTCTTGGGCGCGTACGTGGTCCTAGGGCTGGACGACGACACCAACGGGCGCACGGCCCTCGTGTTAGCGGTCGATCCGACGGTTGAGATACAGTTCGCGCCACTAGACGCGGGGCGCACGGCGACGGTCCACGCCACGCACAATGGCGGATGGGGCGTCGTGGGCTACCCAGATTGGGACAATCAACAGGTGATGCGACAGGCGTCTGGCGCGCTACGGCAAGCGGCTGACGACATTGAGGCGGCGGCGAACAACCCGGCGCTGTGGCAAGACGCCACGCCACCGATACCATCGATGCCCTAATTGCTAGTCGTCAGTCGTCAGTCGTCAGTCATCGCCGCGTATTGGAATGTCGAGCGTGACCTGCGCCACGCTTGGACTAGCGCCACCAACGCCAATATCCACGTCAATGACCACCAGCCCCCCGGCGGGCAGCGCGCCGCTGCCTACGACGAGATACGCCACCTTGTTCAAGGCGTCCCACAGCGGGGTTCCTAACAGGAGTCCTGACGCTGGCTGCGCGCCGACCGTTGCGGAGAGGGGGCTGACGAGAGACGCCGACGCGCCGATGGTCACGGGGATACCAGACGCAACGGTGGGCGCGTCAAGAATGGCGAGGCGGATACCCACGCCCGCGTCCTCCGGCCACAGGCGCGGCTCTGCGGGCGTCGTGGGCCAGAACGCGCCCGCCGCGCCACCCGCCGTGACTTGTTGGACGGGGACAGGTTGGGCGTCGCCCCCACTGGCCAGGGTCACGACGTAGGCGGCGCGGATGACGGATGGAATGCCCGTAGGCGGGGCCGGGTTACTGCTCACGGAGAGCGGCGCTCCTTCAAAAAACTAGCCCGTGAAACCCACATGCTGTAGCCGTGGGGTCACTGACAAGATTTTCACCGAATGAAATGCAGCGAAATGCTGACCAGCAGGCTGATAACGACGCTGGCAATGCCGATCATGGTGGCGTACGCGGTGGACTTGCCGGTCTGCTGCGCCCGACTGGTCTGCAAATCGACCAGCGCCGCTTCCAGGCGCTGGACCTGCGCGGCGAGGGCGTTTTCAATGCGCGTGACGCCCGCCGCACTCGAGCCGGTGGCTGCGTCCACCTTTGACATGACGGCATCTACGCGGTCGTCGAGTTGATCCCGTGTGACAGCCAATTGCTGTATGTCGCGGAAGGTGCGCGAGAAGCCGTTCATGCCTTCGAGCCGGGTGTCGAGTTTGGCCTCGCCCAGAGTGTCAGCCTCGCGCTGGCGCTCGTGCGCGAGGTCGTGGCTGTGCCAGCGGGCAGCCCCTTGCTCTAAGCCGTTGTCGCGCATCATTTTCATGTCGTCGCGGACGTGTTGATGCTCAACGCTGTGGTTGACGATATATGCCTGCGAGGTGGTTTGACCTATCTCTTTTTCGCGCTCGATACGCGCGATCAAATCTTTATGCTCGGTGGCGTTCGCGTCCGTGATACTGAGCGCGCGGGCGGTACAAATGGCGGTTTCGCGCTGAATCAACGCGAGTAAGTCGGTGTGCATCACCATATGGCCGTCGCGCCACGCGTTGAAACTGGCCGTGAGCACACAGACGTCGATACGCTGCGCAAGGGTAATTAGTTCGCGCCCCAGGCCCTCTCGCCAGGTCGTCACCTCATCCTTATGCTGCATCAACGCTTCGATGTGCTCATGCTCGCGCTGGTGATCCGTGAACGCCTGGTGTAGCAGGTCGTCCGCCATTGTGCGCGCGCCCGTGACCATCTGCGCGAGGCGTTCGTGTTCGCGCTCGTGTTCGCGGCGGTGCGTCGCCTCTTCGGCGGCCATGCCCTCACGGCGCGCCCGCACGTCTGTCAAGATCTCGACGATCCGCAAATCCACGTACGTTTTTAGGCTGAGACTCTGCACGTCGGACTCGGCGCGCGTCAGGCTGTTACTGGTAATGCCATTCGTCGGCATAATGACATCATCGGTCGCGGTCATAAGAGGCGTCCCCTCTACGTGCGCTACGCGCGGTATGCCCTTGGGGGCGCGTGTAAAAAAAGGTCGCATCCTCCCTGCCCGTCCTTACGGGGCGCCAGCCCCGCGTTCGTCCTGCCCGCTGCGCGCGGCCTATGCGTCACGCCGCCCCGCCACCTTCATGTATGGTTGAATAGCACCACCACCCTGTTTCGCCGTCAGCCCGCGTGGCCCACCCCCGCGCCACACCACCCCGACTACTCCTGTCACCGTGCGCTGCGCCACCCGCGCTACCATGCGCCGCGAGGAGCGCCTGCGCCTCGTCCGTCGTCGCCGCACGACCGGCGAAGCATGAACATCCTGGAGCATTGACTGCCTTGGGCGTAGGGTGGAACGGACACCGAGAAGGGTCTTGGGCGTTGCGCCCCGCGCCCTCGCATCGCTCAAAACTCACAACAACGGGCGCCGGGGGGCGTTGTGAGGGCGCGGGCCATGCGGGGACGGGGTGTTTCTTTCGACGGGACACAGTGGGTCCTTTCGGTGTGGATCTACGGGGGTGGTGCGCGCTGTTATGGCTGTGGGTCGGGCGCCGTCCACGTCTGCGGCTGTGTCGGCGCGGCGGGGCGCGACGGACTGGCTTTCAGCGCCTCTACGAACCCCACCAATTGGGCCACGTCAGCATGACTCGGCTGTCCGCCCTGCGCCTGGATGCGTGCGGCCACCTGTCCGAGCATCGCCGCCATTTCGTGGCGTCCGTCCTCGGCCACGTCGGCCGGGACGCGCACCGTCGGCATGGGTTGTTGTTGGCCCGTCAGGTCGTGGACGGTGGCGTCGTAGAGAATAAAGGTGCGGTCAGGGGACTCGGACGCGCGTGCCGCGCTGGCATAGATGTGCGGCGTGGAAGGTGAGGGCGTTGGGGTACTCGTGACAGACATCGGGTGGCGTCTCCTTTGTGGCTAGCCTGTTTGCTCAATTGAGCACACAACGCCAGCATTCCCCGCGCCCGGTGTGTTTTGAAACGCGATGGTGAACCCCGTGGCACTCAAAGCGGAGATGTAAACAGAGTTATAACCTCCCTGACAACTTGGCTGCACGAGAGGCGCGGACGCGTAGGACACAGCAAATGTGATAGTTGCCTGGTCGCCTGCTCCAGGTGTATTTGTCGTTGTAATGTTGACGAAGCACCGCCGATCCGTTCCTGCCACGCTCACACCCGCGACCCGGCCTGACGCTCCTGTCGCGATAGCCCCCGTTGGTGTCGAACCCGTGTTCGTCATGTGGCCCGCAACGGTGGTGACACCATTGAGCACGAGGCCGGCAAGCGATGTCGCGATTTGCGCCAGGCGCCCGCTCGCGTCCAGCGTGGCCACCCCATTCGCCTGGCCCTTCGAGGCTGGGTCCTGTACGACCAGCGTGCTTCCGTTGAGCGATGCGACACCGCCGCCCGCACCTTTTTGCGCCAGCGGAATCATTGCCGTCGCTGCGGTCCATGCCGCCCCCTGGATTTGCGCTAGTATGTAGCGCATGCGATTCAGGTTATTTGTCCCTGTCGAGGTCGCCCCAAGCGTGTCGTTCGTGGCCGCTTCCGTGGTGTCGGGCACAGCGGGCTGCACGCCGCGCCCCTGGGCGTCAAGGGTGGCCACGCCGTTCGGTGCGCCCGCGCTCAACGCTGGAATCGTTCCGGCGACGGTCGCCGCGTTCTGGACCTGTGACACGTTGAGAGGCTGTGTCGGGGCCAGCAGCGTCACGGAGACAACGGCGGATGCGCCGCTCGTTATTTTCCACACGCGCAGCGCCCCTGCTGCGGTGGCCGGTGGCGCCGCGCCAATGGTCACACTTGTTTGCGTATACGTCCCCGCCGTCGTGACATCAAGGTAGGTGTCGCTGTTTGCGGGGACGGTGGCCGTGGTCGCCGCCACGTTGACCTTGAGCGCCGAGGTGGGGCCTGTTGATACAATGACCTCACACGCCCCGAAGGGCTGGCCCAACGTCGCCGATGCGCCCGGTGTTGTCCCGTTGTAGAAATACGATTGGCCTGGCACGAGGGCATCAAGGTGCATTGCATCGTCCGCTGTTCCGGCGACTCCTGGGGCTTGATCCAAAAACTGGTCGGGCACGGCGAGTCTCCCTCTCCACGGCGCGCATCGTGGGCATTAATCGTGGGCATTAATCGTGGGCACTATAGGTACGTGATGAGATTGCCTGTGTTATTGGGAAAAATTACCGTGCCTACCGGTCGCACCGTCTGGAGAAACTGTGAAATGAGCACCTGCGCCTGCGCCACGGTGAGACCAGCCAATCCGACATAGGGTGGGGCGGGAATCGTGACGGGCGCCTGCTTTCCCGCCGCCTGCGCCACGACGACACCCTGGCACGTCGCCGTCATGTAGCCGCCCGACACGGACGTTGTGAGGCCGGATGAGGCGCCGGTCACGAGTTGGGCGATTTGCTGGCACAGGCCCGGCACGGACGCCGCGGCGACGCGCGTGGCCGACGCCGACAAGAGGCGCGTGCGATACGCTTGCGGCGGCTCGGCCGTGTAACGCGGAATCTGCCGCGCCGCTCCGTACGCGTCAAGATATTGATCGACTGCTCCACTGATGGCGTACGATCCGACGAAATCGTAGACATCCTGACGTAGTTCCGTCGTCGTGGCGGCCAGCGTCCCCACGTACGCGCCCAGGCGTGGCCCGACCGCCGCCTCGTCGGGCACAAGGCCCGTCTTGGAGAGGATCTGCGGGTCGCGCTCTGGCGTCCACGCGTACACGGCAGGGTCGCGTATCCACGGCGCAACCGTCGCCACGGCCGGGAATGTGAGCGTCAGTACGCAGTAGCGCCCGCGCGGCGTCGCCCCGACCGGGGGCACGCCCGCGAGGCCGGCGACGCCATACCCACGGCCCGACGGCAACACGGCGCCGGTCGGCACGGCAGTCGTCGTGGCCCACGATACATCCGGCGTCGGCGTTTGACCCACGTAGGCCGTGACGCCCCCCATGACGAGACCGGGCGCCTGATCCCACTCAGCGAAGAACCATTGGGTCTGTGGGTCGCCTGCGTCCATGACGGGCGTCGTGTACGCGCTTGACCCCGCGCCGCCACTTGATCCTGTGGCGATGCTCTCAACGGCCAGTGTCACGACATCGGTCGAGAACGTGGCCCCGTCACCCACGACGAGCGCCGACCCTGTGGCGACGGACAGATCCACGCCCGGCACAGAGGCCGCGCCCGTGTAGTGTGTGCCTGACACGAGGCCGGACGCGATAAGCGCCTCGGCCGCGCCCGCGACCGTTTTGTAGAGGCTGTACTGCGTCGCGCTTGTCGCCGTGACGCGCCAGAGCGCCGCGGCGAATGTCGGGTGGGCGAGGGCGCGCAGAACGAGTTGCGCCGCGACACTCTGGCCGCCAGCACTCGCGGTTGCCGTGACCGGCCCTATCGGTTGGATCGCTGTGCTGTACGACCCACTGTGGACCACCTGCACGGTATGGGACGCGCCGTCGAGGTAGAGTTGGGCGAGCGGCGCGGCGTTCGCCGTATCGATGCTTTGCTGGACCGCCCCATCGACGAGAATGGCTGCGATGGCCCCATTGCGGATCACGCCCAGCGTATCCGCCGGCGCCGCGACAAGGCCCGCGCCCGCCTGGCGACTGCCCGCCAGTTGAATTTGCACGGCACGGGCCGTCGTGGTAAATGCGATGGCGTCGCCCGCCTGGTAGGTATAGGCGAACGATTCAAGCAATTGCCACACCGCCGCGCCGAGGCCCTGCGTGTTCGTTATCGAGAAGGTCGGCAACCCCGCGGCGGGGGGTTGCGGCGTGCCGAGCGCCTGCGCGCCGGTCGCCGCCGTGTAGGTTGTCGCTGGTAGTGGTTGGATGGCGGCATGCCCGTAGCGACTCGCGTTGATCACCGTGTCAAACGCCGTGTTTTGGAACGCACCGGCCTGTAGATCTGTGCCATAGCGGAACCGCGCAACGCGCATGCCAGGGCCACGAAGAACGAGGGGCGCCCCCGTCACGCCCAGAGAGGGGAGTGGCGTCGTGGGTGGGACCGCGACGGGTCCGGTGGTCGGACCCATGAGGGTAAAGAGGCTCGTTTGGCTGAACCCCGGCAGATCGACGTTGCTCATCGTTCGCTCTCGCTACGTGCGTGAGGACGGCGTGAGCGCCGAGTCCAGGACAAACGTGTGCAGGACATGCCCTTGTTCGTCGCTGACCACCACACTTGCCCCGCTCCTGGTTTCCGCGCCGAACGCCGCCGAGATGGCGGCCAGGTAGGCGCGGCCGATGGTGTCAAGCGACGCCCCCACGGGAATCGTCTGGGACATGTCCACGTCCACCTGGTTGGAGGCGTTGACGGTTGGCAGGCCACCCGCCGTGCCGGGCACGGCGGCGGG
>JAABUP010008249.1_pt1 | contig 13375 bp, 9 predicted proteins | sample 5559201 | NCBI WGS metagenome assembly JAABUP01 (sample SAMN10711887, study PRJNA513373) | rock metagenome | isolation source: Antarctica rocks | place: Antarctica | reverse complement strand
AGAAGAGCTTCATACAGAAGCAAAAAGATAATGTGCTTTAGTCTTAAGGTCTTAGTAAGCAACTAGATCATAAGACCTTAGTATGGGTTCAACTCATGACATCACCTCTTTCTTTTTCTTCAAGGTTGTGCTTTAAGTCTCTGAAAAGGTTGTCATATGGTTGTCAATGTCTGTTGACACATGTTTGTCTGCTTTGTACAGGTAAGGTTTACAGATGAAAATTTTTTCATCACTTGCGTGGTTTTCTTCAACAATTCACTTGAGCTTATTTGTCAGTGAAGTGAGTTATAAACCCCTTACCTCACATACAACTTTTCTTTTTCTTTCTTCTTCAACTTCTTCACCCACAACTTTTGTATGTGAAATCTTTCTTGATTGAATATGTCAGCACTGACTCTCATACAACAAGCTCAGCAGCAACAACATCAACAACAACAACAATGTAAGTGTTATACAGATATGTATCTCAGAGCTGACAGCTCACAGAGTTCTCATTCTTTACAATGTGTATGTTGCTGCTCTCACCCTTGTGAGTGTTGATGTTAATTCAGTTCTCTTTGTTGATCAGCAGCAGCTTGTTCAGTATGCTCACTTCTCTCAGACAAGAACCATCATTGCGCTGCTCAGTGTGAACATCTCATTCATACAACAATGTATCACATCAGATCAGGTGAGAACTCATTGTCATTGTACATCAATGCAATCCTGATTCAGAGTCAGAGTGTGTTGATTTCTGATGATTGTACAAACTGTCAGACATGTGGTATGGCATTCTTTCAAAATGTCATTGTATGTCAGAACATTTTGATGAGTGTTGTGGTAACTGCAAGTGGCGTGACCACACTGCTCACTGTTTCATATGCAACAATGATGTTCTCATTGTCATCTTGAATGATGAGAACAACAACAATGTCAATGAGGATGAGCCTGCTGCTCAGCTGAAGCAGATCACATTGACGTCACTGATGAGGGTGGTCGTCATCTATGTCGCCCCTTAGATACATACAACTCTTCTTTCTTCTTTGCGCTGTGCTTGTCTAGTCATACAGGCTGTGTACAACACTTATAAAGCCTAGTTGTATGAGATGTGTGCAACATCTGAGCAATGTGCCTCATCTCTTTGCAGTGCTCAGAACAAGTAGCTTCAGTGAAATCAAGAAGGCATCATTAGTAATTAGTATAGAAATAAATCAAATAAATTCAACACTAAATTTTGAACTTTGTACAATCCTCTGAACTCATGAAGCACCTCAACCTTCTTGTGTACAGTTAAGATTTAGTCAACTCAGGTTGCATTAACTTTCATTGATTTAATGTCACTGTGTCTTTCAAAACAGACATCAGTTCTCATGTGAATCAAGTATAATTGATTCATTTCATCAAGTACTTCTTCTTGAATCCTCTTCTACATCATATGAACTTCTTTTTCAGAATCTTCTTTATCTCAAACTCTTCTTCATCACTTACAATTTGTGATGAAGATTGTGAATCTGTTGTATGTTGAGAAGAAAGAGCGTTCATGGCTGCTGATTGAAGCATGACTGAGTGAAACACATTATGAATACCTGACAGTGTGTTTAAACAGAAAGAATGTGAGTTGATCTTCTTAACAATGATGTACTTGTCATTCTTTACATCAAACTTCTTGCACAGATGGTTCATATGAATGTTCTTAAGATTTAGTCAGATTTTGTCTTCTTTCTTGAAGTCATAAGACTGCTGTCTCTTTCAATTCATCATTTCTTTCTGTACCTGCTGAGTGAGAGTCATAGTCATCTGTGCTCACTCTGTGACTTCTTTCATCTTCTGTACAATTTGATCAGCTTTCTGTACTGAACTTTTCACAGATCATACAGGCTTCAACTTCTTAAGTAGTTGTAAAGGCTTCATGTGATACTCATGAGACAAGAAGAAGAGGCTCACTTCTGTTGAGGCAGAGTCATGATTGTTTATGACTAGCTCAGTCATGAGGAGCAGGCTTGCTCAATTGTTTTAACTATAATTTGAGAACATACAAATGTACAGCTTAACATTCTGATTCATCTGCTCAGTTGCTCTGTCAGTTTTCAGATGATATGCTGTGAACATTCTTTGTACAATCTTTAAAAGTTGACAGACTCTTTTTCATAGGCTGCTCACAAACTGAGTGCCTCAATCTGAGACTATTGCAATAAAAAGCTCATGAGCTCAGTAGAAACGTTGTATGAATGTCTGAGCCACCCATTCTGCAGTCATATTCTTGCACAGTTTCAGTATTATTCTCTTGTTAAAACAATCTGTAATAAGCAGAAGGTTCATACAACCCTCACTTGATGATAGATCTACTACAAAGTTGATAAATATCTTTCATCAAATTCGCTCTGATACAGGTAAAGGCTTCAAGAAGCCTTGTCAGCAGTCTTTTCAGCTGTTGTTCATACAACATTTGTTGCAATTTCAGCAGAATGTACAAACATTCTGTAGCATCTCAGATCAAAAGAACTGTTGTGATAAGAGAGCATCAGTTACATCTCTTTTTGAGTGTTCAGTCATTGTTGAGTCATGTGTATACTGAATCAGTTCTGTACAAAGAAGTTCTGATGACAACACTCAGTGTCTTTTGTGAAAGAGTAGCTTCTCTTCATCACTCAAGGAGCATTTTGTTATGAATACCCTCACTTTTAAAACAGTAGAAAATGATCTTTGTTCTTTGTGAATTGTCTGACAAAGCTCATTGTACAACTCATCTTCTGCTTCAGCATTCACTCACATCTGTTTGAGGTCTGTGGTCTCACTGAACAAGTTCTGATCTTGTATGAGTACAGAGATCAATATGTCTGCTACTGTCATTGAGGCAGCCTGTATAGGCTTGCTTTATCATCTCAGAATGTATCATCTGTGTTGTACAATGTTGTACTCTGTCATCTGAGAGACTCATTGACACATTCTGCTTCTGTCTCAATAAAGCATCTGTTCTCTCATTCTGCTTGCTCAACAAGTATAGTATGAAGAAGTTGTATCACAACAGAATTAAAGACCATCTCATTTGTTGCTCTGTAAGCTTTTTGACTGTTATAAAGTATTTCAGATTTTTGTGATTCGTACAAATCTGAAAACTTGACACACTTCTCAATTCTGCGTCTCACTCTTTCAAGCATTGTATGATGATCAGCATCTCTTTATCATAAATCTCATAATTGCACTCTGCAGGTGCATTCTTCTTTGAATAGTAGGCACAGGGCCTTCACACATTGTTCATTAACTGTAACAGGGTTTCATCTATGCATCAACCTGAGGAATCTGTTTTCATCACTGTCATACATGTGTGATCAAATAAAACTAGAATTGGCGCTGAAATGAACATGGCCTTTAGCTTCATAAAATCCTGATTGACTTTCTCTGTTCATTTAAAAGATGTGTTCTTTTGTACAAAAGCCATCATTAACATAATCAGGTTAGAAAAGTTCTTGATGAACTTTCAATAGAAGTTTGCAAAGTCTATGAAACTCTGTACACCCTTTACTGATTTAGGGACTTGTCAGTTCATAATTGTCTTCACCTTTTGAGGATTCATTTGTATGCCCTTTTTCACCTTCAGAATGAACTCTAGATACTTGGTTGACTTGACTTCAAACTCACATTTGTCAATGTCAATTTGTAGGCCAACTTCTTGAAGCTGTAGTAGTATCTTTCATACATGATTTCGGTGTTGATGCAGCAATTCATCAGTGAAAATAAGAATATTGTCCACATAGGCTGAACAGAACTTATTCAGAAAGTTCTGCAAGGCTCAGTTAATATATCTTTGAAAGATGCTCAAGACATTGGCTAGCTCAAAAGAAGTCATCATTTATTCATACAACCTGTACCTCATACAAAATGCCGTCTTTCATTTGTCTTCTGCAGCAATTCAAATCTTGTGAAATGCCACTATGACATTCAACTTGATGTATCATTGAGCTTGTTTGATGTTTTGCAGAGTCTCATATATCAATAAAAGAGAGTAATGATCCTTTCAAGTGATTCAGTTCAAGTCACAGTAGTTCACACAGAACTGAAGTTCATCTTCTGACTTTCATACAAATAAAACAGACACTGCAGCAGATGAGTTACTGACTCATATGAACTGCTTATTCAGAAGTTCTGTTAATGTCTTGTGCAACACTAGTAGCTCCTCTCTTGTCATGTTGTATAGAGAACCTCAGAGTACTTTTGACTCTTTTTCATTCACCTCTTCTAGTTCAATTTGATGATCTGTGTCTTCTTCTCTTAAGGGCGGCAACTTCTCAGCCATCATATGATTGAACACATTTAAAAACTCATGATAATAATCAGAGAGTATAGTCCTCAAGTCAGTCTTCTTCTGTAAGGTTAAGGCTTTTTCAATATCAGTCAGGCTGATTAAGAACATCTCAATCTTCTTCTGCTTTCCTTCTTTCTTCTGTATGAGGTTCATAAAGAACATAGCTGACATCATAACATGATTGAACTCACTCTCAGCAGAAGCTTCTCTGTTTCATATGATAGTTTCTGTGAATTCAATTGTAAGAGAGGCTCTGTCTGCATTCAATATGATCTTGTTCTGCTTCATTCATGATAGACCTAGTATAAGGTCGTAGAATGCTAACTTAGAGACAATATACAAGAATGCCCTTGACTTCTGATGTTTGTCAATATCAATTTGTATGACAACTACTTCATTTACTGATGAATCTGAAGGTTCATCAAACTCTGTAATCATACAAGGTTTTATCTTCATGCACTGTAGATTGTGAGTTTTAGCAAAGCAAGAAGTGATTATTTCATAGAACAGGCACTCTGTGTTGTACAAGGTATGTGCATATGACTTCTTATTAATTAATGTTGACATAGTGAAGAGGGCACTGTTCATCTGGTTCTCAAACTCCTTTCAGCTCTTATCACACCTTATACACTCTCAGCTGCAACTTCTGTTAAAAGCTACTCTTTTTCTGAGTTCTTCTCTTCTTCTGTTGCTTTCTTCACAGTCTCAGCAGTGACAACATTAATGACACAAGGTTGTACAGCAGACAGAAGTTTGCAGTCCTTAATGAAGTGGTCATTGTCTTTGCAGTGCATGCATAGTTGTTTTGTATGACATTCCGCCACTTTCTTCTCTGACATTCATTGTGCTCTGTGTCTCTCTTCAGTTTCTGTAACTGTGACAATGGTGTGCCTGATGGGTTCTCAGTTCATGTTGTCTGTGTGAGACTGTTGCATGATGATGATAGTTATCATACGACACTCTTGAGTAACAGCCTTCTGAATTGAGTTTAAGTTGTGACTGACCCGCTGTAGCAAGATAATGTACTCATCATACAACACAGAAATTGAGGTGACAATCAAAGCTCACATGAGTGTTGTGTCAAGACTGTTACTAAGAAATGTTTTCTTGACAGCATCATCTCATTTCAAGCCTTTTGCTTTCAACAGTGTTTGTTCAAAGGTGGCCAGGTGTTTAGCAAATGATTTTCTCATCTGTTTTAGAGTTTTTAAGATATGAGTCGCTTTTTTCTTTAATTCTGAGTCATTGTACACATGTTGAAGCTGATTGATCAGCTTCTCAATGGTTGTATGGTTTAAAACTTTGTTTGACTTGATACAAGCTGCAATTTAAGGTGTGACCTGGCTTAAAGCCAATCCTTCAAGCTGACTGCATAAGTATCAGAACTGCACACTGGCATTGTTGTCTGACATGTTCACATTCAATTTAGTGACAATTTGTTGTAGTCAAGGTCTGAACTTCACTCTCTTTCCTTCAAATCTGGGTGAATCAGAAAGACATTATTTTGAGTGTCAATTTGTGCTCATTGCTGCAATGAGCTGCTTTAAAGTGAGACCGTTTGTACAATTGACTGATTCTTGAGAAGAAGGTGATGTTGCAACAGCTGATGTTGAAATAGCTGTACCTACTGGTGTAGCCAATGTGAGATTGTCTCAATTCACCACAAAGGTGTAAAGAAGATCTGTACAAGTCTTCATGTTTTGCATGTTCTCTTCTGTATGACTCTTCATGCTGCATAGTTCTGTCATAAGTATTTGCACTTAAGAAGAAATCTTCTCAGCAACAGTCTTCACTTCACCTGTCATAGAGGTTGCACTCATTCTGCACTGATTTTGACAATTGTACAGCAAGGCCTTTAGTGTAGGCCAGGTCTAAATGAGAATAGTATTCTAATGTCACGGGTTTGCAATGAGACTGTTGCTTGATTGGTAATTTCTAAATACAAGAAGAATACTATGAAGGGAAAAAGAAGAGCTTCATACAGAAGCGAAAAGATAATGTGCTTTAGTCTTAGGGTCTTAGTAAGCAACTAGATCATAAGACCTTAGTATGGGTTCAACTCATGACATCAACAGAGATGAGCTTCTTCTTCTTGTTTCATGAGTATTACATAAAGCCTTTACAACTACTTGAGAAGTTAAAGCCTGTATGATCTGCAAAAAGTTCAGTACAAAAAGCTGATCAGATTGTACAGAAGATGAAAGAAGTCACAGAGTAAGCACAGATGACTATGACTGTCACTCAGCAGATACAGAAGAAAATGACAAATCAGAAAAGACAGCAGTCTTATGACTTCAAGAAAGAAGACAAAATCTGACTAAATCTAAAGAACATACATACAAATCATTTATGCAAGAAGTTTGATGCAAAGAATGTCAAGTACATCATTGTTAAAAAGATTATTTCACATTTCTTCTGTCTGAACACACTGTTGAGTATTCATAATGTGTTTCACTCAGTCATGCTTCAGTCAGCAGTTATGAATGCTCTTTCTTCTCAGTGTACAACAGATCTGCAACCTCTGTCACAAATAATGAGTGTTGAAGAAGAATTTGAGATAGACAAGATTTTGAGAAAAAAGCTCATACAACAAAGAGAAGAATCTAAGAAGAAGTACTTGATAAAATGAGTTGATTATACTTGATCTACATGAGAACCAGCCTCAGTTCTGTAGAACACAGTGACAATAAACTGATGAGAGTTAATACAACTTGAGGTTGCTAGATCTTAACTGTATGAGTCAACATCATTAACCTACACCTGATTCAAATCATACAAAGTTCATGATTTAGTGTTGAGTTTATTTGATTTATTTCTATGCTAATTACTAATGATGCCTTCTTGATTTCATCAAAGCTACTTGTCTTGAGCATCATGCAGAGATGAGACATATAGCTTAGGTGTCATACACAGCTCATACAACTAGACCTATACTAAAGACAACGCAAGAAAAGAAAAAGAAGTCATATGTACCTAAAGATCAAGATCAATAACAATCACCTTTGTTAACAGCAGAGCTGATGCAATCTGCCTCAGTCTAGCAACACACTCACCCTCATTGACATTGTCATTATTCTCATCATCTGAGATGACAATGAGCACATCATTGTTGTGTACAGAGTAGTGATCAGCATGATCATGTCACTTGTAGTTGTTGCAACACTCACTGAAATGTTTTGATGTATGATGACATTTTAAAAAAAGCATCATATCACATTTCTGACAGTCAGTACAACTGACAGAAATCAACACATCTTGACTTTAAATCAGAATTGTGTTGATGTGCAACAGTCAATGAGTTCTTACTTGAGCTGATGTAATACAGTTCTGTATGAACAGAACATTGTCATTAAGCAGAGCAAGAATGACCATTGTCTGAGAAAAGTGAGCATACAAAGCAAACTGCTGTTGATCAACTCAGAGAACAGAATTGACATTAGTGTCTGCAAGAACAAAAGTGACAACATAAGTGTTGTACAAGATGAGAGCCCTACAAGTTGTCAGCTCTGAGACACATATTTGTATGACACTTACATGATGATGATTGTTGTTGTTGTTGTTGCTGCTGAGCTTGTTGTACAAAAGTCAGTGTTAAAATGTGTCAATCAAGAAAGATTTCACATACAAGAGATGAGGGTGAAGAAGTTGAAGAAGAAAGAAAAAGAGATTTGAGATGAGAGGGTTATAACTCACTTCACTGATGAGTAAGCTGAAGTAAATTGTTGAAGAAAACCATGTGTCAACAAGCAATAAAAAATTTTCATCTGCAAACCTTACTCATACAAAGCAGACAAACATGTGTTAACAGACATTGACAACTGTACAACAACCTTTTCAGACACTTAAAGTACAATCTTGAAGAAAAAGAAAGAGGTGATGTCATAAGTTGAACTCATACTAAGGTCTTATGATCTAGTTGCTTACTAAGACTTTAAGACTAAAGCACATTATCTTCTCACTTCTGTACAAAGCTCTTCTTCTTTCTTCATAATATTCTTCTTGTATTTAGAAATTATCAATTGAGCATCAGTCTCATTGTGAACCTGTGACAGCAACTAATTCTTCAGTGCTGAATACAAAGAGTGTTAATGAGATTGAAGACAATGATATGTGAAGAAAGCTTCAAGAATCTGCTTCAGAGTTCATAATCTGATCAGTAAAGCTGTCACTGCAGTGATTGAGTGATGAAGAAGAAGTCTTGAGTGCTTTTTCTGCTGATTTGATGCTTGAATTTGCACACTGAGAGTCTCTATCTTAGATTTTCACTGTTGAGAAGTGTTCAGATCTGACAATGCCCTCAAGAATGTGGGTGAGAGATGTACAGTTCTGCATTATAGTAATTTGAGAGATGCAATGAAGTTTGTCTTACAATGTGTGCAAAGAACTGTGTGCAGTATGCTGAAGAAATGAGAAATTGTTGAAAGCTGATAGAATATTGTATGAAAAGATGAAGAAAGAAAGTGAGCTCAGCTTATATGATAAAAGACACAGCTTTGAGAATTGTTGAAAGCTGATGAAATATTGTATGAAAAGAAGATTGAGAGAGAGAGTGAGCTCAGCTTATATGATGAAAGACACAGCTTCAGAGATTGTTGAAAGCTGATGAAGTATCATATAAAAAGAAGATTGAGAAAGAGAGCAAACTCAGCTTATATAATTAAAAACACAGCTCTCTCATGATGCAGAGCAACTCTGACTGACTAAGCTTTGTCACTTATGAAGTCTCACATCTGTGTGCAGCACATTTATCAATGCTGAGTTGTTAAACACAGTTCTTTCATCAGATCAATTCATGAGTGATTCTTTCATCTGCATGCAATATGCAGTACATTCATCAATGATCAAATTGCTGAACAGTCATTTCATCTCAAGCACTTCATTCACAATTTTTGTATGTGAAACCTCTCTTGATTAATATGTCAGCACTGACTCTTGTACAACAAGCTCAGCAGCAACAACATCAACAACAACAACAATGTAAGTGTCATACAGGTATGTGTCTCAGAGCTGACAGCTCACAGAGTCCTCATTCTTTATGATGTATATGTTGCTGTTCTCATCCTTGTGGCTGTTGATGTTGATTCAGTTCTTTTTATTGATCAGCAGCAGCTTGCTCAGTACACTCACTTCTCTCAGACAAGAGTCATTCTTGTGCTGTCTGATGTGAATGTTCTGTTTGTATGACTACACATCACACTGAATCAGATGAGGACTCATTGGCTGTTGTACATCAATGTGATTCTGATTCAGAGTCAGAATGTGTTGATTTCTGCCGGTTGTGTCAACTGTCAGACACACAGTATGGCACCCTTTTTGAAATGTTGTTGTATGTCAAAACATTTCAGTGAGTGTTGCAGTAACTGCAAGTGACATGACCACGCATGTTGCTGTTCTGTATGCAACAATGACATTCTCATTGGCATCTCAGATGATGAGAACAACAACAATAATGTCAATGAGGGTGAACCTGCTGCTCAGTTGAGAAGAATCACATCAACACCGCTGTTGATGAGGGCGGTCATCATCTATGTCGCCCCTTAGGTACGTACAACTCTTCTTTCTTCTTTACACTGTGCTTGTTTAGTTGTACAGACTGTGTGCAACACTTATAGAGCCTAGTTGTATGAGCTGTGTGTGACACCTGAGCAGTGTGTCTCATCTCTTTGCAGTGCTCAGAACAAGTAGCTTTGACAAAATCAAGAAGGCATCATTAGTAATTAGCATAGTAATAAATCAAATAAATTCAACACTAAATTTTGAACTTCATACAATTCTCTGAACTCATGAAGCACCTCAACCTTCTTTTGTATGATTAAGATTTAGCTACCTCAGGTTGCATTAACTTTCACCGGTTTAACACCACTGTGTCTTTCAGAATGAACGCTGATTCTTATGTGAGTTGAGTATAATTGATTCATTTCATCAAGTACTTCTTCTTGAATTCTTCTTTACATCATACAAATCTCTTCTTCAGAATCTTTTCTATCTCAAACTCTTCTTCATCACTTACAATTTGTGGTGAAGGTTGTGAGTCTGTCATACACTGAGAAGAAAGAGCGTTCATGGCTGCTGATTGAAGCATGACTGAGTGAAACATGTTATGAATACTCAGCAGTGTGTTTAAACAGAAAGAATGTAAGCTGATCTTCTTAACAATGGTGTACTTGACATTCTTTGCATCAAACTTCTTGCACAAACAATCTGTATGTATGTTCTTAAGATTTAGCCAAACCTTGTCTTCTTTCTTGAAGTTGTATGACTGCTGTCTCTTCTGATTCACCATTTCTTTCTGTACCTGTTGAGTGACAGCCATAGTCATCTGTGCTCACTCTGTGGCTTCTTTCATCTTCTGTACAATCTGATCAGCTTTCTGTACTGAACTTTTTTCAGACTGTACAGGCTTCAACTCCTCAAGTAGTTGTAGAGGCTTCATGTGATACTCATGAAACAGAAAGAAAAGGCTCACTCTCATTGAGATGAAGTCATGATTGTTTATGACTAGCTCAGTCATGAGAAGCAGGCTTGCTCAGTTGTTCTGACTATAATTGAAGAATGTACAAATGTACAGCTCAACATTCTGGTTCATCTGCTTGATTGCCCTGTCAGTTTTCAGGTGATATGCTGTGAACATTCTTCATACAATCTTTAAAAGTTGACAGACTCTTTTCCATAGGCTGCTCACAAACTGAGTGCCTCAATCTGAGACTATTGCAATAAAGAGCTCATGAGCCCAGTAGAAATGTTGTATGAATGTCTGAGTCACTCATTCTGCAGTCATATTCTTGCACAGTTCAAGTATTACCCCCTTGCTAAGACAATCTGTAATTATTAGAAGGTTTATACAACCCTCACTTGACGGTAGATCTACTACAAAGTTAATGAATATCTTCTGTCAAATTTGCTCTGATACAGGTAAAGGCTTTAAAAAGCCTTGTTGACGGTCTTTTCAGCTGTTGTTCATATGACATTTGTTGCAATTTCAGCAGAATGTACAAACATTCTGTAGCATCTCAGGCCAAAAAAACTGTCATGATAAAAGAGCATCAGTTACATCTCTTTCTGAGTGTTCAGTCATTGTTGAGTCATGTGTATATCAAATCAGTCTCATACAAAGAGGTTCTGATGACGACACTCAGCATCTTCTGCAAAAGAGTAGCTTTTCTTTATCACTCAAGGAGCATTTCATTATGAATACCCTCACTCTTAAAACAGTAGAAAATGATCTTTGTTTCTTGTGAATTGTCTGACAAAGCTCATCATATGACTCATCTTCTGCTTCAGCATTCATTCACATCTGTTTGAGGTCTGTAGTCTCACTGAACAAGTTCTGATCTCATACAAGCACAGGGACCAGTATGTCTGCTACTGTCATTGAGACAGCCTGTATAGGCTTGCTTATCATCTCAGAATGTATCATCTGCATTGTACAATGTTGTACTCTGTTGTCTGAGAGATTCATTAACACATTCTGCTTCTGTCTCAATAGAGCATCTGTTCTCTCATTCTGCTTGCTCAGTAAGTATAGTATGAAGAAGTTGTATCACAACAGAATTAAAGACCATCTCATTTGTTGCTCTGTAAGCTTTCTGACTGTCATAAAGTATTTCAGATTTTTGTGATCTGTACAAATCTGAAAACTTGACAGACTTCTCAATTCTGTGTCTCACTCTTTTAAGCATCATATGATGATCAGCATCTCTTTATCATAAATCTTATAATTGCACTCTGCAGGTGCATTCTTCTTTGAATAGTAGGCACAGAGCCTTCACACATTGTTCACTAACTGCAACAGAGTTTCATTTATGCATCAACCTGAGGAATCTGTTTTCATCACTGTTGTACATGTATGATCAAATGAAACTAGAATTGACACTGAAATGAACATGGCCTTTAGCTTTGTAAAACCCTGATTGACTTTCTCTGTTCACTTAAAAGATGTGTTCTTTTGTATGAGAGCCATCATTGACATAATCAAATTAGAAAAGTTCTTGATGAACTTTCAATAGAAGTTTGCAAAGCCTATGAAACTCTGTACACTCTTTACTAATTTAGGGGCTTGTCAGTTCATGATTGCCTTCATCTTTTGAGGATTTGTTTGTACACTCTTTTTCACTTTCAGAATAAACCCTAGATACTTGATTGACTTGACTTCAAACTCACATTTGTCAATGTCAATTTGTAGGCCGACTTCTCAAAGCCGTAGTAGTATCTTTCATACATGATTTCGATGTTGATGCAGCAATTCATCAGTGAAAATAAGAATATCATTCACATAGGCTGAACAGAACTCATTCAGAAAGTTCTGCAAGGCTCAGTTGATATATCTTTGAAAGGTGCTTGAGACATTGGCTAGCTCAAAAGGAGTCATCATTCATTCATACAACTCATACCTTGTACAAAATGCCATCTTTCATTTGTCTTCTGTGACAATTCAAATCTTGTGGAATGCCACTATGACATTCAACTTGATGTATCATTGAGCTTGTTCAATGTTCTGCAGAGTCTCATATATCAATGAAAGAAGGTAATGATCCTTCTGAGTGATTCAGTTCAAGTCACAATAGTTCACACAGAACTGAAGTTCACCTTCTGACTTCTGTATGAATAAAACAGGCACTGCAGCAGATGAGTTACTGACTCATATGAACTGCTTATTCAAAAGTTCTGTTAGTGTCTTGTGCAACACTAGTAGCTTCTCTCTTGTCATGTTGTATAGAGGACCTCAGGATACTTTTGACTCTTTTTCATTCACCTCTTCTAGTTTGATTTGATGATCTGTGTCTTCTCCCCTTAAGGGCGGCAACTTCTCAGTCATCATACAATTGAACACATCTAAAAACTCATGATAATGATCAGAGAGTATAGTCCTCAGGTCAGTCTTCTTTCTTGAGGTTAAGGCTTTTTCAATATTGATCATGCTGGCTGAGAACACCTCAATCTTCTTCTGTTTCTCTTCTTTCTTTCATATGAGGTTTGTAAAGAACGTAGCTGACATCATAACATGATTGAACTTGCTCTCAGCAGAAGCTTTTCTGTTCTGTACAATAGTTTCTGTGAATTCAATTATAAGAAAGGCTCTGTCTGCATTCAATA
>JAABUP010008258.1_pt1 | contig 13377 bp, 18 predicted proteins | sample 5559201 | NCBI WGS metagenome assembly JAABUP01 (sample SAMN10711887, study PRJNA513373) | rock metagenome | isolation source: Antarctica rocks | place: Antarctica | reverse complement strand
TCAAAAGCAACTTTCGATCTCCATTTCACCCCTGGCCGTGGTCGAGTCTGCACCAAGGCGCCTACACCACCTCGCTCACCAACATTAGCTACGTTTAATTTCTACGAAGAAGTGAATTCGAGCCCCGACTCAGCGATTGAGACCCCAACCAAGAAGCCAGGCCGTCGAATCTCATCTTTCAATCACCTCAGCAACATCTTCGATAACCCTTTTACCACCTCATGGCGCCTCCCTTCGCCATCCACAGAGAAAAGTACCGGACCAATTCAAGTTGAGCATAATACTCAACCAACCGCTCTATATCAAAATGGTGCCCAAGACTCGCCATCTACTGATCGAGAATCGCGGCCCCCATCATTCCTGTTTAACTTCCCCAATCCGCCCAAAAGAGTCAACTATCCCTCCTGGCACGGTCCCAAAACGCCCATCCGTGGCCCCCGAGTCCCACCTCACGATTTCCATAAAAGTCCCACCAGACGGCGTTCATCACGATCCCCTTCGAGATCGCCTCCAAAATCTCCACCAAGGTCTCCCTCCCGACGAATTTCAAAGCGCTGCAGCAACAGTCCCAATTTCGATTTGCGCCGGAGTATCATGGCGCTTAGGAGGCAGAACAGCGAGGTGAATAATCATCAGAGCAAGGGCTCGAGGGAGCACAAACGATACCTGAGCATTGGTGATGATGTTGGTGGGGTAAGTGCGATATTTGGGAATGATGAAAAGGAAAACGAAACTCAAGGTGAAGCTGTGAAGCGGTCAAAGGTTTTGCCAGATTTTGATGATGGTGTGGAAATTGATACCCATAGAAGACCGTCAAGTTTTTATGACGGTGATGGATTCTTCCAAGGGGAATAGATTTGAACCTATACGAGTTTACTTTTCTTTGACACGTTTTGCTTTTTGATATAAGTAGTATCGCTTTTGTTCCTCTGAGCTACAGGATCTTTCAGTCTTTAAGTTATGGAGAATACTATGCATGGCAGCAGCACCGTACAAGAAATGAGAAATTTCGAATGTGAGACAATACATAAGATATTTCTGGAATATCACAAGCGTTCATGCATTCTCTAATTATACATTCAAAGGCCCCCAATCAAAAAGTAAGGATAGTGGGTAGGTGATGGGGGAAGGAACAAATTAGAAACAGCCTTATCCTAGTAGACATACACACCTACTTTATCATAGCTACTAGCGACCTCTCAAGGTTTTCAACTGTGAGTTGATACCCATTGAAACACCAGACATTTAAACCAGCAATGGAAGTCCTCCACGACGCCCCCACCGCCTCATCATTCAACCCCCTCTCCGTCCACCAATCCCAAACCCCCTCCTCCTTCTTCACCGGCACCCCAATCCTCCACCACCACTCCCCATCCACAACCCTAAAAATCCACACCAGCGACCTAGCCTCCGCTCCAGCTCTCTCCAAGCTCGCTGAAGGCGCACACCGACCTGCCAATGGCACACCTGCGGCCGTCAATGGCCATGCTGAGGCGGAGGAACACGATGAAGAGCTAGTAATTCGAGGGGTGGACGTATGGGTTACTTCTGAGTCTGTCTCCCATACAATACCCTACAAAGACTACTCAGACGAGACTGACACCCTCTCAAAGACGTCTAATCCTCCACTCCCCCACCCTCACAACCGGCCTCTCCATCCCCTACCCCACCATCACCCTCCACGCAATCCAAACCGGCACCTTCACCCCCCCCTCACTCTTCCTCCAACTCCTCACCTCAGCCCAAACATTCGACGACCATGATCCCGACTCCACAATCTCCCTCACCATCACTCCTCCCCCCCGATCAGCATACAGTCCACACCTCACTACATCGACCGACGAAATGATATCCAGACAGGCTGAGGAGAAAGTCCCCACGGAAGAACTCTACACCGCCCTCTCCGCATGCGCGAATCTTCACCCAGATGCTACCTCCGAACCCGACGATACCCTTGACAACGACGACGGCACAACCCCCCACCACCCACATCCAGCAATAAGATTCGAAGGCGACGACAACAACGACATCAGCGGCATCTACCCCCTTAATAATAGCTATACAGAATCCGAAGGTGGCGGAGGGGCCAGCGCATTGCCACCACCGATGCCAGGAAGCGGAGGCTGGATCACAGCGGAGAATGTGGGGGAGTTTTTCGATGAGGAGGGGAATTGGAGGGGAGGGGAGGAATGGACTGAGAGTGAGGTTGTGGGGGTGCCGGGGGGTGGGTTGGGGGCTGGGGCGGGGAATGTGAGGGGGAGGGAGGGGGATGGGGCGGATGGGCTGGAGGAGGATGAGACGAAGTGGAGGAGGACGGAGTGAGGGGGTGGGGAGGTTGGGGGGTTTTGTTGGGTAGTTGACTGGGAGGCTGATGAACAACGTTTCACGTTCGTAGAGTCATGAAGAAATGGCATTGGAATGAGTAAAAAGGCTATGTTCAGCAAACATTATAGTTGGACGGTGGAATTCATCAACCGATGGAGATTTAGTCTTCTCTAGAGCTCTATCTTGACCATACCAAAGAGCTGTCGATCATTCTTCGAACCCTCTAGAATCCATACTCACCGTCTTCCCCTGAGTATTAAGAAAATCAGCCTTTCAGCACAGGTATGGTGTTTTATATTCCGGTATCTCGATACGTGAGAGTTACATTTGTTTGGCTGCCATTCACTGCATATCATTTAAGTTTTCTCTTCCCCAAAAGACTGATCTTCGCTGGCAGTCATCGAGCCCTTCCCTACATAATCATCCCAACTCCCCTACTATCATCTTCACCTCCAAGACGTTCCACGACCCTACTAACCGTAACTGTAAGAAAAGCGCATAGCCCCCCAGGTCTAGAAGAGCAAATGGTATATCTGGGTCTGTGGAATGCCCTTGAACCAAAAAGCCAAATGTTGCAGTATTCCCTCATTATTCGTCGCAAAAGGAAAAGTCCGATGAAAAGTAACGACCATCCATTCGCCGAGTGGAATATAGATTGGAGCTGTGAAAAGTCTGGACAGACAGTCAATCGTGTCGGATGTCACTTTGGTCTCGTCAATGTTTAGCCAGAAACCCTTTAGATTCGAATCTACTTATGAAGAAACATTATTACTAGAGTCCACCATGAAGGTTACTGCTAGTGGCCTGCAGTCGTAGAAGAAGCCTAGGTTCCTCCGCCCTGTTTCGCGACATCTAGACAATCGTATCGAATAATCCACAGATTATAACCGCATCGAAATACTCCCGAAAGGTCTTTCAGCGCACTTGCCTTACAGATTGATTGCTTCTTTCAAATACTCTACCTATGGATTGTTCGGTGGGAGGTAACCATCCGCTGGATTGGGAGTCTCTCCGGAATTTCCAGGGTTTTCGCTCTCGTGTTCGTCTAAGGAATTTCTCCCGGATCTTCTCTGACGGAAGGCCTCACAAGAATATCGATATTTGAAGGTGTGACACGTTCTCGCAGTCGATCAGGCCATATAAATCGGGAAATGTTGCCTGTACGGTCTTGAACGCTTCATACTTCCTTTCAACCGGGAGAATCCGACAGGACAACGGTGCTCGTAATATCAGGTCAATTCTCATCGAGTTGCAAGACGTTGGCCTCCTATTGGCCAAGTTGCTCTTGGCCAATTGTAGGTGTTTGCAAGCTGTTGTAGCTGGCTCTGCTGAAAGGCCGTTAGACGATTTGCATTCCATCTTCCCAAGTTGACTGATTTGTTTAGAGACAGTCCCTAAAGCTCTCCTCTCGTTGCTATTTTCTTAGGAAGAGCTATGACCCGAATGGCGGATTGTTTCCTTTTATCGTTCCGGTGGTCATTGCGGCAGCCATTAATTCCCACACTGTCCGGGTCTTAGAACTTCGAATCCCTTAAATCCACATTGGAAATCTTCATCAAGATTAGGCACGCAGTAAAGGCTGCACCGGGCTTCAGGCATGAGTTTTATCATCCATTTCGAAGACCCATGCCGCCAAACGCCCGGTCAAGCTCATCTCCTGCTGCATTTGGGCTTGCGGTGGACCTGTCTCCAAGATTCTGCTGCTCATCTTGCTGATCCATGATATTGCTGTTTTGCACCGGAACATTAGCAGGTATGGACGACCCAACGACACTAGTTCTGTTCGGCTGCAATATCTTCTCATCCCGATCGAGCCAGCCAGGGGCCACCCTCCTCTTCTCTGCCAATTCCTGGTCTTTTAGACTTTGCTCCCAGTCTTTGATTGTCTGCTCTGCTTGAGCCTGAACCTTCTGAATGTGGGCCTGCAACCCTTGGCAAGATGTAACAATCTCCTCTGGTGATGCTGCATGACCGGAGGGTGAGACGACGTATTTCTCTCGCTCCGTGCCATTCGGATCAGCTGTCGAGGAGGGAGGTAGGGTCGATGGTAGGGGCTTGTACGTGTAGGGGAGCGTAGTAGCGGTGGGTAATGAGATGAAAGGAGAGACGGTCAGCGGGATCTGAGCGAGTAACGGGTGAGATCCTGTCATCCGCTTAGCACAGAGTAGACCTCGAGCCTGTAATGAAGGCTCTTACTACTGTTGTACATGTTTGCTGCTCGTCGGAAGGATCGTCCTAGGCTGATTGACTTTTTATCCGGACGTTGTCTGACAGACGGCTGGACGTTAATCGTTGATAGTCCAGTAATGGAGACATCCCCATAAGGCGAAGTCTAGCTCCAGTTCTAGGACTAGTGCTCGGCTGCCCCGCGCTTGGCAAAGACAGGGAAGGCCGGTGAGCCCTGCCTTGTTAAGTCGTTCGCACCAACTTCAGAATCCATCGAATCTGTTCAGCCTCAAACACGAAGGATCTCGGCTGAGAGAGACTGGGACGAACTGCATGAAGCTTCTGCCTTTGACTTAGCAGCTCTGATCTTCCTCGCATGCTCCGCCTGTTGCCCCTTTCCCTTGCAATTCCCCACCTTTGATCGGCGCGTGCACTGGTAAATACTTCCTTGAAACTGAGTGGCCTTCCAGTCAACGGCCAGACACCTGCGATCTCTACTCTACTTTGGTTCGCAAACCATCTTGAAGAGAGAAGAGACACGGAGGGGAGGAGCATGGTACCGAGACCTTGAATTCTTCTTTACTCGCCACCCTCTCGACCTCCTTTCGCTATCTCTACTACGGGCCGTAAGCCGGACTCGATTTGGCAAAGACGATACATCCATACCGAGCACGAGATAAGTCAGATCCTCACGCATCGCCTCAATTGTTCCAGCAGCACAGCATGGACGGATCCAATCACATGGAGATAACAGCTCGGGCTGTGGCAGAGAAGAAGCCAGTACCGGAGATAGATTTCACATTGCATACCATGGAGGACAATACTCAGGTCAGCACACAAGAGCGAGTGTGTAAAGGTGAGATGTCGCGAAGATTATAGAGAGTGGTACCCGCTGATGACTTCTACAGATGTGCAAGCGCCAGCATTCAAACCCCCCACTGACGACCAATTTCGGTCCGAGCACGATCGCACCAAGCCTAATCTCGCATTCCTCAAGCAGCACTTTTACCGGGAAGGTCGTCTGACCGAGGAGCAAGCGTTATGGATCATTGAAGCGGGTACAAAGGTATTGAAGAGTGAGCCAAACTTGCTGGAAATGGATGCACCTATTACGGTCTGCGGTGATGTACACGGACAATACTTCGATTTGATGAAACTTTTCGAGGTCGGTGGCGATCCGGCGGAGACTCGATATCTGTTTCTCGGTGATTACGTTGACAGGGGCTATTTCAGTATCGAAGTAAGTATATCCTAGTATGCGCACGGGCGATGGATGAGGCTGACTCGGCTCACAGTGTGTCTTGTATCTATGGTCATTGAAGATCTGGTATCCAAACACTTTGTGGCTACTGCGAGGGAACCATGAATGCAGGCATTTGACAGACTATTTCACTTTCAAACTCGAATGCAAACACAAATACTCGGAGAAAGTTTATGAAGCATGTATGGACTCCTTCTGCGCCCTGCCCCTTGCTGCTATCATGAATAAGCAATTCTTGTGTATACACGGAGGGCTGAGCCCCGAATTACATACGCTGGACGACCTGAAGAATGTAAGCCGCGCTTGTTGGACACGAGGAGGATGACTGCTAACGAATCTAGATTGATCGATTCCGTGAGCCACCAACGCATGGTTTAATGTGCGACATCCTCTGGGCAGATCCGCTCGAAGAGTTCGGACAGGAGAAGACATCAGAATTCTTTATCCACAATCACGTCCGAGGCTGCTCTTACTTCTTCTCTTATCCAGCTGCATGTGCGTTTTTGGAGAAGAATAATCTCTTATCTGTAATCCGCGCACACGAGGCTCAAGATGCCGGGTACCGGATGTATCGAAAAACAAGGACCACCGGCTTCCCCAGTGTCATGACCATCTTCAGTGCACCCAATTATCTCGATGTCTACAATAACAAGGCTGCTGTCCTCAAATATGAGAACAACGTAATGAACATTCGACAATTCAACTGCACACCTCACCCTTACTGGTTACCTAATTTCATGGATGTCTTCACTTGGTCTCTGCCATTCGTGGGCGAAAAGATTACGGATATGCTGATCGCGATACTGAACACCTGCTCCAAAGAAGAGCTCGAACCTGAGCCAGGAACCTCCCCCTCTATTCCTGAGACGCCACCGTTGGAGAAGGATCCAGATTCTACGGAAGCGAAGCGACGAGCAATCAAAAACAAGATTCTGGCAATAGGCCGTCTCTCCCGCGTGTTTCAAGTCCTTAGAGAAGAATCTGAGAGAGTCACTGAGCTCAAGACAGCATCTGGTGGCAAGCTACCTGCAGGTACCCTTATGCTAGGTGCCGAAGGGATCAAACAAGCCATTCACAATTTTGAGGATGCACGTAAGGTGGACTTGCAAAACGAGAGGCTGCCTCCTAGCCATGACGAGGTTTCGAGGAAGAGTATGGAAGATCGAAAGCAGGCCCTCGAAAGGGCAAGTACTGAAGCAGATAATGATACTAATATCACCCAGATTGCACGGAGAATCAGCGTGTAAGTAGCAGCGGTCTATCTTTCTACTTCCAAAACGACTAACGTTAACCTTTAGTTCTTCTGGGGCCGGAAAGGGGCGACGACTTGGCTGATGGTGCTTCAATGGATCTTCCCTTATCAACTTCTCTCTACATCCATGCTGCGATACGTTTGAGCGGCTTTCCAACCATACCCAACTTGTTGAGCGGCGCGCCAGACATTTGAGTGACGACCTAAGATGCAACACGAAAGAATCGATGAAGTGGCATGGCCTGAAGACTGCGTCTGAGGCCACAATTTATGATCCCATTGGTAGATAGCCGTGTCACCCACGGGTGATTCTTTCCTAATGAGATATTAAACATAATCCCACCCAGGTGTCATCCCAGTTTGCCGTATGTGAAATAAGGAATTTGTAGACATGGATAAGAACCTCACCACCCATCGTCAACTGTCAGCTTCAAATCCTTCCGAGGGTACCAAAGATCTTGGCTTATGACGGTAGTTCGCGCTAGTGGATGTAGGAATATTCTCGCGCCGAGTAGATGACTTGACCTCCCGATGCCTGCCAGACTGCCTCTGATCGAGCGAGTATCCTTTTGGTCAAGCAGAAGACCATTTATATGCCCCAACTGTCTTCGTAGAACATCCTCTAGCTCTGACAATGGTCTGTCACGAGTCCAACAGCTTCCGAAAACACGTGGCCGGCTAGCACAGCTACGAACAGCTTCGACAACTCCTTCGGTGACAGCGGTCAATGCGAAAAGAGAAATACCAGCGGCATATAAAGAATTGCACGCCTCATTGAGAGCCCTCGAGCAAGATGCTGGGGTTTATGTCAATACGAGTCAATTACAATTAGCGTTGAGAGGTATCGAGTCGGAGGACGCTGTCACACGGATCGCAGGTGAGAGACTTGAGTCTTGAAGCTCGTGTGTGGCTGCATGTTGACGACAAGGATAGTGTTGGGGCTCAATGGCCAAAGTGGAGCACGTAGGCTCACGAGAGCTTTGCTAGCAGACCCATTAGCTAAGGAGCAGCCATGGGAGAGGCAGCTGTTAGGATCTGATGAGGGTGATGAGAGGGCAATTATTCTACGGTAGTATCAATTGATGCTATATACATTTCAAGGCTTACGGAACATTCCTAGATACAACGATACTTTTGCTTCGGACGAAAGACACCCGCTCGTGAGGACGTTGTCCATCCCCTGTCCAATTCTTCAAAGCCATAGGATTGAGATTCTCGTCCATACTATCAGTTCTACTTTTGATCCCACGAACGAAGGTGCTGCGAGCTTCCTTGTACCGGGTCTTGAGATAGCCAACTCGGCCAGTGGAAGGTCTTCAATGGTCACCTATCCTGTCCACAAAGCTCTCATATACGGAGAAGGTCTGACTAGTTTGGGTCGATTCTCTATGATAGAAGCGCAAGGGATTCAGCGTCAACAAGGATCAATGATGAAAGGTGCAATTGATTGGTCTTGGAGCACAGCACAACAACAAAATGTGGATGGGCAACCCTTGGTTCCCATAAACCTTTCGCTAGCGGAGACTGCCATCGAAGCATTTCGAAGTTCATTGAACAGGTCGTTGGACTACGAGCATCTGTGGTTCGATGCTGGCATACCAGCGTTGTCTACCTGGCTAATAGACGGGACCGGAAGCCAATCAGGTTCCATGAAGCTAGCTACTAGACGTCTTATTGAAACCCTCTCAGAAAATACTAGTCAAGGTATACAGCATGAAGCATCAGTAAAGCTCCAGCAAGAGGAAGACGCCACTGTGCCTGTCAAAAGTCGAGTTGTCATCGGTCAGGGTATATCGATATGGGCAGAGAACGCACATACCGAGCTTCGAGATAGGCTGAACAGTGCATTTGGTAGTAAAAGCTGGGGAAAGACTAAATGGTGGAAGCTGTTCTGGCGTGCGGACGACGTAGGCTACATTGCCTCGGATATTCTGCGACAAGCTTGGTTGACAGAGGCCGAAAAGGAAATGATTTGGGTGTGCGGCCGTATCCACCAATCCGGATTGCTTGGTCCGCCCAAATTGAGACCTGAACCGGTCGTAGATCCAGAAGATGAGGAGCAGAAGCTCGGCGGTATGCCACCTGCACCAAGCGCCGAGGACCTCGCCCCGAAGACTACTGATTTCAACGAACCGCCGCCTGCCCGGCATCCTTGGCCTCAAGCCATTGCTCGCGCTCGCTCTACGCTATCCAGCATGACTGTGCCTCCGCTGCAGGCGCTCTCACAAGCCTTGCTCTTACAGACTGTCTCCACCAATGTTCTCGCCTCATCCCTCTCGGCATTGCTCTATGTTTCCATCTCAAGCACTTCACCCTACGAGTCTGGGGCCATTGCCGCGACAGGCTTAGTATATTCCTTACGTAGGCTGCAAAGGCGCTGGATCACTGCTCGAGGTGAATGGGAAGTCGCGGTAAGAGAGGAGGGAAGACGAGTACTCCGGAGCATGGAAAGTGTATTGAGAGAGCCAGTTGATGAGTACAAGCCCGGGGTCGATAAGGATGGCATAAAAGATCGAGCCACCGCAACCCAGGCTATAGGGAAGGTCAAGAAAGAACTAGAAGCTATCAAAGTCTAAGTAGCCATGGGGCTGTGTCCTGTATCCATCACATGAGCATGTCAAACCATTTTTGTCAAGCACGGTGACAATGTATCCATGGAATTCACTCGAACGAATATAATCTTCTAAAGAAGCAAACCGCCAAGACCTTTTCGATCACGGGACTGAGACTCACAATGAGGAAGTCTTCACTCTTTCGCCACCGAGCTCAACACTCGAGGTCTCCACTGCAGGGTTTCGGTCCCGCACCTTCCAACATTCTCTCACTTCGCCTCGCTCTCAAGTCGCACCTTCACCGCCTCAATGCATGCATCATAAAATCAGATATTGATAGTCCTATTGAGGCTTGACTCCAAGCTCTTTTAGCTGTTATACACATCCAGAATGGGCTTTTGTGTGAAAGCTCACGTTAGAGGTTGCGGGCTCCAAGCTCTAGGATTTCCGTGAGTATTCCCACCATTTGAAGGTTAAGCGAAACACTATTTGAAATAAAAAGCTCTCCATATGGCAAAAATACTGCAGTAGAAGGAAGCATCTCTCATGATCATGCTGCAGGATCCAGTGATGGCATGCTTACCACTCTCAGCTCGCTATCGCTGTCACCTCAATCATCAAAGGGGTACGACGAAGGACCCGAAAAGAAGAAGGGCCGTGTTTCCGTGGCCTCATGTCTACTATTTGTCCTACCAGGCGAGACCCGAAATCAGATTTATCGCCATGTACTGCTACTAGACCGGCCATTCGCTATCCAGGTCCAGCCTGGATCCCGCGAAACTGCACTATTGCGCGTGAACAAACAGATCTATGCTGAGGCATCAAGCATTTTCTACCATGAAAACACTTTTCGTTTCCCTCGATTACTATTCGTAGGAGGTCCGATCTTGGTACAGCTTGTGGGTTTCCATAACTTATCTCTAATAAGCCTGGAAATGATGAGAAGTTTTGTGTTGGACATTCCGGTGAAGAATTTTCCTTCCTGTTCCATGTTGAAGACAATAGGTCGAGGCTGATACTCCTGAGCAGATCCTAGGTGATTTCGCTGAGGATGGATACGTGGAGCAAACTGTGGAAAACCTCCATGATTTAATGCAGTACTTAACAAGAGGAGACACGTCTAGACTGAAATTCCAATTCCGTCTCAGTGATCCATCGGGGATTGACACGCGTTCAATCCATGTAGATTTCCTTAGCGGGGTCTTGCATCCCGCCCATGAACTATGGAAGAAGGCCAAGGAAGTGCGGGTGCACCTCGAGGTGCATCCGATCCATTTGAATGGGTACGCCCACATACTGGTGAGCTTGATCAAACAACTTTGTACGGGTTATTAAATTCGATCGCATCCCTAACTGTCCTTGCAGACCAAGCTCTTCCATACCGACTGGTCTCTCGAAGCGTCTTTGCCCACTTCCAGTTCACGTGAAAACCTCACGGCCGTTCTCACCATCGACCACTTCAGGCAACGCTATCAGACGCTAAGCTTGGAGGGTTCTTATACAGAGAGCTGGGACAATTCCGTCTGCACTTTCAGCCCACGCCGTGTACCCCCTGCAGGCAAGTTCGCCGACAAGACCGCCTGACCACGTTCCATCAGAGGTCCCAGCTCTTCACATAGCTTCCTCTCGAGTTCTTTTCCCAGCGGAGACGAGGGGCCCAGCACTTTCTGCGCCACAGTCATACCGCGCCAGACAGGCGCCCACATCAACAACTTGTAATTAGCATCATTCCAATCGCCCTCGGCGAAATCCAATTCTTGACTGTCCCAAAACTTCAACATTGACTGCGTGTGCCTCTCCACCGCAGCCACCTCATCCTTTCCCTCCCCAAACAACGCAACTCTGCACGCGTGCAGCAGCACAAGTATCCCCAAGATCTCCGGCCTCCTCTTCGGATCCGTTACTCCCGCCATCCTCCAAGAATGTCTCGGATCCGCCATCAATTCCCACACATTATCCGCAAATCTAGTCGCCCTCTCCACCCCTTCCCTACTCCACCCCTCCAGCCCACACTTCCCCAAAGCCCCCCACATAACTTCCCTCGAGACCCTCAAATCCCACAACCCCATCCCCGTCTTCTGCACCCTCCTCAAACAATCATTAACAACCCCCAACCTCCCCCCCCCACACGCCCTCCTCACCATCTTCTCCATCTGCCAGCCCTTAACCCCCCTCCTCGCACCCCTCAACCCCTCCAAAAACCCCGCCAAATTCCGCCAATCGCCCGTCTCCGCCATCAACTCCACAACCCTATGAATCGACGGCCGCGTGCTGGGCTCATCGCGGATGTGGCTCAGCGGGTGGAGTTGGAGGACTTCGTCGCCGACGCGGACGGTGGCGGGCTCGTCGGAGGTGAGGAGGGGGTGGTGTTTTCGCTTGTAGATGAGGTCGCGTTGGAGTTTTATGAGGTGGGAGGGGAGGAAGATGTTGGTGCGGAAGGTGGAGAGGAGGGCGTCGAGGGGGGGGGAGGAGGTGGGGGTGAAGACGGGGAGGGGGCCTGGGGGGGTGTGTTAGTGTATTGGATCTTGCATTTGGGCTCCTGTAGTAGCGATGAGATGGGAGGTATACCATGTTTCCGACGTGCTGGAGTGGTGGTGAAGGCGCGGGCTTGGGAAGACAGTTGACGGAGGCAGGGGCGGCAGCAGTGAGGGAGGTCGACGAGGAGAGCTGCCATCATGTGCGAGAGCAAAGGGAACCGAGGATCATCGGCTTCAATTGGTGATCATCTCCATCTTCTAAAGCAACTGTGAATAAGTATTGTTCAAAGAGCTTCAAAATGATCTGCAAGAAATTCACTAGCGCGCATCGCGGGAACCTCCATTTTCAAAAGGACGACATCTCCTCCACCGCAATCTATATCTACGCACAGGCGTGCGATACAATGAGTATGGCGTCCACAACACCCACCCTCCGCCCACTGAGCGCCTGGAAACGTCTCCTCCGCCAATCCCGCCAACAAAATCCCTGTCTCCGCTGCCTCTCCACAACCCCATCCCTCACCCCCCAACCCTGGCAACCACCCCCCCTCCCACCCACCCGCTCCCCCTACAAAGCCTCCCAAGGCCGGCAACACATCCGTACGCCCCCTCCCCCATCCCCTTACCTATCCCCCCAAAGCTAACCTCCCCCCCTTAGCCACCTCCCGCATAAAAACCTACCCACCCCCCCCCTCCACCCGCGCCGCCTACCCCGAACCCCTCAAAAACTGGACAACCACCCACCTCGCAACCATCGACCCGACCTCCAGCCGCACCCGCCTCTTCACCCCCTCCAACCCCGACACCCCCCGCGTCGGCGACATCCTCCTCTGCACCTTCCGCACCGGTACCCCCTTCTCCGGCATCTGCCTATCTATAAAACGCCGCGGTCTCGACACCGGGATCCTTCTCCGCAACCGCCTAATGATGGTGGGGGTGGAAATGTGGGTGAAGATCTATTCGCCGAATGTGATGAGTGTGGAGGTTGTGGAGAGGGCGGAGCGGAGGGCGAGGAGGGGGAGACTTTATTATCTTAGGAAGCCGAAACATGATAGGGGGAGTGTGGAGGGGCAGGTTGAGGCGTATTTGAAGAGGAGGAGGTTGATTCGGAGTGGGGCGTTGGGGGTGAGGGAGCCGGGGAAGGGGGGGAAGAGGGCGGAGCAGGGGAGGGCGGGGGTGGGGGCGAGGTAGGGGGGAGGGAAGTGGATGGTGGGTGGGGGTGGTTGAGCGGAGTGGTTGTCAAGCATGGGGGATGATCGTTCAGGATTCAATTCGGAAATCTTCATATCTGCATCTATCTGGAGCTTGGCAAGCCGGGGTATCAATCGTATCATGCTCAACCAT
>JAABUP010008257.1_pt1 | contig 13377 bp, 15 predicted proteins | sample 5559201 | NCBI WGS metagenome assembly JAABUP01 (sample SAMN10711887, study PRJNA513373) | rock metagenome | isolation source: Antarctica rocks | place: Antarctica | reverse complement strand
ATAGGGGGGTCATAGGTGCAGGTTTGAACATGGGACATGCTGTGGCAAAGGACAGAGTGTACAGGCAGAACTTACTGACTTCTCTTTCTCAAATGCCCTGCCTCCCTCCGGCATGTGCAAAAGACAGCCTATGATGTCGCCCTGCATATTGGGCGCGCCACACAGGCATCAGAGGATGTCCCACTAGCATTTTCTGCAATCATTTGGTCATTCTTCAGACAGCAAGCAAGTCACCAGAGCTTACTTCAGAAAAGGGCTCCCCATATGCTTCCCTGTTTGCCTGATGTACCTGTATTCGACACGCATGGCACCTCAGTAAGAGTAAAGCAGTTGCTGATTGTGCTGGCTCAAATCCTGCTCAATTACAGCAAGCTATGTTTCTGATGCAATGATGCTGATCTTATGTGACAGCATGGGAGATGCGATGGAGACCTCAGGAACAGATGGTTTTGACCAAAGAGGCAGACCTCATGGCGCTTGCCACTTATGCTGTGCCGAGTGCAGTCGTTGAATGGTGTCAGAGGTGTCATGAGCAGACTATGCATGTTCGAGTTGTGTGTCAATCCCCACCTTGACTCCTTCCAGATCCCTGTAGCCAAAACTGTGTTGATCATAGCCAACCTGCAGGAAAGTGTAAATATTACTGTTGTTATTAACCTGCAGGATGACGTCACAGACAGGTGTTGGTACTGATCTTGCATAGAAGTCAGCGTAATGAGTTCAGGACGCAGACTGAAGCATACTAGTCAGTGTAATGAGGTCAGAACGCAGGCTGAAGCACAGCAAGACGGCAGAGCGGTTGACATGAGTGTGCATGAAGCACCCACTGGTGCTTGAAGGTCCCCTTTCCTGGTGGACCAGCCCAGACGTACATGGCCAGATTTGCCAAGCTTGGTGATCTTGATTTCAAAGTACCATGTGCCTTGGAAAGCACCATGTGTAGCACGAGCCTGTGCTGCAGTCAATGCCTCTGGTTTGACGAAGCGGTGAAAGTGCAACATTGGCCTTCCTAGGCAGGCTTTGCAGGAGTCGTTCTCAAGCGCACCATTCTGTAGCCTTTGCTGGATGTGACTGACATCCTGTTGTCACTCAGGTGCATCTGACTTGCTTTGTCACTCTTTGACAAGAGCACTGGTCCCTCATGCAGGAGGTCATCTTTGTTGGTGACTTTCACAACACGGACATAGTCACTGGGGTTCAACTCTGGAATGACAGCCTTGCTACTACCCTTTGACTTCTTGCCCTTTTTGCTGCGTTTCGGTGGACCCTCTGTGGTGGGAGGCAGGGACCTCTTTCTGCTTGGTTCTATTTCAGAAAGGGGCAAAGGAGCAAGAGCTGCAGTCAGTGTCACAAACTATGGCCTCTTAACCAATTAAACACTGTGTTGTTTGAAACATCTCAGGAACAGACCCAACAGACAAACTGACAAACGATATCTGATGTCAGTCACGCACCTGCAGCCAATTGCAGCTGATCTGTGGGAAGTGATCCTTCCATCTTGTCTTCTCATTTACAGCCACGCGGCATTATATCTCCATGCGGGTATTCAGGTGTGCGCCGACATCAGTACATTTAAGCAGTTACATCACGAGTCGCGCAGCACTGGCAGTCGATCTACCCTGGTTTGACTCAAGCGCTGCCTGTACGTATACGGAGCCATCGCTCTGGCCGTCGCTGGTCGCATCCGCATGGCGTCATGCTGCGTTCTTGGAAGGAGTCCCTGAAAGTGTGCCGAGAAAGCAAGTTGTTTCTGCTTGTTCATCGCAGCAATTGCGGCCTCGGTGTCAGTCTGGCAACTGTTGACCTCATAGCAGCACCGGCGGTCCAAGAGTGTACTGGTTGCATATCTGATCAGCATGGCAAAATCTTCACCAACGACAGGACGAAAGTCACTGTTAGACGTAGTCCAGCAAAAGCAGAGCGACGAGATGTTCAAGGTACCTGTTTGTGTGTGTCCATCCCTGCTGCTATTGTGCCTTTTCCATTCTATACACGTACAGAACACTCACCTGAGCAGGCGTCCACGTGTATCCGCAGACAGCCACAGTCTCGAGATGCATGTATGTGGCAAGGAGAGCTGGAGAGACAATAGCACTCTCCGATTTAGCAGGTAACATGAAGGGCTGTGTGCTTTGAAATTGTCTCCACTGTGCACTCATCTAAAGTGCTGAAGTGTAATGAAATGCAGCCATTCACAAGGAAACTTTAGACTTATGCTGTGAAGAAGGAGCACATGCTGGGTTGTTGATCCTGTTTCCAAAGTGCGTGTTGCATGTTGTGGAGGTAAGCATTTCCGTGTGCCATCTCAGTCAGTAGCAGTCTGTGCACAAGACAATCAGCGCAAGCTGGCCTGCTGCTTTGGTTGCAGCTCAGCATGTCCATGCTCTGCTCAAAGTATGCTCTTGCCTACTGCAACTCAAGACATCTGAAATTTCATTGCACCAAGGCTGGGCAACATGCGATGCTGACAAAAAAAGCAGAGAAGTTGCCAAGCAGACCATTGCCAACCATCAGCAAATGCTTGTTGCATCAAGTGCTCAGTATGAATTGTGTTTGTAGCTCAGCCTGTGCAAGAAGGCTGTGGCCATGATGTGCAGGTTGACAGCAAGAAACTGGTGCCAGTTTTGCATGCACTGCATCTGGCTGGGGGCACTGCACAGCTGCAGGACATCAAGGTGAAACTCAGATTTGAAACTAGTATACTGAAGTGGCAACGTAATGGACAGTGTCCCCGTCAGTCCATGCACTTGCTTGCAAGTCAGTGCGTGCTTGGCAAGTTCCCTAAATACTATGAGTGAAAGAAGACAAAGTATAACATGCAAAATCAAGTGCTAAAGCATGTCTGCATTATGACCTGACAGTGAAGTGACCCAACAGGTGATTAGCAGCACAGACAATGTGCCCTTTCAGCTCTTCAGCCAGTGGCAGGTCACAAACATCAACCTTGATTGCAAGGATCAGCACGAAGGTGTGGACCCAAGCTTGTAAGCACCCAACCTGTCTTTCTTTCACCCTGTGTTGTGCGCGTGTATTGATGCTTGAAACTCAAGGGACCCTAGTGATATAGGCTTGTGCAGACAGCGTCAGCCCTAAACATTGGATGTGTGCAAACAGCAAAGAAGCTAGAAACTCTTGGACAGGTGAGCACCAGCTATCTCAAAATTAAGTAATTATATGCAGCAGTGTGCAAAGCAATGACTGCCTGATATCTGCTGCATGCTGACTAGTATAATTTGTTCTGCACTGAACACATCCACGGTCATAGCGTCAGTGCTATCCCTATGACACCCTGAGCAAAGCTCAGTCAGTGTCACAGTGTGTGTCTTGTAGAAGCAGTCCAGTGCAGAGATCAGCAGCCTACAAGCTGCTTTGTTGAGCAGCTGGGCTACACCTGAGACCATTTTGGCCTTGACATATACAGAGGTGAGAAAGTTGCCTGAACTGAAGCTCTGCATACCTTTGTTATGGTTTTCAAGACCCAAGGGTGCAAGGCTAGGATCTGCATGCAGGCAGTGCCAACTCTACAAGAGTATCTCCACCTATGTGATGGAGCTATCAGCTCAACATTGGACAGCGAGCGCACATGGCCCCCACACGCACCCTCACATTGATTGTGGTGCCATACACATAACACTGCACATTCAGTTGTGTCCTTAAGATCCTGCTCACACACACAATTGTGCTCACAATTGTGCTCACAATTGTCCTCACAATTGTGCTTATTCTGACCGCACCCTCATGTTGATATTGAAACACTGATTTGACGAAATACTGATTTGACGTGTCAAACTGTAGCTATACACATGCATACAGTGCATCAAAGTTTGCGTCAAGCACAACGTGGTGTAAACTATTGCAGTCTAGTCACATGGTGTGATGTTCAGGGAGTTGGCGCTGTTCAGTTGCAGCAAGCAAGCCAAGTCCAAGCACTTTGGACAGGACTGCTTTCATAGCTGACCAGCAAGGTCAATGCACTTCAACATAGAAAATTGAACTAGGTGTCTAAATAATTTGACGCTCGCAAAAGCTCCAGTGCCATCTCTGGTGGCAGTTTGAACTCTGGTATGTCTTTTGTTACCCTGCAGAAAGCATTGATGTGCTGAGAGGCTCCAAATGCGAGCATCGATGTCAGCGCTGTGCTTGTTTTACACTTACGAGTTCTGATGTCGGAGCTTGAAGTAAAAGTACTGGCATACTTTCTCTAGTACAGGAGTCGATATTTCGGGAAACCTGACCTCGCCCAACTCGGTCTCCGTGAAACTTCCTGCAGCACTCATCTCATCTCTACAAATACTATGGTCACCTGATCAAGCTGCTTCAGCTTCCTTACCTGAAGAGCTTAACATATTCTTGATCGTATTTGACACACATGCAGCTTGATAATCGACGATGAACTCGAAGCCCTCGGCACTGATCAGTTTTACTGTGTCTTTCGCCATCGCGCAGGTGCTGTGATGAATCCCAATCGCAGAAGTCAGGTCAACAGCAGGTCAGGTCCCACATCACGCCAACAAGAAGAAGACCGACGGCTGAAGAGTCAAGCTTGAGGCTTCCTGAGTTTATTATTTAGACGCAGACAAAACTGCGGAGTGTTATCAGACTGTGGCTACGCTACTGCATCCGTTGTTATGATCCTTACCCAGTGCTGTATTCAGTGGTATACTCTCAATGCGACTCCAGCAAGCTTTGTTAGTGACCAGCACCTGCCTTGTATACATTCTGCATACTGTCGCTGAGCTAAATGCAAACATCTGAGCAAGAGTTGCAGTTATTTGAATTTGCATGCATACCAGTAGTATGCCAGAACTCTTCGAGGCACAAACAACACCGCCTAAGTTGCTTTTGATCTTCTTGCCGCATGTGTCTCTTTACAGTAACACAATGTACAGCATGTAATTGTCCAACACAGAAATCCGCATTATCCACGTTTGGCCAGCTGCAGTCCATGCAAGCCTTCATGCACTTGCTATGTTGAACATGTGTACTCACTTCAAGCCATGTATGGAGCGCTGACACTATCAGATGCTGAAGAAGCAAAATCAAGTCACTGTGCCTTCTTGAAATGGGACAGGGATTGATCAGAAGAAGGTAAGTGCGTTTCTTGCTGCTTTCTGGCTTTGGGACCCTCAAATCTATTGGTCTCAATCATGAGAAGCACAGTCTCCGCCAGCATTGCGAAGACCAGGCCACACATGCCACAGGCTGCTCGCTGCAGCAGATGCAAAAAGCCTGTTTTGCAGATTGACAATCAACAGCCATTGTCACTATACACATTTGTTTGACACATGTGTATGTAGATGACACTGCAAGTTGCGCAGACAACATGGACTGTCACACCTCACTCTGAGTATGCTTTGGTGTTGCAATGAAATTGACCCAAGCACACAGCAGAAATAATACAAAGCAGAGGTGAAACATACCACAGCTGTTCTTGGTGACAAGGCTGTGCCGGCAATATGGCCAACCGCATAGAAAGTGCCCATCATCACTATGACATGCAGGCCAAAGCTCATTTGTTGCTTGTACGTCTGCAGAGCGCCGCTGCGCAAGGCTGCTGCTGCACGTTCCTGTCAGGCAAGAGCTAACTTGTCAGGGAATGCTTGAGTTGGAGCATCTTCAGGTAGATGAAGATGTGCAGCAAGTCCTTTGTTGCATGAGACTTGCTGTGAAATTACTACTCAAGGCACACACCTGCTTGGTCACGTCTGACACCATTTTATTGTAGGAAGCCTGGTCAACCTGTTCCTGTAGCTTGATAAGCCTGTCTTGCAGCTCCTTAGACTTCTCTCGCTTTTGCGGCGGTTTCAGCACAAGTTTGGAGCCATGGCACACTTCGTGTAGCAGCAGTCCATCTGTGCTGCCTGTAGAACGTCTGAATTCCAGTGTGATAAACCGCAAGCGTGACCAGGGAACCTCAGGCTTAGCCAGAAGCTGTGTAGCTTCGGCTTGCAAATCCTTCAAGGGACAGCAGCGACTTTTGAGAGCCGGCCTATTGTTGGAACGGCATTCTGAAGTCCTTGACTCACCTGTGCAAGGTCGGAACAGGCAGCTGCTTGTTTAAGCAAGGTACATATTGTATCTGTCCTTTGTAAGTTCAAGTCCGACGATGACATCCCTATCGCTGAGCCTAATCATTTGCTTATACTGCAGGCTTGCTGGTCTGCAATGGAAAGCAACATAGGTGTCGGCCCAGTGATCGGTGTGCCACGCACAAGATGCGGACGTCAGGTCTCAATCTCGGGAAAAGGCCTTTCGGTGTTTGCTGCTGGGACGCTCCTAAAATGGTCTGAGCCGTCGCAAGCACATCTGCCGCGGGGCTGTGCACTCGAGCAGGGCGCATAACGAACAGCTTGCAGAGTACCAAGCTTGACTAAGTTTAGTCAGTCTGCATCGCACGTGCAAGGATGAGTTCGTTTTTTGCAGAGCTCCGACTGCGTTTCACACCCCCCACGATACACAACACATTTACACAGCACAGCAGCAGCTTTGATGTCACATTCTGATGGGGAAGTTTGGGTCGTCACTGGCGCGAACCGCGGAATTGGGCTAGAGTATGTCCAGCAGGTCTATCTTTAGCGTTCCTACGGCCTGCCGTGACCTTCGTTGAGTTCGCTGTGATACAAGCGTGTATATCGTGCAGATACTCAGTCTGCCTAACAGCAAGGTAGTTGCAGCGGCAAGGTCTCCAGCCAAAGCAGTCCACCTGCAGGACCTGCAGAAGCAACACGAGGGGCGTCTTACTCTTGTAGCGCTAGATTTGTCGGAGACTTCAACCGCTCAGGTCAGTCGCAGTGTTGACAGAGATGCAAAGCTTGATGTGGCTGCTTTCCTGGGTTACTGCATGAGCCAGCACAGCGCAGTTGAGTCGACTCGCGACTCACAACTGCTAGCAGTCAGGGTGAGTCGGGGTGGTGCAGTCCCGAGTCGCCAGTGTCTTCATCACACGATATGTGCTCTGAACCGGTCCAATTGACAGGCCGCAGCAGAGGAGGCAGCCAAGCGCCATGGCCATGTTGATTACTTGATCAATAATGCTGGAGTGCTTGGCAAATTTGCCCAAGTTGTTGACCAGTAAGTATGCTTGACTCTATCTTGCGTGTTGAACTGCTGAAGCACAGCGTACTCCCTAAGGCATGCAAGTGCTGCCAGTGCACACTTGACAATGAGAAGCATTGCCAGCCGGCCAAGTTCCTGATGATGCCTGCATAGGGAGCTAGAGGATTTGAAGAATGTGCTGATGGTCAATGTAGTTGGGACTTACGCTGTCAGCAAGGCATTCTTGCCATTGCTGCGGAAAGGCACCAAAAAGGTCATTGTCAACATATCTTCTGATGCGGGGTGCCATGCTCAGAATGCGTCCTTCATTCATAGCAAAAAGCCAAGTGAAGGAGGGGTTGGCCTCAGCTATAGGACCAGCAAACCTGCGCTCAACATGGGTGAGTGTCCTGACTCTCATTTCAGTATGTTTCAACAGGCATGTCCTGGGATACATACCAACCCCCATGTGCACCTGAACCAATGCAACAGGCAATTTGCCAGATCAAATTTGCACAATGCCCCTGCAGAGCTCAATCCCTGATGCAAGCCGTCTGTAGTGCAAGCATGTGATAGTAGCTGTTTGTCTGCCTGTAGAAACAACAGTGCTGGCCAACGGTCTGAAGGAGGAGAACTTCACTGTCATAGCAGTACACCCGGGGTTTGTCATTACTGACATGGGCAATGAAGCAGCGGCGCTGGCAAGCACAAATCAGCAGGAAGGGTATGGGCCCACCATGACAGCCACAGAAAGTGTCAGCTCTATGCTAGGCGTTATCATGAACCTGACGTTTGCTGTCAGTGGCAGCTATATGCAATGGGATGGAGTTGCCATGCCATGGTAATTGCTTCAAGAGCAGATTTGCCCAGTCAGACATTTCACCAGCCTGATTCATCTGCAACCCCGACTTCATAGGGCAGCCTTCTGTGATTACGCTCGCGCAAGAAGTAGTTGCTGATGGTGGAAACTTTCAGCAGCATGCTAGTATATGCTTTCCTACAGCCTGGGACCACATGCACAATCGACCAGAAGTGTTCAAGGGGCAAACCCTGCCTCAAAGAGTCTCTGCAATTTGGCGATTTGTCCTTGGATTCGTATGCTACTAAACCTATGACTTCGGGGTCATCTAGAGAGATTGTTATCAGGCTGGGAGCCCTAAGGTCAGAGTTGACTCGGGACGAAAGAGACTTGGTATGAGTAAAGGCCACAATACCCTAAATTGGCTGCCGCGGCCGTTTACCCTCACTTCAGATGCTGACGAGCGATGACACCAAGCTTGTGCCGAGTTTTCTATTCAGAATGTTCGCGTCCGATGATGGAGCATCAAGCAATAGGAGCAAACACAAAAGCTTGTGAAGTTCAACCTGAGATGATCAGATCCTGTTTGCCGCTTTCGTCTGCACGCTTGGCTCTGTCAACGAGCAAAGATCCAGCTCAGACACTATATACAATCTTTGGTAGGTAGTTGCAACGAGCAAGTCCACCGTAGCTTGCGCGTCAAGTCAGTGCACTACAGATCGTGGTTTGGGATTACTCCACATGTGCACGTCTGTCTGGGATACTGCGAGCTCGAGTAACACGGTTCCTGTAAAGTTGACCTTGTAAAGTTGGGCCGTTTTACAGCACCGTCATTGGCGGAGACTCGTACATCTGCCACACCGTTAGCCGAACGGTCTACAGATTAAGCCGAAGCATCCACTAGCGTTTATGACGCAGACTGTGGGACTTATGCTCTGATCGTCTTAGGGATCCGAGGCAGTTGCCAACAGCTTTCAGGTATGCGATGTGCAGCCACCACATCGGCCATGCAAGCTGATGGCCACCAAAAGGTTCTGCTTTGTGCCGTGCGCTCTACTCAGGCACTGCCCCTCTGACTGAAATTGCACTGGTGCAGCTGCAAGGTCACAGCATGGCTCCACAAGACTATGGCTTCACACAGCCTCCTGTCAAGGGCAACGAAATCAGACAGAAGACACCATTCCAGGTCTTTGAGGGTGACCTTGATAGTTCATTCACCCAGGGTGGCGACTCTGACAACCAGCTTGTCATGTCGCAACTCACGCACAGAAGCAAGTCAGTCACAGATGCTGACGTTGAAGAGCTACAGCCAACAGGCAGGAGACCAAGTTTCTTCAGCAGGAGAAAACAGAAGTTCACGCCTGAGCAAACAGACATGTCCGCAAGTGGATCTGCACACAGGTCTTTCAGCGGACTTCTCCCCAGTGAAATGACAGGAGACTTTGACACCAAACCACCTATAGGCAGAAGAACTGAGTCCAAAAGTTTTAAAGCGAAGGGTGAAAGTGACAGTGACGGGCCATCCAGTAGACCTAAGAGTGGCAAATGGTGGAGTTGGGGCAGTGGCAGCAAAGCCCCCAAAGATGGCAAAGCTATTCCAGTACCAGACAGCAAAACCTCAGTGTATGATACAGGCACAAGAGCGCGTCATGCAAGTTTTGATTTGCCAGCAGAGGCTCAGCAGTACACTGCAGTCAATGGAGCAGATAGCTCAGCTCAGCTTGCTCAGTTATCCCCTCTCATGCAGTCAGGATGCATGTCCATGTTCAGTGCTGGAGGTCCCCAGTCAGAGCGGCCGGTTTCAGAAGTACATTGGGCAGGTGTGCCTCTGCTGCAAAGAATGGCATGCTGAATCTGCATAATCGTACATCACCATGCCTGAAAAGTGGCATTGATGGAAGCGTGTGCCCAGGCAATGCGCTTCCGGTTTGGGTGCACAGCGCCTTGTGCTATCTTCTAGCCTGTACTCGGCATAAAGCATGAACAAAAGTGTTATGGCCAATGGGCAAGCTGCCCACAATGCTTGGAAAGTATATTTTATGCATGCAAGGCATTTATTGCCAACAATGTCGGGACGCCTGCTCTCTGATCAGTTGGCCAGTTCAGGCTGTTGCTTGCCCAGAAGATTCTAGAAGTAGCAGTTTCCATGTAAGACAGGTCATTTCACCCAGCTTGCAGCCACCCAATACGGTCTCAGTATGATGCAGACACAGACAGAGGCAACGGAGCTGAAGCCCAGAATGGCTATGCAGCAGCTGCCCCCCAGTCTGCACCAGGAGTGTACAGTCAGCATGTGCCAGAAGGCATTCAGCCTGAAGCTGGCAGCAGCCCTGAAGCAGACCAAAGCAAGCTGGCTAGGCGAGCAGACCACAGCAGGCACATTTCTTGGGACGCAGCCTTTCTTGAGACAGCTGCAGGCAACGGCATGTTGGACTCAGGTAGTGGTCCTCAAGGGTTTTGCCTGTTTCACCAATCTGCTGACCCATTGGACAGGAGCAGTCAATTGGCATGTGGAAACATTGTCTTGCGACAGATCGCGCAGCAGCAGTGTTGTTTACTGAAGCTGTCTGTTGAGTATGTTGCCAGTATGTTGCCAGTAATCACAACTTTTCACAGGCCATGCGTCGAGTTTGCATGTTACCGCCTTGTTTCTGCTTACAAAGTCTATGCAGGCTGCATAGTGAACCTACAGCTTTAGCATGCCTGGTTGCTGTGTCTAGCAAAGCAGTGTGTGTGTGTACACAGGTCTTGAGGGGGAGTCCAATAACAGATTTGCTGGGCCACTCACAAGCGACCATCAATCTAAGCACAGTAGTCTTGGAGACAGTAAAGCGCATGTGGATCCTGCTCACACTCTCGGCTCCTCACCAACACCAGACACCATAGAGTATGCAGAGGCTGCTCAGACACCTTCGGTGTCTACCAATGCAGTAGGCACAGCATCTGTACCAGTGGACAGTCCTGGTGGTTCTGCCCAAGTGGCAGAAGGTGAAAAGCCTAAGAAGGGTCACCGAAGGGGCCGCTCACTCACAGGGCTCATTCCCACTTTGAAGATCAAACCCAAGCGCAGTCAGTCTCAGGTCTTGGAGGTGTGCTGTGCTGTGCTGTGCTGTGCTGTGCTGTGCTGTGATGTGCTGTGCTGTGCTGTGCTGTGATGTGATGTGCTGCGCTGTGCTGTTGCTACACTTTGCTCTGTGTTGTGCTGTGCTGTGCTGTCTCACAACGACTGACCTGCTGGAAGATCCTTCCCTTCTTTGACATTCCGGGTAGGCTTCACACTTGAGAAATTGATCAGACTATCATAAGCTACCATGTACACGATGCGAGCAAATGGGCAAGCTACCACTACTCATATTGTTTGTCTTGCCTCAATTTGGCAGCCAGCCTTCACTAGACAATGCGCTTGTTTATGCTAGCAGAGCAGCCAGGCATGACTGATTCCGTGTGTAGGCTGAGCCAACCACACCAGCAGCAAGTAGCAGTCAGGCAAATCGCCCAAAGACGCCTGATGCCAAGGCAAGCACTTCTGCTAGCAGCTCTCTAGGCTGCTTTGGGATGGGCAAGACGCTTGAGGAGGCTGAGCGGGAAGAAATGCCTTCTGGCGTTGTGGGCCTCAGGAACCTGGGTAAGCGTACTGCTGAAACAATGTCTGCTATGTGCTTGTGCCCGCCAAATTCACTTGCAGAGCTGATGCTGCTTATGCGACTGCTGCTGCTGCTGCTGCTGCTGCTGCTGCTGCTGCTGCTGCTGCTGCTGCTACTCAGCCCCTACTTAGTACCTCAATCAAGTGTTCTGATTGCATCATGTCGAGATTATGTCAATCTATTGGTCTCATGCCAGCAATCAATGAGCAGTCGTAGGACCTGCATGACCAGCAGCTTCAACTTTGATACTCATATGGTTGTTCGTACCCCTGTTTTTATTTGCGTGACAACTCAGTATGAGCCTCACGTTGTGCCGGGAAGATATGCATGACAATTCAAGTATGGGTCTCACACTCCCTGTGCCATGCAGGGAACACATGCTTCGTCAACGTGGCTTTGCAGTGTCTCAGATACACACCTACTCTGGAGCAATCCATCATCTCTGACCTGCTATCTTTCCCTTCCATGGACCAGCAAGACCCCAGCGCCTCTACCCCAGCAGAGAACATAGCACATGCTGCACCAAGCTTGGATCGGCTCTCTGGCAATCAGGAGCTGCAATCAGTCCCTGAATCTGCTCCAATGGAAGACACCTTGGTTCAGAGTCCTGCTCTGTCCACCTCAATTGGTGTTGTGCCTCTGTCTGCTGAGGCCAGTTCCAATGTGGAGGCCTTGCCGCCGCAGCACAGCATGCATAGCATGGTGCCACAGTCTCAAAGTCAGAGTCAACCTCCCATGCACCAGCACCAAGCAGTCACTGGCAATCAGCATCACAGCTTACCAGTTGGCATTCCATACTCTCAAGAAAGTGTGCCAAGTCACAACAGGTCTTCCTCAACGGAGCAGCTGCCAGGACAGTCACCAGACCAGCAGCTGACGTATGCTTCAGGTTTCAGTCCCCAAACTGTCAACGTTTCAGATTCCCCTGTTGGTCTCAGCGTAAACACCAGCTCTGGTGGAGCTGACACCATGACTGATGGGCACATGACAGATCAGCCGGATGACTCAGCACAAACAGCCGCAGGAACATCTCCTGTTGCAGTGGAAGGTGACGACTCAGCGAAGGCTCCAACAAACGAGTCGACCATAGCAAGGCAGCCACAGCCTGTGTCAGTCCCTCGAATTCCCTTGAGGAGAGGCCAAATCGCTGACTCATTCAAGACACTTGTCAAGCAGGCAAGCTTTTGTGGAGTGGTTGTGTTGCAAACCGTCTGAGATGTGAAATTTGAACAGATGTTGCAGATTGCAGCAAAACAGATGCCCTCTGTTTGAACCTGCTTTTGAAAGTTTTGGTTAGGCTTTGCTGGTAACGTGGTGGCATGTGTTGCTAGAAAAGCAATGCAGCACCCCACGTAACCATTCCTTCAGCAAAGCCTAATCCCAACCTCGAAAGGCAGACTCAGATGAAAGGCGTCTGTCCTGCGGCAAGTTGCAACATCTGCTACAGTGGTTCTTGGCAATACAGCAATACAGTCCGTAGACACACTTTGCCAACAAAACTTAGGTACAGGCAGAAGGGATCTATGCATGTGCAAGGCGTCAACTCGGTATACTGTAGCTTGTTTGCTGGATCTGTAGCATGTTGCAGCAAGCCGCCAAACTATGCCAGGACTGCTGTACAACCTCAAGGATTCAGACAGTCACACGCTTTCATGTTTTGACTGCTTTGGCACGCTGCAGGTGTACGACAACAGTAATCAGTATGCAGTAGATCCAGCCCAATTCCTGCGGCGCATTGCACAGCATCCCATGGGGGCCGAGTTCTGTGATGGTGGACAACATGATGCTCAGGAGCTGTTCAGATTGCTGCTGGACAGCCTGCATGATGACTTGGTGAGTTGTTCCCCAATTAAATGCTGCTGATGCCATTTAAAGTGCTGCTGATGCCAACTAAATGCT
>JAABUP010008256.1_pt1 | contig 13381 bp, 14 predicted proteins | sample 5559201 | NCBI WGS metagenome assembly JAABUP01 (sample SAMN10711887, study PRJNA513373) | rock metagenome | isolation source: Antarctica rocks | place: Antarctica | reverse complement strand
AGCTGAGCAAGGATGGGGCTGTGCATGCCTTGCTGTCCAACCGCAGTGCCTGGCTGTACCACACAGGCCTGGCCTGCTGGCTGTGCCTGGCTGACTCAGCCTTTGCTGCCTCCCCCTTCACATCCCTTCTGCCCCTCAACCCAGCTTTGCAAGGTAATACCAGAATTGCAACTTTGCTATTCTTGAGCAATGTGATGGCACTTTGCTTGCTGATGTGCCTTGATTGTAGGCATTAAACGCAGCAGCCACAGCTAACATGCTACTCAAGCCAAATTGTGCCAATAGCTGACAGCATGCCTTTGGTCTGTGCAAATGTGGCAGGTAGGTAGCAGTTTACAACACACTTCATTGCATATGCAGCTGTGATGATCATGTATACACACTCATCATGTACAGGCTGTCTCAGGTGACTTGGGTCGCATACAACAGCAAGCCAGCAGCAGTGGGCGGGGCCTGCCACCAGGTGCCCTGCTCACCTCTACAGGCAGCCTCAGGACTGGGCTAGGGCAGGGCAGAGGGCATTTGGAAGCCAATATGGCAGCTGCTCTGGCTCTACAGTCTCCTCAAGAGTACAAGCGCTGGCTGTCCACATATGCTTCTCATCTTGCAGGTGTTTCTTGTCAACTCTGGATCCAACCTCTGTTGCGCTGCAACAGTCATACAGCATGTGCATGCTCAAGCAAGGTTCTGCTGTTGCAAGCCTGGCAAGGCCTCAAGCTGATGATCATCAAACAAAGCAACATCAATCATAGCAAGGCTGTTATGCTGTCAGCTCGCAATGCATGTTTTGACTCATGAGTGTGGCATGCTTGAAGATCTGCAAACGATGCAGCTTGCTGTTAGCGGGTGAGTTGTTGTACAGGGGAAGGGGATGGAGTGCGCTTGAGGGAACTGTGTATTGAGCTGTTGGGGAATGGGCAGCATACTGCCTCTGATCAGGCTATGGACACCGGGTGGTCTCCTACAGTTTGCGGATTAGACAAGAGAGGGTTGTTACAAGATGAGGTGCTGAAGCGATTAGGAGACAAGCACCAGTCCATCAGACGAATCAAGGCAGAAATTTTTGATTTGCTCAATAGTCTGCAAGAACCCTCACCCACTGCTCCAATATGATTCTGTATGATAGCTGTGAATGGAGTAATCTGCAGCCATTCAGAGTACATGTGCTGGATTGTGGAAAGCTTCAGTAAGAGCGTAACGCATAACGCTTGCATCTAACGTGCAATTCACCATCTTGCAACTTGCTTCTTGTGGCGCAATTGATCTTTCTCCGGCTTTTACAGTCGCCACAAAATCTGCTGAGTTGCCTGCAAGTCCGTCTACCATGTTGCCAGCAACAGCGGCAAGATGGTCAGGGCCCACACCCCCCGTCTGCAACCAGCTTGTCTCACAGCGTCAAGGGCACACGTCCGGGGCACAGGTCGCCGGACGTTGCCATTGTGAGCGCAATGTCTTAGGTTTTTTTGGAGTACGACCGACTGCGAAAACAAGCAGGCAGCTGCAAAGTGTTATCAGCGCAGCTGCAGATAGTAAAACAGCACTCGACAGTGAGTTTCCCATTCGATTTCCATCCGCTAAATTTGCTTCCCTGTCAACCTACAGTCTGGGATATCAAGAGACTTATGCTCAACATGTAGTGCTTAGTTTGGCACATGGTTTTAGAGCATGAATTTGTTGGCACCATCTTGTACAACATGCAGGCGCCTCGCGCTCTATACCACTCCGCAGCCTGTACCCAGTGGGCAAAGCACGCGAGACAGGCAACATCAAGGTGTCAGATGTCCATACAGTACATTATCAAGTGTATGGCAACCCACAGGGGCAGCCAGCACTGGTTGTGCATGGGGGACCTGGAGCTGGCTGCTATACAAACCATGCGTATGCACATCTTTTGCTGCATAGCGTCTCCTTTCCATGCAGCAGTTCACCTTTTTTGTGCAATCACTGCAATGTATGATGCAGCAGAAGATTTCTTAGACAGGCATGTGCTTGCTGACCTGTATGACAATCCTGAAACAGTACACTCTATGACTTGCTTCTCATCATCTTTATCACCATCACCATGAGACATTTCCTGACAAGGCTGCACGGCCTGCCTGCACACGTATGCCCAGGCTTGCATCTGCACACTTCCACGCAAGGGCCTGCAATTCTTTTCATGCGCATGACTGGGCTCCTCAGCTTGACAATGAGTGCAAAAGTATGCAATTGTGACAAGCATGCAAACACTAACATTATGGTGCAGCAAATCTCAAAGTTGACTCTCTCTGCCTGCAGGCGGTTTTTTGACCTGCAGCACTGGAAGGTGGTGCTGGTGGACCAGAGGGGGTGTGGCTCCTCCACCCCCCTGGGCTGCCTGGTGGACAACAACACCCAAGCCCTTATTGATGACTATGAGAAGCTACGCAAGAGGTTGAAGATCAAGAAATGGATGCTGTTTGGAGGCTCCTGGGGAGTCGCACTATCCTTGGCCTATGCCCAGCAGCATGCTGACAAGTAAGCACCTACTGGCTTGGTATCTCAACGCTGAGCGCAACCTTGGGCCCTGTGCCAGAGTACATTACAACATGCAGTACGCTGCAGTTTGTGCTGAAGCAGCAGGTTGCAGACATTGAGCTCACACTGTTCACAATTCAACAGATGCATGACATGTGCAATTCCCTTCCTGAGGGGTAACATCCAGATGAGTTGTGAGAATCACATTTTGGCAGCGTGTACTTGTTGAGCAAAGAGTGAATGGTGTGGGTTGTGTTGACATGGCGTGGTGGTCCAGGGTGTCAGCAATTGTGCTCAGAGGGGTATGCTTGATGCGGCCTTCAGAGATTGACTGGATGTTTGGAGGTGGAGCAGGCCATCTGCAGCCTTTGGTGAGCCATGCTATCAGCATGTATATGTCGCACATCTGAGCTATGCTGAATGTCAGAGATGTCAAAAGCCCATCACAGCAGCCTTCATGTTGGTGAACTTGTGCAACACTTTGCTGCAAAAGATGCAGACCTGGCTGCTTACACCACCATCTGCCGACCACAAACCAAGCTGGCCAGTAGTGGCAAGTTGAATACGAGTAATAAGTGGCCAACATCCTGTCATGTGCAGGGTTGGCGCAATTTCAAAGGGCACATTCCAGAAGCTGAGAGAGATGACATTGTGGCTGCTTACCACAAGCGCCTCACTTCCCCTGACATTGCCGTACGTGACGCCGCGGTAAGGATGTACCAGTGCTGCCTCACTCCTACGGTCTTTTCTGCCTTGCAACTGCTGAGCTGCCTTGCAATAGGTCTGCATAGCAGGGATGTCATGTTGCTGCAGGCCAAGGCATGGTTAAGCTGGGAGCACTCTGTCAGCTCCGCCAGAACTAGCAGCTTGCAAGTGTGGAATGGCAACCAATGGCAGCAAACTGACTTTCCCAATCCTGGCAGTAAGAGGCTGCCCCTGCCTCTTGCTGCTGCCTCACAGAATGTTAGCTCAAGTGATGCACCTGCAAGTGCTGCAGCAAGCCAGTCAGCAGGTGGCAGCAGCAGTGGGGAGGGGGAGGGGGCGGGTGATGCCACGCAGCAATCACGGCCTGCTCCAATGTCTGCCTTTACTGCTCAGGCGCTGCTGGAGTGTCACTATAGCCACAATCATGCTTTCTTGCAAGACCCGCTTTTGCAGGTATGCAAAGCTTCCCTTGTGTTCACATTCTGTCCGTATTTGATGAAGGCCTGGATGGTATGTCTGCATGCGCCACCTATCATTTGTGAGGTCTGAAGGCGTGTGGCATGCAGGGGGTCGACCAGGTCAGGCACATCCCCTGTATAGCTGTCCAGGGGAGACTTGACTATGTATGCCCGGTGGTGACTGCATATGACCTCCATTGTGAGTGGCCAGAGATGGAGCTGCGCGTGGTGCCCAATGCTGGCCACTCCATGTACGACAGCAACATTACGCACGAGCTGCTTGAGGCCACAGACAGGCTGCGCAAGAGCTCTGCTAGAATACGATCTTCAGCCAAGGAGCAGTCTGAAACCCAGAGCTCCATATCTTCCAATCGATATGCATCGATATGAGCCAGCTTCACCAGCAGCACCTGTGCTCAGTTTGTTTCCCTAGTGTGTGAGTTGTCAGTACTGGCATTTTCCAACAGTCTGATTACAGGGTGACACAGCCACTTTTATCGGCTTTGCCACCCTTCAGTTCACATACAAAGCACATGTTGCTGCAAAACCTTCCAACTGCAACCTGTTGAGCTGTCCATTTTCGATCTGCTCTTTTGTACCTTGCACTGCCTTTGACCAGCCAATGGCAATGATATATTTACACATGCTTGCGCTGAATGCGTAACACGTACTTGGTTGAGCTATATACTACAGTCAGCTTGAACAACCTCCTATTCACAGCGTGTTGGACCTCTTTCAGGGCCTTAGCACTCTTGTTTATGCTCGTTTCAGCAACTCAAAACATCCATAGCATACGCCCTGCAGCTGAAGTGACTCTAAGTACGATCAGGGTCCTAGAAGTAAGACATAGCAGTGACCTCCCACCTTGCAGGGAGCCTGTAGCTCAGCAACAAGCAAGGCTTGTGAAATCTCCAGCCACGCACTTGAAATCCTTTGCTGATGCATTTGTCATTGATTTACGGTTGGTCACTCTTCCTCAATTAATTCATGACAATTGGGCTGGCATACTGCATAGTGTTTCCAGACTTGCTGCATCATTTGTGGACAGAGACATGAAAAGAGATTACACCTTGATTGAAGCAGCTAAGATGTCACTAAATATACTGAGGAGCTGTTTGCTGTGCAGACAAGCTGCTGCTGCTGCTGTCTGTCTGGCCTTTGGCAGGTTCAACCCAAGCTTTGCTATGCAGCATCTGTGTAAGTCTCAGAAGTGTCAGCAGGCAGGCAATAGCAAGGTAAAGCTCAAACAGTTTGCATGACAAGCTGTTGAATCTTTTTGACTCTGGAGCTGATGGACATGTCTATGTGCTTGTCTCCAATGTCAACAACCATGCCGCCCATGATGCGAGGGTCCACCTGCACCATATGACATTTGTCATGCACTGCAAAAAGCAGGCAATATGGTGCACAGGCAACACCGCTGAATAAGCAATGTCCAAGCGCATCCTGTATACAGCTTTAAGCTATAACACTCACCGTTTGCTCAACCAGCAGATTCTCACCAGGCTTCAGCAGCTCCTCTGCAGCAAGCAAAGCGGACTCAGCTGTGCTACCTCCACATGTGGAAACAAATCGCTTTAATAAATGAGGGCATGGCTTACTCAAGCCTGCTTTGATGTCCTCCAGCTCCTCTGGCTCAAGCTCCAGTGCTGTTGTGATTTTGGCACGCACCTCTCCCTTGGAAGCCGCTACCAGATCATCAAACAAGTCACTGATGTTTAATAAATGCTTCAGCCTGTTGTTTCTGGCCAGAACCTCTGTAGGCACCAACAGCAATGATGAAAGGCTGGACAAATGAAAACATCTGCATTCAAAACTGTAGTACAGATAATAAGCTTGCTCATGCAAAGACAGACAATGGGAATTTGACTTTACCCAAAAAGTGCCTGGTGACATCGCTCACTTCCATTTTGTCCAAAATGGCATTCAAGGCTGGCACTTTCTTGTTTTTGGGAATGCTAGGGTCATACAAGAACTGCTCAAATTCAGGGCTGTCTCCAGTCAGGTTGTACACCTGAACATAGTATAACATGTCCGTCAATAAACAGATTCAGGCATCAATGCCACTTGATGCTCCCTTCCAACAAAGCACCCCTTCTAGTGATGCTATTGTCGGTCATTGATCGAGTTTCACCTCGACAAGCTCTTCCTGGACTGCTTCAAGCTTGCCTGCCTTGGCTGCGGATGTGTACAGCGCAGAAGCATATCTGCCGGGGATCCCGTGAACGGTAATGGGGGGCTGCAAATTGTAGTGACATGCATCAGTTTTCGAACTCAACTACCACACCACAGCTAGGATGCAAAGTGACACACTCACTGTCGTATCTTGCTCAGGAGCGCTTTCTGCTGCAAAGCCTCTGGCCTGTGGGTGAGCAGAGCGCAAATTCAGTATAGTTTTCCAGATTCACGGGCAAAATCAGCACACTGACTTACCGCGCTTGCACATATTTGAGGCAACTTGGTGTTGCTCCTAGCACGGCAGGCAAGGCCTGCTGCTGCGCGCAACATACTTGCGCTGTCTGTGCGCACGAGACTTGCTGCTCTAAGGCGTTGCTGTGACTGATCGGGGCTGCGGTCGAGGGCCCGATCCAAAAGCCCTTTTGATCAAGCCCGGGTCAAAGCAGCTCCTCATCGCGGTGAAACCCAAACATCCTCTCGTCACAAGCGGCTGATCCATGAACTCAACTGACCTGTGACGACATCACTTCGTTCTAGTTTGTTTCCAAGATCCGAAATGATGTGTGACTTTGCTCAGTCAAAACTGCCGAATGCACATGCCTGTTTGCAGCGTCCGTGTCTTTCCGCGCATCGTCCTGCTATGACTTTGCAAAGCCAAAGAAACCGACCGTATTTGGCTTCATCTCGTTTCTTGAGCAGAGGATCCCCTGCCTTTCACTCTTGGAGTCGCTGCAATAGCTCTTTGCTAGATCAAGCCTGGGGAACGCATGTCAACGCGCAGGTGGTCCAGTCACTTACAGCCTATCTGCAACTTGCATGTATGCATATCATGACGTCGACGGGTTGTTACAGGAGCTTGCCACCAATATCTTCTCAACCAGCATCATCCCTTATTCTGCTTTTCTTTATTATCTTACCAAGTCCAAAAAAGCACCACCGCTAGCCCTGTTTGGGTTTTACTTCTTGCTGGTGTTTGTCTTTGCGACCATTCCAGCTGGCATCATTGGTAAGCCAGCACAACATTCATCTATGTTTCCATTTCACTGCTCGGCATGTAATAACCTGCCTGCCACAGTACGACGTGGGTCCTGTTGCGTCTGCAGCCCTGAAGGTGTACCACAAGAGTCTTGCCAATGTTGATTGGCTGCATGGTAGTGCTGAGTCTATGCTGACTGTCACCAATCTGCTCATAGGTACGGCCATTAATTGTTAGTGCGTGCATCAGTGCAAGTCTCAATGCCTGCTTGATGCCTCTAAATAATGGTTGCTGCAACAGCCTGCGTCCAATGTATGAATCAATGGTGGTTATGCTGAGTCATGTCACATTGCATCAGTGCTATTCTGTTTTGGATCCAGACAGCAATGTGTCATGTATTTGCTGTAGTGCTGGGTCTGCGCCAGGGTGTTCGACAAGCAGAACAAGGTGCAGCAAACAAGCAGGATTCTCAGGCAAAAGAAACTACCCAGACAGAATCAGCAGATACAGCACAGTAGCAATGTTGTATCTTCAGCATCTGCCATCGCTGCCAGTTGTTGTAATCTGCTTTGAGCGCCTATCAGTGCCTCTGTGCCAGCATACATGCAGATGCATGTGACTCCAAAGGGATTGCAGCAGGCACGTACATGTGCTTACAGGTCATCTTTATGTGTAAGCAGCAGGTGAGCTAGTCACACAGTATGTCTTAGCAAGGCAACGTCACTTTGACTTTTCAGTCAGCCATTTTGCATTGTTACCTACAGCGTCATGCTATGCCAAAGCTGCAAGACCTTGTCAACAACATAGGTACACTCATATACAAACAGCTGCAGCCTGGCAATCTGTTTGTGGATAAGCGCTCGTATGGTGTTGACAAGGTCCTCCTTTTTATAAGAGAAGAAGTGCCAGATGATGCTAGCGCCCCCCTGGCTGGCAGTACAGGTGCAACTTTGAAGTGTTTTTTTACACACTTGATCATGGATTTAATATCTGTATGGCAAATCGATTTGATGAGATTATTTTCGGAGTGCAAGGATCAAGTGCAGCTGTCATTTCTGACAACCATTGCACCTTGAGCTCCTCAACAGTTTCATCTCAGTGCAATTCTGGAATAGACTACAACGCCACAACATTGTGGCTACAAACAGCTTTGATAATACACGATACTTGTGTTGCCTTTACCTTGCAAGCAGTGCAGTGTTTTGCTGAGACTTCGTGTGTTTACGTTGCCATGCACAAGGTCCTAGTTCTGATGTACAGAATGGGCTCATGCTTCGCTGAAATTGGTGGACGTTGACACAGAATAAGATGAGGTCAGTCCAGAGTCTGTCATTGAGGTGCTGGTGTACTCTGAGGTGTTGTCTGCCTGGCTGCCCTCTGCGTTCTCGTCTTCTGAATTGCTGGAAGTTGTAACTGATGTTGCAGGCCCTGCACACTCATACAGTTGCAGCAGCCTCACATCAAATGTTGGAAGCGCTGTACCATAAGTACCTGCCTCTTAGGGAAGGAACATCTCGTGATACTACGTAACAGCATGTAACATGGCAGACAGACAAAAGAAATGGACATGCTATTAAGCATAAGAGTCTGTTTTGCAGATTCTGATCAACAAATTTTCCCATGCGGCATGTGCATAGCATCTCAAATATGTACGAGGTAGGAAACAAGATGGACAGCAACCTCACGACACTTACTTATATATGATGCATGATCAAGGCAGTGGACAGCTTGCCTGGCATGTCAACATGCATAGCAGCAAATGTAGTCGCCAGCACTGCATCCACAGCTGCAGCATCATCAATCTGGACGCATGAGATGTGACCAGAACCCTGAATGGCAATGGCCAAGTGATACCGATGCCGATCAGCCCTGACCACTTGCATTGCACTCATCACAGCCTGTGGTGGTAAGGTCTCAACGGCCAGGGACGCCACCAAGTGACCTGTGCAATGATACAAGCCGCATGTCATGACTGGCTATGGTAACCTGCTGACCGCCTCTTCCATTTCATCACACAGCCTTTGCGGCTTAAGCAGGAACACAAGGCCAGGATGGGAGCAGAGACCTGTGATGAGGGAGTAGCAGGCCAGCTGGTTGGAGCCAAGGCTGAACCAGAGCACAGCTTCTGGCACAGCGGAATGGGTGTGCCCCACATTATCCGTAGTCCCTCAGACAGCGCAAAACTCCTGTAAAGGTGCATTATGAAGCATATGGGGCGTTGCGCCGATTGTGTGTCTGTCAAGGACGCTGAAAACGGCGCTGTATCGCTTCAGCGCGTTATCATGTTGCACGCCGAGCGCGCGCAATGTTTGTGAGCTGAGCTGACAAAGCTTACAACGTTGGCGTCGCACAGTGGCGCCGACGATGGAGAATGCACCCAAAGACGGTCTCGACCGCATGATCAGCATTCGGTCGACAGAAGGCGATTCGTACCTTGACAAGCACGCAGGCCTCATTTCTCCTCAAGGTGAGCCCCCCGGCCAAAACTCGAGACTTTGCCGTGGAAGTGGTTGCGATACCAAACATGCGCTGCATTTCTCCATTTTGCTCTGCTTGCAGACAACAATGCGCTTTCTAGAATGGTTAACCGAACCGTTGAGGTGGACGAAAAAGAATGGGCAGCTTTGCACAGTAACTCTCAGAACGCTGCGAAAGTGTCGGACGATAGCTCAGAATCGGTCAGGGTGCGGAAACTTGGCAAAGGCTCAGAAGAGTAAGTGCCGAAGCGTCTGCTCGTTCCAGATTGACTGGCTGGTCTGTGCCCAAAAGCTAGGTCCTTTACAAGGTTGGGTGTGTGTGCAGGAAGATACTGTTTTGGCGAAAAGGGTTGCCAGTGATCAACCCATACACTACACTCTACGGGTGGTGGTGTGCATTTGTGCTCTTCACAGATGCTACCTACACAGCGTTTGTTGTTCCCATCGGAGTGGGGTTCAACACTTCTTCAGTCCAGTGGGACTGGGTTGGTTACTTTGATTTCATTGCCGGTGAGGCCCTGCAGGATCAGACAGACTTGAGGGGTCCACGTACTGACTGCATGACACCCTTTGATTTGTATACCCTGCCTGCTCAGCATGTGCAGCAGATTGTACCATGAGCTTTGCATGCAGCAGCAATGTACAGGTTCATTAGTGTGATCAATATTGTTTCACACCACTGTCTCTTGTCAAGCCGCCTTGTGAGAGCCTGAGGGTTCAATCCTGGCTCGCCTCAAGAGCCTGAGCCTTCAGCTGATCAGGTGTGGGGATGTTTTGCAGGCGTGACCTTTGCCTTTGAGCTGCTACTCAGCTGGAATGTGGCTTTTGTTGCCACCCACAACCTGCGCAAGCGCATTGTCCTGAAAAGAAGCAAGATAGCCCAGTTCTATGTGTGGCATTCCACCTTCATCTTTGACTTCATTTCTACCATGGTCTTCATTGTGCAGGTGCGTACTGGCACTTAAAAACAGGATGGACAATTGCGTACATATTTTGCATACAAAGCTGCATTTATCAAAGATTGCTGTTTCTCACACTTGAATGCATGTGCTGTCTGTGTCTATGTGCACTTGACGGCACAAGAAGTAGCTGCAATCTGTCACTGACACCAAATCACCATCACTATGCGCAACATGTTTCAGCGCTGCACTGTCAGGCAGACAAATGCCTTGCATAGCTCATCTGGCTCTACACCACTTGCTCGTATCACGCATTTGGGTACTGATCGATTCAGGTCATGTTAGCATCACACACACACACACACACACCTTCCACAGAGATGTGTGCATGTCCTGCTCAACCCACACCAGCCCCATGGCAATCCTGGGGGTGTTCACAACCAAGGCTGCTGATGACAATTTTGAGTGTACACAACCAAGTTGAGAACTGGCATGCAGTGCATTGGATATGGGCTGGGTTCAGCAGGCACCGGCAGTGGCACTATCATTCAAGTCATCCAGATTCTGCGAGCTCTAAGGTGACACTTATAGCCAATGTCACTCAGATTGCGCATGAGCACACAATGCCAAGGCAGCCAACATGTTCAAGGGGCTACTTGTATTGTCTGACTATCGGTTTGCATTCATGAACAGTCACAAGCAATGGTACTGCCTGGGCTCGCATACACGCTGGCATGCGCTATGAGCATTGTCATCTGCAGATCTTCTGCTCAGCTGTCTGCGTATGTCACATTGACCTACATCATCATGGACAAAGCTGTCACCTTTTTTATGAATTCATTGTGTCATTTGGCCTGTTTTTTGTTTTGTTGCGTTACTTTTGTTGCCAGCCAGCCATGATGAGGCACATCACCTGAAATAAGCAGCTAGCATGTATTCTGAAGGGACAAGCACTGCTGTTGCAACCAGGAGGGTCAAGTGCAGCGTGCATGTGCACATGAGCAGTATAGCCTTTGCGTTGTTGCACATGCACACACCCAAGCAAGATCAGAGTTGATAACAAAGTTGCATTGCATGTACAGATGCATTGCGCATGACCGCAATGTAGTTGCAACAGGATATGCTGGTTTTCATTCACAAGCTTGATGTTTGCAATTTTCAAAGCAGTCACATATGAAGATGACTGACCACTGCCTGGTGAAGCGCAGGCTGTTACGGCTGATGCGGCTGCTGCAGCAGCTGTTTGTCATGTCCCTGACTGCACCCCAGACCCATGTGCCCCTTATCAACAGGGCCCTGCCTGTCTGGATGTCCTACCTAGCTCAGCTCTTGTACATTGTCGGCCTCTTCATCAACTTCCTTGCTTGCGTCTGGTGAGTCCAACACCTTTCTCACCTGACAGCAAACTGTATTATGCAATGTCTCCTATACTAGCTCAGCTCTTGTCGTAGCTGCAGCGCAAGTTTGTCGCAGCAAAACTGTTGTACTCTTCACACTGCTGTGGGCCTCAGGCTATTTTAGTATTATCTGCAGCTCACAAGCTTAGAGTGCTGCTCAAAGTCTGCCAATGTGTTTGAGCTGCGTACCTGCTGCCATGAGACGTCGCTGCATGGGAACAAGTTTACACACTGAACCTTCTGCAGGGTGTTTGTGGCATATCGAGAAGAGATGACAGGTACCTGGATCAACAACTACAGTCCTTTTGTCAGCGGGTTCTCCTCAGAGACAGATGCAACTACTCTCACAAGCGCTGAGGTAATCTGCAATCCCCCTTCTCGTCACACAAGCAATGATACCAAGACAGGCAACCGTGACGTCAGCTGTGACAGCCTTCTGGAGATTGTCGGACTACCAATTGGCTGTGCACCAATGATTGCAAGCTCTTCTTGTGCTTGGCAGCATCTCCGCTGCAGATTGTAGAAAGTAGAAAGCAGATGCTCATTTCAGGTGCTTTGCATACAGGCACGCTCTATCCCCGGCCCTGATGTGTACCTGGCAGCAGCCTATTGGTCACTGACAACAGTCTCGACCATTGGGTTTGGAGACATCCTGCCCATCACCAATGCTGAGCGCGCCGTGATGCTGATGTCCCAGATCACAGGAGTGCTGTTCTTTGGCATCTTGCTGGGTTCCATCACCAGTCTGCTGCAGGTCGACCTCCCTCCTCCTCACTTTATGTTTAAGACTCTGGAGTACTGCGCTGCCCTGTGCTGTGCTGGGCTGCGCTGTGCTGCCCTGCACTGTGCTGTGCTGTGCTGCGCTGCGCTGCGCTGCGCTGTGCTGTGCTGTGCTGTGCTGTGCTGTGCTGTGCTGTGCTGTGCTACCTGATCTTACAGTGCTCTGCACTGCCTGCCTGCCTTGGCCTGCACCTCTCTCTTTGCCCTACTCTGATGCAGTAGATTTGGCAAAGCCCCAGTCTTGGATAGGCCTGACGTTTAATACTTTGCTTGAAGCTCTCAAGCACTCATGTCGTCTTCAATTACAACCTAAAGCAGCATAGACACATGTGTTGCACAAAGGTCAAGCCCTTTCACTCTCACTTTCAGCTTGCAAGCTGAACATGTAGCTAGCTGCAGATATTGCTAGAGCACCCACTGGTACTCCAAACTCAACAACTATCGTACACAGCCAATCACAAAATGACAATGTGGTTGCTCAACTGACTTCAGTAACTTCATGCATGAAAGAGGCAAAACGGCTCAAGATTGTCTGGTTGAGAGCGGTGGGGGACAGCAGCTAGCTTGCATGGGGTCAGCCTGTCCATAGACCCTGTCAACTTGATGCTGGACGGCATCAACCAGGGTATACGTGCCAAAACAAAGGTAACATCTCTCACCTCGCCACCTTTGTTTTGGCGGGTGCAATGGTGACAAAGTCATGCAGCTTGTGGCTTTCAGCTGTGTGAGATCACATCTGCCTTTCACCATCAGTGGCTTTGAAGCATGCAACAGCGCCCTTGTGCCTTGAGGGCAGCTCTGCAGACCGTCAGTGCTGGACGAACATTGTGTTCTGTTGTCCTGACCTTTACAACCTGTCGGGATATTGACACATCATGAAACCGGTTGGCTACTCTGCAGAGAGCTTGTTATGCTGCAAGCACCTGTGCCTCAAAGAACTTGGACCATATCGTTTCAAGTGAGACTGGACTGACAGTTCTGTGACACACTTTAGTGGTATGCAGGCTGCCTTGCA
>JAABUP010008255.1_pt1 | contig 13383 bp, 14 predicted proteins | sample 5559201 | NCBI WGS metagenome assembly JAABUP01 (sample SAMN10711887, study PRJNA513373) | rock metagenome | isolation source: Antarctica rocks | place: Antarctica | reverse complement strand
CTGGTCGCCAGGGTGCTGGCTTTCATCGCCTACGACAACCAGACCCCGGCCAAGCCCTTCACGTGGACCTATCAGGGCCAGCCGCTGTGCGACTAACCACCGGATTACTCACGGCGCGCTGTACTAGGCCAGCAGCGCGCGCTACTGCTTGGCCGAATACATCGACATTCATGGATTGATCGTATCGTTCCGGCCCGCCTGGCCGGGGAAAGGGCGAACCGTGCCCGACACCGCACTGACCCACCCGCAGCCCACCACCGTGCGCGACGTGGTCGGCCGCCTCTCGTGGCTCGACCGCTTCCTGCCGCTCTGGATCGTCCTGGCGATGGCGCTCGGCCTCGGCCTCGGCGCGCTGGTGCCAGGGCTCCCGGTTCTGCTCGATCGCCTGCGGATCGGCACCGCCTCGCTGCCGATCGCCCTCGGCCTGCTGCTGATGATGTATCCGGTGCTGGCGCGCGTGAAGTACGAGGAACTGCGGCACATCGGCGGCGCCTGGCGGCTCTTCGGCGTCTCGCTGCTGCTGAACTGGGTCGTCGGGCCGATCCTGATGTTCGCCCTCGCCTGGCTCTTCCTGCCCGACCATCCCGACTACCGCACCGGCCTGATCCTCGTCGGCCTCGCCCGCTGCATCGCGATGGTGCTGATCTGGAACCAGCTCGCCGGGGGGAGCGGCGAGCATGCCGCCGTGCTGGTGGCGCTCAACAGCGTCTTCCAGGTCGCCACCTACGCCTTCTACGCCTGGCTCTTCCTAGCGGTCTTCCCGATCTGGCTCGGCCTCGGCGCGGCGCAGGAGGTCCGCATCGGCTTCGGCGCGATCGCGACCAGCGTGCTCGTCTTCCTCGGCATCCCGCTCGCCGCGGGGGTGATCAGCCGCGTCGTCGGCGTGCGTGCCAGAGGCAAGGAATGGTACGACGGGGTGGCGATGCCGACGATCGCCCCGACGGCGCTCGTCGCGCTCCTCTTCACCATCGTCATCATGTTCAGCCTGCAAGGCAAGACGATCCTCGCGCAGCCGGGCGACGTGCTGCGCGTGGCGCTGCCGCTGGCGGTCTACTTCGCGCTCATGTTCGGCGTCGCCTTCTGGTGGGGCTGGCGCGCGGGCTTCCCCTACGAGCAGGCGACCACCCTCGCCTTCACCGCCGCCGGCAACAACTTCGAGCTGGCGATCGCCGTGGCGGTCGGCATCTTCGGGATCACCAGCGGGCAGGCGCTCGCGGCGGTGATCGGGCCGCTGATCGAGGTGCCCGCGCTCGTCGCCCTCGTCTATGTGGCGCTCTGGCTCGGCCGCCGTATGCGCTTCGGGAGGACCGAAGCGGCGTCGCTGGCCGGACCGCAAGCAATGGAGGGACGCTAAGATGGCCCCGCAGCGCATCCTGTTCCTCTGCACCCATAATTCGGCGCGCTCGCAGATGGCCGAGGGGCTGCTGCGCGACCTCGGCGGCGAGCGCTTCGCTGCATTCAGCGCCGGGACCGAGGCGACGCTGGTGCGGCCGCTGGCGATCCGCGCGATGGCCGAGCTGGGCATCGATATTTCGGGGCAGGAGTCGAAGACGCTCGATCGCTACCTCGACGAGCGCTTCGACGCGGCGATCACCGTCTGCGACCCGGCGAACGAGGCCTGCCCGATCTTCCCCGGCGCGACCCGGCGCTTCCATTGGTCGTTCGACGATCCAAGCCGGGCCACGGGCGGAGAGCAGGAGCAGCTCGCCGTCTACCGGCGCGTGCGCGACGCGATCCGCGCCCGCATCGAGGCTGAACGGATGCGTCAGAAATCAGACAAGGGCTGGTTGGGGCGGTCGCTCTCTGGTAGCGTAGCGGCGTTGATCGCTGCGTGAAGGAGGTGCGCGTGCGCTGCCCGCACTGTGTCGCGACCGCGACCGCCGAACAGCCGCGCCGCACGACGCTCGGCTAGCGCACCTTCCGCTGCCGCGCCTGTCGCCGGACGTGCAACAAGCGGACCGGCACGGCGTATAACTACCGCCAGTATCCGACCGACTTGGTCTTGCTCGTCGTCTTGTGGCGGCTGCGCTACAAGCGTCGTTTGCGCGACCTCGCCGAGATGTTCCTGGAACGAGGCTTCGTCTTCACCAACGCAGCCGTTCGGGAGTGGGAGGCGCGCTTCGCCCCGCTGCTGGCGGCACAGCTACGGGCCAAGCGGCGCGGGATGGCGGGCACCAAATGGCACGCGGACGAGACCTATCTCCGGGTCGACGGGCGCTGGTGCTCCCGGTATCGGGCGATCGACCGCGACGGCAACCTCTCGACGCGCTACGCAGCGAGCGGCGCGCTATGGACGCGGCGCAGCGCTTCTTCGCCCAGGCGCACGACAGCACCGGGCGCGCCCCCGCGCAGGTCACGACGGACGGGCACGACGCCTCCCCGCGCGCCATCCGCGCGACGCTGGGCGTCGGCGTCAGCCACCGCACCAGCCGCTAGAAGAACAATCGGATCGAGCAGGACCATCGGGGCGTGAAGCAACGGTACTCCCCGCTGCGGGGGTTCGGGCGCTTCGCCGCCGCCGCGCGCTGCTGCACCGGCTTCGAGGAACAGCGCCAGTACTTCCGTGCGGTGGCCCGATCGGGCCAGCTGGTGTCGCTCGGGGACCGGCGGCGCGCGTTCCAAGAGCGCTGGGCGACCGTTATGGCCGCGCTGGCCGCCGCGCGACCGCCGCCCACCACACGCTCCGGCCGCTCCGGTCGTCCCATCCCTGACACATCCACTGGAAGAACCTCCTGAGCGTCACGCGCAGATCATCGGTGGTCGTGCTATCCCAGACCTTGCCCGTGTACCAGCGCCGAAACGCGCTGTTTGCCATGCCCCTGTGACCGCCTCGATCGTCGCCACATCGGTGTGGTCGCAGGGGGAGTCGATGAACACATCCACGATCAGGGCGTGCTTTCGGGCCGTCTTCGGCGTGTACCTGGTCGCCACGTGCCGCTCGAAATCCGCCTTCAAGCCGGTGAGTTGGCGGCGGAAGGGCGCACGCGCCTCTTCCACCTCGGCCAAGGCCCGGAAGTGGGCGTCGAACTGATCGGCGGGAAGCGCCACCTTGCCGCTGAAGACCTCGGGCCTCCTCGGGCCTCCTCAGTCCAGATACGTGGTGCGCCGCTGCGCGGTGCGGAAGGTGAAACGCTGCGCGCCCCGGATGCGCCAATAGGGGCCGAGCGGGTACAGGGTAGGGTCCGGCCAGTGGGCCAGCGCCTGGAAGAGCCGGTCCCAGGTGCCGGTGTGGGCGTCGGCCAGCGCGCGCAGGCAGCTGGCCCGGTCGCAGACGACGGCGAGGCGCGTGGTGTGCGCGGCGTCGCGGAACGCCTGGACGGCGCAGCGATCGTAGTCCGCCGGGACCGTCTCCCCGCAAACGAAGCAACGATCGGGCCGCTCCAGAAGGGTGTGCTGGGTCGCCTCGATGGTTTCCTGCCAGGCGGTGCGGCTCATGGGATGTCCTATCTTTCCGTAGGTAGCAGGCAAAGCACCGACACCCGGCCGAGCACCGTGCAGGTCACGTACCACAGCCTGAGCCGCACCATCCGCCTGGCAACGGTGGGTGCATCCGGGCTACGGGTGCGGAGGATCGGATCCATACGGTGTACGGGCGCGCGGCTTCAGATGGTGTCGATGTTGCGGAAGTCGAAGTAGGCCCAGGCGAGCATCGCCAGGATGACGACGCACACGAGGATGAGGGTAGTCGGCGACAGGTCCATATGGCACCTCCCTCCAGGATGCTGGCGTGGCGCAGTGTTGGGTACGGCAATCATACACGATCCGCGCGAGGAAAGACGATCGTACCGGGACTATTCCGGGCTAAAGTGCCGGGTTTGAGAATGTCGGCACGACAAGACCACATTCCAGAAACGTAAGAAGCCCCCGGCAATACGCCGGGGCTTCTATGTCGTTGTTCTGCGGACGCTGCACGGATTACCATCGATCGGCACCTGGCAACGCACAATCGAAGACGGCGCGCATCCGGGGCGGCGCTACGCAGCCATGTGGCCGCTCGAGAGGCGGTGGGCCACTCGGCGCGCCCACACACCGAAACGCTGCGGTCTCATACCACCCGGTCGACGACACATGAGCGGGAGACGCTTGACACGCGGGACGCGCGGCGGTATAGTGAACGTACGCATTATGCGGATAAAACAAGTCGCGGATGGCGCGACAGCGGGAGGGCGATTGCCGATGGTCCATCAGGACGACGCGATGACACGGCGAGGCGATGGGCGCCTCGGGCGGCCACCCCTGCCCCCGGGCTTGAAAAACGAGCGCTTCTCTAGCTACGTCCCCGAGGCGGTGCTGGAGGGGCTGGACACGCTGGCTATCGAGCAGCACACCACGCGCACGAACCTCGTGCGCGCGATCCTCACCGACTACGTGGCCGCCCGCCGCCCCCTGCCGCCAGGCGTCTGCGCGGAGGGCGCCACAGGACCCGCCGCGCGTGCGGCTCACCCGGATCCCGGTGCCCCCACACCCGGTGGGGGGCGACCATGACGACCGCGCTCGATGCCCGGCGTCGGCGCCGTCGCCCGAACCCGCTCATCCTGGCCGTCGCGGCCGGTAAGGGTGGCGTGGGCAAGACGACCAGCGCCCTGTACATTGCCACGCAGGCCGCCCGACTGCTCGGCGGCACGACCGACGATCCGGCCGTCGGGATCATCGACCGCGATGAATCGCGCAACCTCACGAAGCGCTTGCGGCTCGAACCGGATCTGCTGCGCCCTGGGACAATCTTCCTGCCGGGCGAGGAACTCCCTCCCGCGGACTGCGGCCTCGATCTGGTCGTGCTTGACACGCCACCGGGCCACCTGTCGCTCGACTCGCTCCGCCAGGCGCAACTCGTCGTGGTACCGGTCCTCCCCGAGACGAACGGGGTCATCACCCTGACGGAATACCTCGACAACCTGGAGTTGCACCGTATCGCGGTCAGCCCCGACATGCGCCTCGTGGCCCTGCTGCCGACAATGCTGATGCGGACGCTCACGCACAGCCAGCGCCTCGAGGATATCCGCGCGATCGCCGCCCATCACCGCCCGCCGTTGACGATGCTGACGCCGGTGCCACGCCGTACCCGGATCGAAGGCCTCGACCTTGATGCGCCCGAGTACGCGGCGCCCGCGAAGGAGTTGTTCGCCCATGCCGGCATCGCGACGGCGAGCGCCCGCGCCGATTGATCCCCAGGGTCGCGACCACACCACCGCCACGCCTGCGGACCTGGCACAGACCGCCGAGCGCGGCTGGGAGCGCCTCGACCGCGCGCGCAGGGTCCCGATCGAGCGGATCACGCCCAACCCGGACAACCCCCGCACCCACTACGAGGAGTTGGCCCCGCTGGCGGACTCGATCGCGGTCCGCGGCCTGCTGCTGCCGCTGCTGATCCGCGCCGATCCCGCGCGACCCGGCTACTACCTCGTCATCGCGGGTTCCCGGCGGCTCCTCGCCGCGCGCATGGTCGATCAACGCGAGGATGCTGTCGCGCGCGAGCGGGTACGGCAATTACCCTGCCTGATCGCCGATAGCGACGACCGCGACGCGTTCGCCGACGCGCTGCTGGAAAACATGGGGCGGCAGGACCTCAGCCGCGCCGAGATGATGACGGCCGTCAAGCGCCTGCGGGACGAGTTCACCTTCTCGGGGGCCGAGATCGCGCGCCGAACCGGCCGGAACCAGTCCGACATCTCCGCCCTGCTGCGCCTCGGCGACGATCAGGAGCTGGCGACGCTCGTGATGGACGAGCGGCTGCCCGCCTCGACCGCCACGATCATCCAGCGTTTGCCGGATCGAGAACGCGGTGTGGTCGTGTCCGCGATCCGCGCGGGGCGCGACTTCACGGCCGATGAGTTGCGCGCCATGGTGCGCGCGGGTCGCCCCACCCTGAGGGAACCGGGGCTGGCACATCCGCTGGAGACGCGGGCCGATGGGGTAGTGAATTCACTAGCCAACAGCGGGATAAATGTTCGAGGGGTGGACATTGGAACGATGAGCGGGGCGACGGAGGAGGTAGTGAATTCACTACCCTCCGGGGACCTGGCGGCATCGACATTCGTGCCCGGCGACAGCGCGGGACGCCTTCGTCCCGAGCTGATCACGCTCAATAACCTGGCGCGCGAGATCGAGGCATTCTGCGATCGCCACGACGCGGGCCGCTTCACGGAGGAGGAAGCCGCCCCACTCGCTCGCGCCGCCACCCGGCTGGTGGCTCAGTTGCAGCGCGCTCGGGGACGCTAAATGGCCGGGACGGAAGGACGGCTGCGTCGCGATCGCTCCTCTCGTCGCCCGGCACCGTTGTCGAGCGGGTCGGCGGCCCAGGTGCCCGAGGTCGCTGCGTCGGCGGCTATCCCGCCCTTCAACCCGGCCGCCTGGGTCAGCCAGGCCACTCGCGCCGTGGATGTGTCGGCCAGTGCGGCAACCTTGCTGGCGGTGCTGGCTCAGCAGAATCTGGGGGATCTGCCGGTGGGCCTGGAGGCGGAGAACCGCGACCTGGTGCAGCGCCTCGCGGCAGCGCTGAAGACCCAGACGCCGCTCTACGCGCTCACCGCAGCGCTGGTAGCACCCTACCTCGCCGCGGCCCTCGCTCCCGGCGAGGCGTTGTCGCAGCGGGCATTGCAGGCCAACCTGGAGCGCTTGCTGGAGCACCAGTACGCGGCACCGACCCGCGGCGCCTTCGACCCCTGGGTCGGCCTCGCCGAGTGGCTCTGGTCGCACGAGGCCGCCTGGGCCGTCGCCGACATGGCCGACCAACTCGGGGCGGACCGGGTGCGCGAACTGGGCCCCGAGGAATATCGGCGGCTCAGGGCCACCTATATCGGCCGCATCGAGCCGGGAATCCTGCACGCGCGGCTGGGCCATCTCCTCCTCGCTTACGCGCAGGAGTTCGCCAAGGTCGTCGTCGAGATGCTCAATCTCCCTGCCGCCGACCCCGAGCAGCGGGACAGCCTCCTGGGGCGACGCACCTGGACGGTGGTCACGGAGCTCCTGCCACCGACACAACCGAGCGCGTCGCGCCAGGGACCCGCCTTTCTGGAGGACAATCACCTGCGGGTGATGAACGCCGACCACTATCACGCGCTCCGCGAAGCCCTCTACCTCAACACCTTCGCCCACGTCGAGGGCCAGCCCTGGCCGACGGCCGATCTGCGCCCGGCGGGCGTGCCCGGTCAGGCGATGCTCCGCCCACCCGCCGCGGATAGCGGCATGGCGGTCCCGATCGAGCAGGTGGAACACTGGGCCCGGGCGATGTGGCGCCAGCAGAAGGAGTTGTCCGACCTCGACGCCGATGCACTCGACGCCCTCTGCGCCATCTGGCTCTACCAGGCGCGTACGGTCGGGGATCGCGCGGTCGCCGACATTGACGGCTTGCTGGCGATGCGCGGCATCCAGCCGCGCCAGCGCGAGTACGGGGGTCGGAAGCGGGTCGGCTACGAGAAGGAGCAGCGCGAGGAGATGATGCGCGCGGTCGCGCACATCCAGAATCTCTGGATAAATGTGGGTGAGGCCGCGCCGCAGGACGACCGGCCGGGGACACCGACGCGGGTCGTGCAGAGCCGCGCCTTCGTCGTCACGGATCGGGTCGGTCAGATCGATCTGAGCGGCGAGATGGTCGACATCGAGCGCTTCGTCTTCCGGCCCGGTGAGGTCTTCGCGCACTACCTCATGGGCCCGGGTAGCCAGACGGCGCTCCTGTCCGCGCGAGCGCTCAAGTACGACCCCTATCGGCAGGTCTCGGAGAAGCGGCTCGCCCGGTTCCTCAGCTGGCAGTGGCGTACCACCGGCACCAGCGACCACCAGACGCGCCTGTACCGGGTGCAGACCTTGCTCGACGCGGTTGGCAAGGCGACCGATCTCCGCTACCCGCACCGCACGCGAGACCGCCTGGAGAAGGCGCTCGACACGCTGAAGGACGACGCGGTCATCGCGGCCTGGCACTATACGGGGTGGGACGAGGACGTGGCCACGAAGCGGGGCTGGCTCGGCCACTGGCTCGCGAGCACGGTGCTGATCGAGCCCCCGCGCGTGGTGCAGGAGTCCAGACCGACGTCGACGCTCGCGCCGGTACAATCTGGGCACCCGGGGCTCAGCCAGTCCACCCCCGTCGCTGAACTCATGGCGCGCGTGCGGGAGCGCCGACAGGAGCTGAAGCTCAGCCAAGCTCTCGTCGCCGCCGCACTCGGGGTGACGCAGAGCTACTTCAGCAAGCTGGAACGCGGCGTGGCCGGGGACAAGCAAATCTCGGCCGATCTGAAGCAGCGCCTGTTCAACTGGTTACAAGAGCACTGACCCACACCATCTTCGACCCTTCGTCGTGATCGGCCGACATGGTCGCCGCACCTCCGCCGAAGGCACCCTACCCACCGTGGTACGCCAGCGCTATCATCCCCAGCCGCCGATACGGATCAGTCCTGCGCGACTATCGCGGAGGGTTATCTCGCTCCTACGCTGCCGAGTGGAACGGTCGAGCTCGCCGCTCAGCCTCCCGTGCAAGTCCGGGCGTAGTTGCGACCAGAGGGAACCCAAAAGGCCGTAACGCCCCAGAAATCGACACGATCCTGGCTGGTGGGTGGCCATAAGCCGGACCTGATAGCCCTGCAGGAGCAGTCCTGGCCGACTACCGCGGCGGGTCATCATGCTCCTAATCGCGGTCGGCTAGTCCCCGATGACTACGACGGCGGGGTATCGTGCTCCATCGGTGTCCGTTCGGCGCATGGTGCGGGCCGCTATTCCTCCAGGAATCGGGCGGAGGGTCATCATGAACCGATCCCGGCCCTGAGATTAGTCCTCGAGGACTGCGCCGGGGGGTCATCGCGCTCCACACGGAGGGTTATCCTGATCTGCGCGCTCACGCATATCCTTGCGCTGACGCCAAAGCCCCGTTCGGACAAGCACCGGTCCAGGACTACAATTCTCGCCCACGCCGATCGACGATGGTCTAGTCCCTCCCGTCTACGGCAGTAGAATAGAGGAGGCTCGTGTTCCATCCTCGGTGTCATCGCTATGGTGCATAGCCGTCCTGGATGACACGGGAACCGGGCTGAGACACGGAATATTGCGCCACGCGGGAGCGTGGCACGGGCGACGAAGAACACAAGAACAGGCGCTTGCCAAGTCCGGTGGACCGTGCCAACACCTCATCCCTACGCAAGTTGCGTGTGGCATCCTCTTCCGATTCTAGCGAGCGCCCAGTGGGCTACTACCTGGGTGCGGAGGGTCGTATGCGCGATCGCACAGCAATTCGGAGGATAGCCACCGGCGTCAGGGGGCGCGGCCATGCCACGACCTGCTGACATGCCGACCCTGCGGGGCTTGCCGAATCCGAATACCACCCCACTGCCGAATTGCATCGTCGACGAGTACCTGCCCTTCTTCACGGGGGCCGAGTTGAAGGTGATCCTCTACCTCGTCCGACGCACACTCGGATTCCATAAAACGCGCGACGCGATCTCCCTCAATCAGATCTGCAATGGCATCGTCCGTAAGGACGGGAGACGGCTCGACCGGGGGACGGGGTTGCATAAGAGCACGGCCTGTGACGCGCTCAATACCCTCGCTGGTTGGGGCATGATTAAGCGCATGACGCGCCGCGATCCCGCTCGCGGCGATTTGCCTACCGAATACACCCTGTGGATCGAGGGCGAGATTGAGGAGGAAGCGGTCGAGGCGAGGGCCGGAGGGAATGGCTCTGGGGCTTCATCGACGCCGGGTCCGGTGGCCTCGGCACCAGAGCGGCGGGCTCGTACGGGCCCGCCGCAGCGTGAAACCACGCCCCTCCCCCTGTCGGCTCCACCCGACAGGGGGGACAAGACCATACACCCCGTGTCGGGTCAGCCCGACACCCCCCTGTCGGTTCGGCGAGACACCCCCGTGTTGGGTCAGCCCGACAGACAAAACCCAGCATCACAAGAACAATACGAACAAGATCGTTCGAATACTCGACATAGTCACCATGCATTGGCTAAAGGGGAACGACGGGGACGATCGAGTTCGATGACTACTGATGCAGTGGTCGGACGACTACCAAGCGGCGATCAGACTCCGCAGACAGGTACCGCCTCGCGGGGGGGTGGGACACGGGATGACTGCCTGCCGAGTGCGAGCCCGATCGGTGCGATAGCAGCAGGCGATCCAACCCGCGAAACGTTGCACCATTTTGCGGAAGTCGTCGCGCGGGAGTTCAACGATCGGGCACCGTTTCGCGCCACGCTCTCGCGGCTGGTGAATCTTTACCACCGAGCGGATCTACCGACGGACGCGTTCGCCGAACGGTTCGATGCCGCCCGGCAGCGAACGAAAGAACGGACTGCGGCGATCCGTCCGCCGTTGCGTGGGGCGGCGAACGAGCGGGCGGCGAAGAACAAGATGCCATACTTCTTCGCGCTGCTCGAGGAGTCGCTTGGGTTGCGGGAGGAGATAGCCCTCCCCGCGACGGCAGCGGCTCACGACGCTCCGGCGGTGAGGGACATACCGCCTGCCGTTATCCCGGGCGTGCCACCCGCAGGCGAGACGAGCGAGGTGGCGCGCCCCGGAGACACGCCGTCCCGGCACCTATTGCCTGCGACCGCACCGACGGACATGCCGCCGCCGATGGCCGACACGGACGCGCAGATCATCGGGGCGGTCGTGCGCGAGTTCAGCCGCCAGTTCGCCGAGTACGCCACCGCTGTCGCGCTTGCGGACTGGGCCGTCGCCCTCTGGCGGGGTTCGGGCCTGTCCCGGCGGCACTTCCTCGAGCTGGCCGGGGCGGCCTCGGAGGAGATGGTGCGCGAGACCTCCGAGGCCGCCTCCGCGCCGCTCTTCCGGACGCGCCTCGCCGCCACGCTCGGTCAGTCGTCCGACGCCGAGGGCGCGAGCATGCCCAGCGCTCCTGAATATCGCTCCTCATCGGTGCTGCCTAGCACTGATGTGGGGCGCCACGAAGAGTAGAGTGGGTGTCACGATCGTCCGGCGAGGCCCTTGACCCCTCCAGGTGTGCCGGTGGATAACCCCCCATTTCCCGGGGACAAGTCCGGGGATAAGTGCTACGAACCGCGTGGTCTGCTTCTTCGCCCAGGTGCGCGTCTCGTCGTCTTTCTTCTCCAGCTCCTTCAGCATCTCGATGGGCGAGACAAGCCGATCGGCCTCGATCAGGGCCTCGATCTGCTCCCAGAGCTTGATGAAGACACCCGGCGGGTAGGAACGGGTCCGGGCTTCGAGGATGGAGGAGGTGTCAATACAGTACGTTGGGGGCGCGCTCACCGTTGCCCTCCGAGCGTCTTCTCCAGGTTGGGCAGATAGTTGACCTTGATCTCCAGGTAGTCGGCCAGGTCGGAGCCGTTGATCTCCCGACGATGGTAGGCGTCGCTCACCGAAGAGGTATAGCGGCGGCCGAAGTCGCGCATCTTCATCTGGTAGAACGACGGCCCGCCCTCCTTCTTGGCCGGCTGCTGGGCCTCGGCATAGGCCCGCTGGAAGTGCGGCCGCCGCTCGAAGTAGAACTCCCAGCTCGCCTTCCCGAGGGCATTGTCAACTTGACCGAGCGGCATGACGGGGGAATCGCCTGAGAGACGCAGTTGGCCTGCGCCATCCTGTGCGTCAGGCAGCGGCGACCACGCCGGTGACTTCGCGCCAGATGGCCTGGGCGCGGTCGCGTTGCTCGCGGTAGGCGACGGCGGTCAGGCGGTGGCGGCGCGGGCGAAAGTGGCTGGCAATGGGTGTCCTGGCTCAATATTCATCCGGGACGGCGAGGACCTGCCTCCGGTACCTGCGAGCCTGGTAAGCGGGTCGACTGCGGCGTGGCAGCTTGGCTCCATTGCCGCCGCTCGAGCGTGTCGGCAGGGCGGAGGACCTCGTTGGGAGGCAGCGGTCAGTGTTGCCGTCGGCTGCGCGGGATCGCCGGCGGGTTACGCCGCGCGCGCGGCGCATCCCGCTGGGCGAGGCCGCTGGCGCTGACGCATGCGACCGGTACCGGGGCCGCTGTGGTGCGGCGTCGCGCGCCGCTGCGCGCCGAGAACGCCGTGCTCCGCCAGCAGCTGCTCGTGCTGCGTCGGCGCATCAAGCGCCCGGTCGTGACGGCGGCGGATCGTGCGCTCCCGGTGGTGCTCGCGGGCCGGGTCCGCGCCCGGCGGCAGGCCCTGCTCCTCGTCCGGCCGGAGACGCTGCTGCGGTGGCACCGCGCGGGCTTCCGGTCGTGCTGGAGATGGGAGTCGCGCCCGGGGCCGGGCCGCCCGCCGCTGCCGACGGAGACCGTCGCCCTGATCCGCCAGATGGCCGCCGAGAATCCGCTCTGGGGCGCGGAGCGCAGCCGCGGTGAGCTCGGCAAGGTGGGCATCCGCACGGCCAAGCGCACCAGCCAGACCTATCGGCGCGGCCACCGCGCCCCGCGCCCGCGCGGGCAAACGTGGGCCACCTTCCTCCGCAACCACGCCCCCGACAGCTGGGCGTGCGACGTCCTCCCGGTCACGGACCTGCTCTTCCGGCCGCTGTGCGCCTGCTTCGTCGTCGAACTGGCCACGCGGCGCGGCGTCCACCTGGGCGCGACGCGCCAGCCGACCGACGCCGGGATCGCCCAGCCGCTGCGCGCGGCCCCCCCCTGCGGCCAGCGCCCGCGCTCCCTGATCCGCGACAACGATGGCAAGTGCGGGCCGGCGTGCGCCCGCGTCGTGGCGGCCAGTGGCATCACGCTCCTGCGCACGCTACCCCGGGCGCCGCGGGCCAACGCCGTCTGCGAGCGCTTCCTGGGGAGCGTGCGTCGCGCGCGCCTCGACCACGTGCTCGTCCTCGGCGAGCGGCGGCGGTCCCGCGTGCTCCGCGCGTACGTGGCGTCCTGCAACCGCGCGCGGCCGCACCAGGGCCGCAGGCAGGCGCTCCCGGAGCCGCTCCCAGAGAAGACGGAGCGCTGTGCCGGACCGCTGCGCGCGGTCCCGGTCCTGGGTGGCCTGCACCACACGTATCAGCGCGCCGCGTGAGGCCGGCGGACGCATTTTCTGGCCAGCACAGGGGCACAATTGCCTTGATGTGCCGCCACCGTGCGCTCGTCGCCAGGAGCACCGCCGAGGTTAGTGCATGTCGGCGCTCGCATCCGAAATGCGAACAGTCCAACGACCATTTGTTTTCCCAGACGCTACGCCATTGGGGCCAGCGCCGAAGGGCCAAAGTCGCGCTTAGGCCGACGGGGTGATGATCTCATCGGTGATCCACCGCGCGACGTTAGCGGGATAGGGCGCGGGCAGGATCAGGACGAAGTGCCGGAAACCGGCGTCGAATGCCTGGCGGACCGCCGCGCGGGTGGCGCCCGGCTGGTCGTAGGCGACCGACAGGGCGACCGAGCGGGTGATCGCCGCGGGGTCGCGACCGATCGCGGCGCAGAAACGGTCCAGCAACGCGCTGCGGCGGACGGCGTCGTCGATGTCGCCGCCGGGG
>JAABUP010008254.1_pt1 | contig 13384 bp, 12 predicted proteins | sample 5559201 | NCBI WGS metagenome assembly JAABUP01 (sample SAMN10711887, study PRJNA513373) | rock metagenome | isolation source: Antarctica rocks | place: Antarctica | reverse complement strand
AAGAAGAGCGCCGCGCCGCGCCGACCCCGCAGCAGCAGGGCCAGCAGGGCCAGCGCGACGAAGGCGATCATCGGCAGGGGTGCGCCGACCCGGGTGAAGAAGAGCATCGTCGTGTCGAGCGGCGGCGTCGACCAGGCATGGACGGCCCGGAGGAGGGGCAGATCCCAGGCGAAGCCCTCGCGCGTCCAGACATCCTCGGCGAGGAACCCGAAGACGAGCAGCGGGGCCAGGACGCCGACGAACAGGGCCAGGAGTGCCCGGGGGCGGGCGACGAGCGCCGAGCGCTCGTGTTGCACGGACATGAGGCTCGTCCTTTCGCGCGATGCCGCACCTGCCGCTCACCGTGAGCGGGCATGACGGTCGACGGCCCGCTGGGGGTATCCCGCATCGGCACCGATCCTGGCGACTGTAGCCCACGAAGATGAAATCGTGATGAAGCGGCGTGACGGCTCCGGCGCTGCCGTCGCGCGGGTATGTCCGCGACGACTCGGCCACGGCGCCGGCCCGGTCAGGCCAACGCCGTGGCGTTCCCCTCGAACACTGGCCCGTCAGCGGCGAACGCGACACGGCCCTTCCCCGTGCGCTTGGCGGCGTACAGCGCCGTGTCTGCCCGCCGTAATAGATCGTCGGCGGTGTCCCCGCCGATGGCCAGTGCCGCGCCGACGCTCGCCGAGATGGGTGTCGACGTCGCGCCGATCCGCACCGGGGTCGCCAGCGTCGCCACCAGCCGCGCCGCCACGACCCGCGCCTCGGCCGCGCCCGTGCCCTCCAGCAGGATGGCGAACTCGTCCCCGCCGAGCCGCGCCGGGGTGTCGCCCGCGCGCAGACAGGCCCGCAGCCGCTCGGCCACCTCCCCGAGCAGATAATCCCCCGCCTCGTGCCCCAGCGCGTCGTTGACCGCTTTGAAATCGTCGAGGTCGAGGTAGAGCAGCGTCACCCCCGCCCCCCCGCGCCCCAGCCGGGCCAGCGCCGCCCCCAGCGCCTCGCCCAGACCGCGCCGGTTCGGCAGCCCGGTGAGCGGATCGTGTAGGGCCATGTGCGCCAGCCGCGCCTCGCGCTCCCGCAACGTCGCGTAGAGGCGTGCCCGCTCGATCGCCAGGCCGACCTGTTCGCCGAGCGCCGCTAGTAAATGCAGGTCCGCCTCGTCGAGCCGCACGCCGCCGGTGCTCTCGACGTTCAGGAACCCGGCGGGCTGCCCGGCGTCATGCAGGGGTACGCAGACCTCCGAGGTGAGGCCGTCGATCGCGCCGAGAAATGTACGGTCGGCGCGCACATCGGCGATCAGGATGGCTTGCCCTGAGCGGACGGCGCGACCGGAGATGCCCGCCGTCACCGGGACGCGCGTAAGGACGCGGTCGTAGTCGACCTGGTGCTGGAGGACATGCTCCGCCCCCTCGCGGAGGTAGAGGCTGACCTGGGTGTAACCGAAGGTCGCGGCGACCGCCTCGACGACGACCCTGATGACGGCCGCCAGATCCAGCTCGCGGGCGATCGCCATCCGCACCTGCTCCAGGAGCCGCAGGTCCCGGGCCTGCCGCTCGGCGGCGGCGTGCAGCGCGCGGGCGCGCGCCTCGCTCGCCCGGAGCGCCGCCGCCACCCGCTTCATCCCATCGATATCCTGGATCTGGGAGATGAACTGCATCGGCGCATCGTGCTCGTCCCGCACCAGCGACACGCTCAGCAACGCCCAACGATAGCGACCGTCTCGGTGACGACAGACCTCGCCACATGATGTCGTACATATATTGATCCCTCGCGTGGCAAGAAATCCCCCGGGTTTGGCAGGTAGTTGGGCGCTATGACTGGATTAATCGGCCAACATTCTTGCCAAGCCAGGTGCAAACATGTGTATCGGATCATGTGGCGAGGTGTGGGTGACGATACCGCTTTTCCATCTGGTAGTCCTCGATCGTCCCGGCCAGGAGGGCCGCCACCTGCTGGAGGTCGAGGGCGAGATCGTCGGGGTGGGTGAGCGCCTGGAAGTCGGTGACGAGCAGCTCCGCCTCGCGATAGCCGAGGAAGGTGCACAGCGCGCGATTCACGCGCAGCCAGCGCCCACCCAGCCCGACCAGGGCCATGCCAACCGCCGCATGGGTGAAGGCGCTGCGAAACTGCCCCTCGCTCCCGCGCTGCGCCGCCTCCGTCAGCACGCGCTGGCTGATGTCGCGGATAGTCGTACTCGCACGTGCCTGCCCATGACGATCGGAGAAGACGACCGAGGCGACCTCGGTGGCGAAAGGACGCCCATCGCGCCGGAGATGCGTCAGCTCACCAACAAAGCGTCCGGCGTGCGCGTGCGCGACGATCAGGTCGGCCAGGCGTGGATCGGTCGGATCGACCAGCGCGCCTCGACCCAGGCGGCAGAGTTCGGCCTCGGTGCGCCCGAACATCCGGCAGGCCGCCGGGTTGGCCGACAGCACCCGATCATCGGGGCCGGTCAGCAGTACCGCATCGAGGCTGTGCTCGACGAGCGCGCGGTGGCGCGCCTCGCTTTCCCGCAAGGCAGCTGCCGCCCGCCGCGCTGCGGCCCCTTCCGGCATCTCGTTGGCTGTACCAGCTCCGATCACAACGCCCCGATAGCTCCGAACAGCGATGGCGGCGGTGCGGACCGCCGCCATCCCTAGCTTAGCAGCGGCGCGCGCGGCGGGCTATAGGAATGCGGTCCTACGCACGATGGCCTGATCGGGGGGGCCGGTGGGGGGCACCATGCTCCCACTGGCCGTCTCGCGAAATGATGGCACCCACACCGCGATCGTTCTTCGGCGGATCAGCGCGATGGCAGCGGCGATCGCGTAGCGCACAGCGGGGCGACGAGGAAGGCGGATGACCGGGCGGGACGCGATTCCTCGCCCGCCCGGTGCAAGCCTAGAGCGGCCGTGGCCGTGTCGGCGATTGCCGGAATTCCGGCAGGCGTCCGGACCCTAGCGCGTTCGCCCATTCCTCGCGCCGCGCGAGCGCCGCGCGTACGTGGGCCGCCTCCTCGCCGATCACGGTATATCGCCCCTCCTGGCGGGAAGATAGCGTCGCCAGCGTGTCGATGGTAGCCGCGCCGGACGGGTCGAACGTGATCGCGATCACGGCGGCCAGGTTGAGATGGCATTCGGTGCCGTCGGCGTCGACGATACGGATGAAATCGTGCTGCGGTTCGTTCATGGTCCCTCTCTTCGTGCTCCTTCCGGTGCCCGTCCACCCGCTCGGCGGTTCGGAACAGGGAATGGTTGGTCGGCACCACCGCCCTCGCAGCGTCTGTCGTGACGCTCGCGGGCGAGCACCAACGCGGGGCTTACGGTGCGCACCGGCGCGGCGATCCGCGCCGGTGTCCGACTTCGCAGTTTCAGGGCGCGGCACTCCTGGATCGCTGCGCCGGTGTCGCGCATCATCGTCCCAGGCGGGCCGTGGCGTTCCCGGCGGTGCTGTGGTCAGACCCGCGCGTCTCCTACTGGGTCGACCTGGTGCCGAGGGTGATCTGGACTGTCTGCGCCTGCCCGTTGCGGTTGATCTTCACCCCCACGGTGTCGCCCGGCTGGTAGCGGGTGGTCAGGGCGTTCTGCACGTCCTGGAGGCTCCGGACCGTCACGTCGCCGAGGCCGACGATGACATCGCCCTGCCGGAGCCCGGCCCCGGCGGCGGGGCCGTTCGGGTCGAGCTGGCCGAGCACCACCCCCTCCTGGGCGGCGAGGCCGAGGCTCGCGGCAAGCGCGGGCGTGACGGTCGCGCCGCCGATCCCCAGGTAGCCGCGCGTGACCTGGCCGTGCTGCCGGAGCTGGTCGACGATCGGTCGCGCCCCGTCGATGGCGATCGAGAAATTGATCCCCTGGGCCTGCGTCGAGCCGAGGGTGTTGACGCCGACCACCTCGCCCTGGAGATTGACCAGCGGGCCGCCCGAGTTGCCGGGGTTGATCGCCGCGTCGGTCTGGATCAGGTCGTAGAGGGTCGGGCCGGCCGTGTTCGGCGCGCTCTGGCTAGGCGGCTCCTGCTCGTCGCGCCCAACCGCGCTGACCACGCCCTGGGTGACGGTCGGGCCGCCCGGCAACGCCAGCGCGTTGCCGATCGCCACGACCCACTCGCCGACCCGGAGTTGCGACGACTGGCCGAGCGGCACGGTCGGCAGGTTCGTCCCGTCGATCTTGAGCACGGCGAGGTCGGTCTGCGGGTCGCGCCCGACGAGGGTCGCGGTGAAGGAGCGGTTGTCGGGCGGCGGCAGGACCACCCGGAGCTGCTGCGCCCCCTCGACGACGTGGTTGTTGGTGACGATGTAGCCGTCCTGGTCGTAGATGAAGCCCGAGCCCGCCCCCTGCGGCGTGGTGCCGGTGCCGGGCGTCGCCTGCCCGGGTAGCCCGACGCCGGGGGTCGCCGGGCCGGGGCGCCCGCCACCGGACGGCAGCTGGGTGGGGAGGCCGCCGCCCCGTGCCTGCGCCTGGACGAGGTTGAGGACCAGCACCGTCGCCGGGCGGACCCGCGCGGCCACCCGGGCGATGTCGGGCAGGGTCGCCCCCGGCGTCCCGGTGACCGGGCTGGCGGGGGTCGCCCCCGGGGCCGCCGCCCGAGCAATCGGGGGATTGCCGCTATTCGGGCTGGCACCGGCACGCCCGCCGAGGCCGTACCCGGCGAACCCGAGTACCAGGGCCAGGGCGATGAAGAGCGCCCTGGGATTCAACCGTCGTTCGAACATGGCATCAATCCTTTCCGGTACGGCGCGCCGTGAGCACAAATGATGGTGATCGCACGCTTCCCATCACCGCTGGCCGGACACGGCTTCGGCCTGACCATCCGCGTATCGCTGCCGGACATGAAGCGGAGATGAAGCCGCGACATCCCTACCATCCCGAGGAGCGGAGCATCTCAGGCGCGCACCACGGTCGCGCTGGCATCCTTCTTCGTGACGGTCAGGTAGGCGACGGCGGCGAGGATCGCCAGGAGGAAGAGCGCGCTGGTGACGACCGTGCCCAATCCCAATCCGCCGCTGTCCTGGGGCTGCGAGAGGAGATCGCTGGAATTACCCCGCTAAGACAGACACCGACATCGGTGCGCTCCCCGTGTCCCCGCGACGGTCGCCGCGCGGCGATAATCGGGCAGGTACTCGCGCGCGTAGGCCTGCCACTCCTCCCAGGGCGTGATCGCAGGCGCGGAAGGCGTCGTCCAGGGTCGCTTCCTGCTCGGTGCGCGTGGCGGTCGCCAGATCGGCACACTCTGCGGCGAGATACGCCCGCAACGCGGTGTCCCGCGCGCTCGTTGTCATGGTGCCCCCGGTGCGTGCTCATGCCGCCCCACGCGAGGCGACCTCGTCCACGCTACCCTGGCCCGGTCGCCAGGTCGGTAACGACGGTCCACGAATCGGTGAACGCTCGCCCCCGCGTCCTGGTGCCTCGTCGGGGCCAGCGCCCTGCGCCGCTCGGGGCGCTGGCCCCCTGTTCACCGGATCATGGACCGGGTCTACCCGTGCAGCCACTTGCCAGGCGCAGGATTATTGGCCCGACTCTACCCAGTCCGCGCAGGCGGACTTCGTCGGTGCCGCGAGGCACCCGCAGCCGGGGGGTTCAACCCCCGGACTCCACGCCACCCCAGGCAGTAGGCCAATCAAATTGAGCACCGCTCCATTGTCCCGACTGTGCGGATATCCCTCGCTGCATCATCGTGCGGCGACGAGACGACCACGGGCGCATCGGCACGTCCGCCCATCGCTGCAGCCACCTGCGGCGCAACCCGGGCTGGCCTCGGGGATTCGACTGGCTGTGGCCGGGCCGGCCGGGCTCACACCGCGAGCGGTGCGGCCTGGGGCGCTGTGGTGTCGGCCCCACGTCGGGCGAGCGGCGTGCGCCCCGTCATAGGCGGTGCCATGCGGCCACCCGGCGGCACCGTTCAGGTACTGGAGGCGGCGATGAAGGTGCCGCCAATCGCCGCGCGGCCCGCCCAGTTGCTCGACCGGGCGGGCCGCGCGAGGCGGCAGGGAGCGGTGCGCCATCCGCGACGCCAGGATCGCCCAGTCTGGGCAGGCCACCAGGCGCGTCCAGGTGGTCGTCGCCCTGGATCTTCCATGTGCCGCCCTCCCAGACCAGGGTGTACACATTTGACAAGCGTCATAACAAGCGCTGAAATACCAATTTAGCCTATCAGGAAAGGAGAAACTGTGACAGATCGCGGCGGTTATATTTCTTTTTTCCTCGATGAAGATCTATTACACTCGCGCCCCTGATCGGTGCTGCCATCGATATAGGCCGTGCGCTAGCTTTCGCATGCAGCCCTCCGCGAGCCCTTGCAAGAGGGCACTCGCGCGGCGTGCCGCACGCCCGATGCCCGAGACGGCGGGGACGTGATGCCGCCACGGTTGCCGCAGACCTAGAGTCCCGATGGCTCGTCGCGCAGCCGGTGGCGGCGCTCCTCATACTCCGCCGTGTCGAGTTCGCCCCGAGCATAGCGTTCGCGCAGGAGCGCCAGGGCGCGATCCTCGGGCGGGCGGGCAGCGGACGGCGGCGTATCACCCCCACCGAGGCCGAAGCGACCGGATGCGCGTAAGGCCGGTAACAGCAGCACCACCAGCGCCACCGCCCCGACCAGGAAGACGAGCGGGAGCAACAGCCCCAGCAGCGCCTCGCCGCCACCCCGGATATCCGGCCTGAATGCTTCATGATCCATTTGTCATCCTCCGTCGCGGCGCGGGCCGGGATCGCTCCCGGCCCGCGTCGTAGGTCAGCTTACTGGCTCGCCGCCGGGGTCGCCGGGGCGGGCGATGTCGCGGGCTCGGTGCCGCGCGGCCCGTGCTGCTCGCGCGTGCTGGTGTAGAACTGGTCGAATCCCTGCTTGAACCGGGCGATCTCCTGCTCGATCTGAGCCGTCGCGACGCCCCTGGTCGTCAGATCCTGCCGCAGCGCCGCCTCCAACGCCGCTTCGAGCGCCGCCTGATCGGTGGCGTTGTCCTTGCCGTACTTGGCGGCCACGCCCTGGAGCGAACCCGCCGCCAGATCATGCTGGAACTGGGCGGGGGTGATGCCGAAGAAGGCCGCCTCGGCGCTCAGGAGCGCCCCTTCATCGCCCTCCCCGTGGCCGCCCCGCCCACCGCGCCCCTCGCCGATCCCGAAGGGCGGCAGCCCGTTCGGGCTGGCGGCGAGGCGGTCGCGCGCCGCCTGCGCCCGGGCCGGGGTGAGCGTCCCGGCGGCCAGCGCCGCGTCGATCTGCTGCTGGTCGGTCTGCTGCACCGCCGCCGCCAACGTGTCCTGGCCGATGCCCAGGTTCGCCGCGAGCTTGGCGTAGAAGTCGGCCGGCGAACCCTGCCCGGTCGTCGCCGTTCCCGGTGTGGCTTGCGTGCCTTGCCCGGTCGTCGGCGTCCCGGTGGCGGCGAGGGCACCGAGCGGGCCACCCACCGCGAAGGCGGCCGCACCGACAGTCAGGGTGAGCGCCAGGACCCCCGCCAGCGCGAGCGAGCGTGTTCGTGGTGTCATCGTGGATCGTTCCATCCGTTCCTCCGTAGCTTCCGCGCAGTCGGACATGCGCCACGACCGCGCCACACAGCCAGTAACCCGTCGTCGCCCTGACCCCCCCTTCGTGCATCGACGACGGCAGGTCCCCCACGCTCGTGGCGGCCCGCGCGCCAGGGGCCGATCCGGCAGACGCCGCCACGTTCCAGGCTAGCGGGCCAACATGAAATGCGGTCACGGTCGGGATGAAGGAGCGGTGAAGAAATGGCTGGTACGCGCCGTGCCGACGATCGGATATCGTCGGCACGGCCTCGGCCTGCGGACTACGGGGGCGATGCGCGCCCCCGCCGGGAGGGTCTGCCGTTAGTTACCCGGTGTCTCCGGACCCTCGGCACCGTCCGGCCCATCGGCCTGGGCGCTGAGCACCTGGCCGCTGGTGCCGTCGACCGTGACGTCCTGCGCCGCGCCGCTGGCGTCGGTCAGGGTCACGCCCCAGACCGACGCCCCGTTCTCATCCTGGAGTTCCACCTGCGTGACGGTCGCGCCGGGGAACTGCGCCAGGGCGGCGGCCTTCGCCTGGTCGGCGGTCGTCGGCACCTGCGCCGGGTTGATGGCCGGCTCGGTCGCCTCGGCGGTATCGGGGGCTTCGCCCGGCACGACGGTCGTCGGCGTGCCGGGCGTCGCGGGCGGGGCCGCGCTGGCGTGATTCAGCGCCACGCCGCCCATCAGGAAGGCGCCGAGCAACGCCGCCGTCGCGCCGCTGCCGACGATGAGCTTCTTCGGCTTCAGGGTATACATCGTTGTCACTCCTCTACGTATGTGCCGGATCGCGCGCTCTTTGCGGCGATCACGCGCTGTTCGGGCGGGCCGGGCGCTCGCCGTTCGGGTCGCCCTGGCGAGCCGGGTTGTCCGCCAGGGCGTTCGTCGGTCCGGTCGCGCCTCGGCCGCGTTGCCGCTCACGTCCGGCTGCTCAGTCATACGCCTCCTTTCACCTCGCTCGTGACGACGCTCCACCATCCCGTCGCTCATGCAGGTTCGTCACCCCCCTGCACACCTCTATCGTAAACAGGCAAGGTGAAAGGGGCATGAAACCAGGGCGTGAATACATTTCATCCGTCGCCATGCCACGTGGTACCGACTGGAGCATCGGGGTCGTGAACGATTCGTGGTGGGGGAGCTGAAGGGTACTCTTGCTGGCTGCTGCATCCTTCAGCCGGATCCTAATGCCGGACTTCAGCACCGAGACGCCGCGCCGCGCGGCTTTGGCCGGGAGAATTCCCTCAGGCCATGCAAGCGATACGGAGTGCCGGGCCGGCGTGGCTGTGCGGCCTGTACTTGATGGTGTAACGGGACGAGCGCTCGGCCAGGACCGCCGCGCGGGAGGTCGGTGCCAGCTTCAGGTTGTGGGGGATGGGGCCGACTCCTCCGGGAACAGCAGGCACCCGGCGGGATCGAACTCCAGGGCAACCTGACGCCCTCGTTCCCAGCGGGTGCCTGCGAAGGCACCGGCGAGCCGCTCGCCGGTCGGCAGCTCGACGACATGCTCGTAGCCGCGCCCGGAAAAGGCGACATCGCGGACGATCGCCCGTGCCTGCCCCGTGCCATCCTCCAGCGGCCACAGGCGGAGTGCGGACGGGCGCACGAGCACACGGACGGTCGCGCCAGGGGTGGGCGGGCGACTTGCCCGGACACTGAGGTGGACGTCGCCCGCGACGACGCCGACCATGCCGTCGCGGGCGGCGTCGATCACCCGCCCGACCAACTCCCCGGCCAGCCCGGTCAACCGTGCGACGAAAGGGGTCGCCGGGGCCGCGTAGATCGCCTCGGGCGTGCCCAGCTGGACGAGGTGCCCGCGCTCCAGCACGCCGATCCGGTCGGCCAGGGCGAACGCCTCGGACTGGTCGTGGGTGATGTAAAGGGCGGTGGTGCCGACCTCACGCACCAGCGTAGCGATCTCGATGCGCATCCGGTCGCGCAGGCTCGCGTCGAGGTTCGAGAGGGGTTCATCGAAGAGCAGGAGTTGCGGGCGGGCGACGAGCGCCCGTGCCAGGGCCACGCGCTGCTGTTCCCCGCCGGACAACTCGCCGGGATAGCGCTCGGTCAGTTCGCCCAGGCCGACCTGCTCGAGCAGCGTGGTTGTGCGGCGCGCGGCCTCGCGCGCCTCCAGACGGCGGCGACGGAGGGCGTAGGCGACGTTCTGCCTGGCGGTCAGGTGCGGCCACAGCGCGTAATCCTGGAAGACCATCGCGAGATCGCGACGTTCGGGCGGCACATGCCGCCGCCCGTCGTCCACGATCGTCCCGGCGATCCGGATCATCCCGTCGCTGAGCCGCTCGATCCCTGCGGCGCAGCGCAAAAGCGTCGATTTCCCGGAGCCGGATGGGCCGAGGAGGACGACGAACTGGCCGGTTTCGACGGCTAGATCGACCTCGTGCAGTGCCTCGTGCGCGCCGTAGCGCTTGGTGATCCCGACGAATTCGAGGAGCGGCGTGTCTACCCCGCACTCTTCCCCACGCCCGTTCGCCGCGATCATCGCCGTCCTCCTCCCTGCCAGCCACGCGGGGTGAGGAGGCGGAACAAACCGAGCGCGAGCCCGATGACAGCAAGCAGGCCGAGGACCGCGATGATCATCATCGCGGTCCCCCCCGCGTAGTCGTAGTTTTCCAGGTGCTTGATGATCCCGATCGCCAGCGGCTCCCGCCCGGGCGGGTAGAGGATCTGCGAGATCGGCAGTTCGAGCAGGGTACCGGAGAAGGTGAGCAGCCAGGCCCAGAGTAAGCTGCGCGCCAGGAGCGGCAGGACCGTGCCGACCAGGGCCGACACCGGCCCGGCACCGTGCACACGGGCGGCGTCGAGTAACGAGGCCTGGATCTGCGCGAGCGGGCCGACCAGGAGTCGCGTCGTGGGCGGCAGTGCGGCGGCGATATAGGCCATGCCGAGCAGGGGCAGGGTCCCGTACAGGCGGATACCCATCCGGGAGAGGATGGGGAGGTTATACGCGAAGATATAGCCGGCCGCCAGGACGATCGAGGGGAGGGCGACCGCGCCGAGCAGCAGCAGATCGAGCACCTGCCCCGCCCGTCCGCGCCGCCGGTCGGCGAGCAGCCGCCCGAGGAGCAGGGCACCGAATACGGCCAGCGTCGCCGTCACCGCCGCCAGCCGGGCTGAGAGGAGGAGCGGTCGCAGGAGAGCCCCGTCGCCGAGCGCGCGGCGGTAATTGGCCAGCGTCACCCCGTCGCCCGCCGCGCCCCCTGCGGTGTTCGTGAGCAGCGACGCGCTGATCGCCCCTACCAGGGGGATCCCCAGGCTCACGGCGAAGAAGAGCGCGACCGCCGCGAGCGCCGCCACCTGCCCGCCCCACCCTAGGGGCTGTGGCGCGCGCGGCCGTGCCCGGCCGCCGAGCACCGCGAACGAGCGCCCCCGTAAGGCCCGGTACTGGGCCAGCAGCGCCAGGCCGGCTCCGACCACCAGGAACCAGCTCACCGCCGAGGCGACCGGGAAACGAATCGGCATGCTATCGATCGCCAGGTAGAGCGTGTACGTCGCCAGCGGGAAGCGCCCCTGGGCCGCGAGCGTGGAGGCGACCCCGAAGTCGCTGATCGACTCGGCGAAGACGATCGCGATGGCCGACCACAACGCCGGCAAGAGGATGGCGGCGGCGAGACGGATGGCGGCCCAGCGCCCCGCCCCGTGGACGCGTGCCGCATCCTCGAACTCGCGCCCCAGCCCCAGCAGCGCCGCCGCGATCGCCAGGTAGGCGAACGGCACCCCCTTCGCGGCGAGGACCCAGACAACGCCCGGTGGCCCGAAGATAAGCTGACACAGCGGGGTAACGTCGACCCCTAGGAGGGCCGCTACGCCATCGCGCTGGAGGAGCACCTGCCAGCCGATCGCCGAGAGGTAGGAAGGTATCAGGAGCAACGCCCAGATCAGGAGCGTCCAGAACCCGCGTGCGCGGAGCGTCGTCCGGTGCAGGAGCCAGGCCAGGCCGAGCGCGCAGACGAGCGCGAGCAGCGACGCGGCGATCCCGACCGCCAGCGAGTTGAGCAGTCCCCGCAAGGCCGGTCCGCGCAGCGCGACGGAGAAGTTTTGGAACGTGAACCACGCCGACCCTTGCGCGAACGTGGCCGGCGAAAAGGCCAGCAAGAGGAAACACGCCGCCGGGATCGGGAGGAGCAGGCCCAGGACAAGCCACAGCGCCGGTTGGAGCACCCGTAACGGCGACCATGCGCGTGGTCGGGCGTGCGACACCGCGCGCCCGACCAGCTGGAAAAACTCCTGCCTCATTGGGCGATCGTGTCGCTGAACCATTGGTTGATTTCCGATTCCTTCGGCCCCCAGACGTACGGATCAACCGCCTGCGATGGCACGCTGCCGATCGGCGGCACCGCAGCCAGGGGTTGCACCCCGTTCACGATCGGCCAGAAGAGCGAGTCACCGCCCGTGTCGCCGCTGAGCATCACCTGCTGGCCCTCCGGGCTGAGGACGTACTCGGCGAACATCTTCGCTTCGGTCTGCACCTGCGGCGGCATCTTGGCGTCGATGCCGATGGCGCTGGGGAGCGACGACACCTTCGGGAGGAACGCCGTCTTGATCGTGGGGGACTTCAGGCCGGCGGCGAGTCCGGCGGAACTCTGGATCAGCGCCAACTTGATCTCGCCGGTCTGCAAGGCGTGCAGCGTGTCGCCGTTCGTCTTGTAGACGTGGAGGCCGTTGCCTTTCAGCTTCGTGAAGAAATCCTTGCCCTGTGTCTCACCGCCGAGGTATTGCATCATCCCGGCGACGAAGGGATAGGTCGGGCCGGAGATCGCCGGATTGTTCATCCCCACCGCGCCCTGCCATTGTGGCGTGAGGAGATCCTGCCAGCTTGTCGGCGGCGTAGTCACTTTCCCGCTATCGTAAACCAGTGTCCCGGCCATCGTCAGCCCGGTCGGGACGTAGCTCTGATCTTGTGGTACCACCGCGCGGCCCGGATCGGTCCAGGCGACGTTCGGCTCGTAGCCGCGCAGCAACATCCCCTGCTGGTCGAGCGAGGCGAAAGCCTCCGCGCCATCGACCCACAGGAGCCCCCACTGGGGGTTGTTCGTCTCGGCCTGGATCTTCGCCAGCAGCGGCCCGGTGCTGTCGTCCACGAGGGTCGTGGGGATGCCGGTCGCCTTCTGGAACGCCTCGACAACCGGCGCGTCGAACCCCTGGGCCGAATAGACGACGAGCGGGACGGGGGGGCCGGTCAGGGTGGTGCGCCCGGCGGCGACCGGGCTTACCGCTGTTGCCGACGCTCGCGCGGTGGCCGCGCCGGTCGCCGCCGCCGGAGCAACGGCGGCACTGGTCGCGACTGTGGCCGTCGGCGAGGAGACTCCCCCGCACGCCGCAAGCGCGACGGCCACGGCCGTGCTCATCAACAGGCGGCTCACGATGCTCCCCGTCGATTTCCGCCATATTGGATAGTTCATGATTCTGGCTCCCCTCCTTGCCCGCGCTGCGAGTGAACCCCTACCCGTCGTCCGGCGGGCGTCCGATGCACAACAGCTGTGACATCGCTATGACTGTAACAGCACCGGACGACCAACATCGTTAAGGCGGGCTTAATGTCTTGTTAAGCCCGCGTTAAAATCGCGGGCTGCTCGGGCCGACCGCTATCCGATCAGCTCAAGAGGGGCATAGCCCTGGCCCGGACACCGGCCGTGCCTTGTGGTAGCCGCGATCGGGATCGAGCAGGAATGCACGGTATCCCCGCGCTATGGCTTGACCGGGGACCGCCCAAGCACCGCTGCTCGATGACAACTGTCTGTCAGGAAGATACTGCCGCACTCGTGACAGCGGCATGCCCGAATACACAAGGATGACGGTGATTGCTAGTCGGCGTTGGTGATGGTGGCGGCGAGGAGCGAGGCGTGGAGCTTGAGCAGGAGGCCGGGATTGGCGCGGGCGCGCAGGCGCTGCACGCCCATCGCCTCCAGCTGGCTGAACAG
>JAABUP010008253.1_pt1 | contig 13385 bp, 20 predicted proteins | sample 5559201 | NCBI WGS metagenome assembly JAABUP01 (sample SAMN10711887, study PRJNA513373) | rock metagenome | isolation source: Antarctica rocks | place: Antarctica | reverse complement strand
CTGCAGCATGTGGTGAGTGTATACTTACTTGTTAGCAGCAGTGGCCTATAAGCTGCGTGTGCTTCTGTTGGAGGCATGATGACCTTCGTGCAGCCGTATGAATCCATGGAGAGCCAGGCATCTAACTGTACACAGATTTCCACTGATTGGTCAGAGTATGGGTTGCGCCCCTGGCCCTTAGCCCCGGCCCTGAGTGCGACTTTCAGGTGTGCAACCTGCATGCAACTTGAGCACAGCTGCGCATGCTGCTGCCATGTCAAGCACGCCTTGACCCTATCCTGTATGTCGTCAGGGCCTGCTGTCAGTCCTGATCAGTTCCTTGATGCAAGCTTCGCAAGAGGTGATCAGCAGCGTGATCCAGACTATCGTCGCTGCACAGCAGCCCACTGCAACGCAGGATCAGCGGCGGAAGGCTGTCGAGCTATCTGTACAGGCGGGCGTCTAGTGTTTATCTCTGTTAGGCTCAGCTGTATCGCGCAGTCACTGGTGTTGCCCATCTAAGCAATACACTGTATGGTGTTGCCATGAACGGCACTCACAAATGTCAGAATCGAGTATGTGACATGGTCAGCTGACGACTACTTGATGTCACAGTTGAAGCGGGGAAAGGCCCGCAGTTCCGTCCAGGTGGCCCTTCAGCTAGTCCAAAGCAGCCACCAAGTAGAAGTTCAACACTTTGGTTACACTGTACTCCAGCACGTGGTGGGGCCTCTTCCATGATTCTGAGTCCCCCAATTGCACCACTCTTACCATTGCACTGATGCATACAATACATTGTCTGCCAAGGTTGGTGTGAGTACTGCAGGTTGGTGTACGGTGGGATGAGTTCACAGGAGATGAGCATACACAGCTGGCTGCCACAGTTTTCTCTTTACTCAGACAAGGTGTGCAAATGCCAATGCAAGCCTACAGACAGCAGTCACAACAGAGCATGTTGCATGCCACATGGCATCGCTGTTGACTGTATTCAAGCAGAGTGTGTTGAGGTTGTATGCATGATACAATGCAGTTGGTGGGACCACCTCAAGCTTTGCAGTCCGCAGCAAGGCAGCAGTGCTGCTGGCCCTGGTGACAAAACGTCAAGGTGGTCAGCTATTGCAAGCTCTGCTACCTGAGCTGCTGCGCCTGGCTTCTGAGGGTCCCACACAGGCCGACATGGTACACTCTCTGTTCAGTGTTGCATGCAAGGTGAATGTAGTCTTGCAAGATCAAGCAAGTAGTACTGCAAGACGCGACTAGCACGTGTGCTTGGCGCAGCAGCAGTAGGCTTGCCTATCAGCAGCAATGATGGCAGCAGCAGGAAAACAGACAGTGCTTTGGCACCAACCTTTGTTGACCAGCAAGTTGCTGCCTACAGTGACACAGTAGCTAGTGTTGCTAGCAAACAGGACCCTGCATATCCACAGCAGCATGCACTGCCGTCATCGGGCATAGAATGCACTACCCCTTGCGATGGTGAAGCTGGTGATATTGCTAGTACCTCACTCTGCGCACAACACTATGACCCTGCTTTTGGGGCAAAGAGGATGCCCACTGACTGCCAGACATCTGCATCGTTATATGGCCTCAACCGTGCGGCAAACCAACAGCGTAAAAGTGATTCTTTGACTATGTATAGGTATGCATAGTGTTACGTATGATGGCAGAGGAGGTGACACAGTACAGAGATGATATGGAAGCTGACAACAAACGTCATTTACTGTCTGCACTCACAGCATGTGTGCCGCAAGTGCTGCCATTTTTGGAAAAAAGCATGGAGGCGCATTTTGGACAAGCCTTGGCTGCCAGTCAGCAGGGACAGCATCAGCTATCACAGCTGCACGCTGCTGTTGTCACATCTGCTTTGGGTGAGGTGCCAGATGTCATCATTCAGCACAGCGCATTGCAGCCCATGCCATTGTTGCTAGCTTGTCCGGCTTGCCACTTGTGAAAAGCTGCTGTCCTCTGCACAAGAACTTTGTTGTGCCTGTCATAGTTGCTACCCTATTGCACGATGCCTTGCGCCACGCTACATGAAGAGTCCTGCCTTGCAAATAGATGGCTTGCTGTGTCAGCTTTACTCTTAGAGTCTGTATACGTTCAAGCTAGCAAGGCCTTTTTTGGGTGGCTGCCGCTTTGACTGAGCAAGGACAATGCGCAGGCACCAGCCTGACATATGCTGAGTGGGCACCGCTGGCTCCCTTGACAGACAGCGGCCTCATCAGAGCATGTACCTACTTCCTCAACACTCAGGACTTCCGCATGCTAGCGTGTGACACTCTCAAGCAACTTTCCCACCGCCGCCAGGACAAGGTGATTTGCACATGCCTGTGTACCTCCCAGCTGGTCTGTGCCTGCTTTGGTCATCTGACAGCAGCAGTAGCTGGCTGCATATGGTTCAGCTCAGCTGCATAGCTGCCATCTTGTTGACTGTCATTAACAGCTGATGCTATGCCATTATAGCAACATGTTTGTTGAAGCAGTCCTGCTCATTTAGTTTAACACCAGTTTGAACTGTGCATAGACCAGATCAGCTTGCATGTGAGTTATCATCATGTGTACTGAGGCGACACACAGCTGCTCAACCAGTTTATATTCCCACACTGCACCACACAGGAGACTTTGGAGACATATAACTCAGCTATGGCAGCCACTGGTGAGGCCCTGGTTCAAGCTGCCTCAGCCTTGCTCACTCAGCAAGCTCAGGAGCAGCTCAGCTTTGAGGGTGACTCAGATGAGTTTGGGCAACGGCTGTGCGAGACCATGGCTGAGTTCGGGTCGAGTCACCTGCACTGCCTTCCCTCTCATGACAACAAGATCTTGTTCCTGCAGCAGGTGAGCCTTTCCTGCAGAACCCTGTCTGAAACCATTTGATGCATGCAAAAGTCACATCATGTCAGGGCAGACTTGTTGTTGGGCAGTAGGCTGATGCATGCTGCAGCTTCGTTTTGCTATGCATGCTTGGCCTGGACAGGGCAGTGAGTGGCTGCTTGGCCATGTGATGGATGTAGTACCTTTGCAGAAGGAGTGCAAGACACAATGAATACAAAGGCTACTTCCAACACATCATAATACTGACGATCTGCAACTCTGTGTCACGATGCTGTCTTTGCATACAGATTTTGCCCTTTGTTGTCAGGTGATGCTCAAGTGTAAGTCCTGACTGTGTCTGCATCTGCAGATGCTGGCATTTACACAGCACCCTTACATGCTGCTGTCCAGCAAGGCCCTGCCGCTGTGGATTGCCCTTCTGTCACCCAGAGACAATGCTGCCAAGCAGGAGTCTCAGCCACCTAACCCATCTCATTCACTGCTGCCTCTGGAATGTGTCTCAGCTTTGCTAGACCTTGCAGGTATGGTTCACCTTGACGACATTGCAGCAGGTCACGCTGGTGGCAGCCTGGCTTTGCTCTAAATCAGTGAGCAAGCAATGGTACTCATATCAGCACATTCTCACATGGCTGAAGTTTGTATATCACACAGTTCACTCCATGGAGCGAGTTAAAGCGGTTGCCGGTTGCTAGGCTGTTGTGCAATGTTATGTACTCACAGTGCGTCAGGTCACAGCTGTGGCAGAAGCGCTTGAAACAGCCTGTACCTCCTGTGATGTGCAGGGGAGCAGCTAAGAAAAGGTGTGGGGTTCAGCACAGACCCCTCTGACTTTCCCCCCTACTTTGAGGACCACCAAGACTACAAGGACTTCTGCATTAGCTACAGGGGTGACATGGCGCGCATTGTCAGGCTCACCTCAGGGCTGTTGCCAGATCAAGCCCTTGCAGCTGCCTCTCGCCGCCTGCAACATTCCCTGCACCAGTGCAGCACCAGTGGCACCTCTGTTGCAGTAGGTTCTATTTAGCTAACTAACAACATGCAGCTAGTCTGCCCACTACACTAGTAACGAATTTTGTACAGTTGTCTCAGTGTGTCTGACCATGCTTCAATTTATGCATGAGTATCAGACGCATGACCAAAATGTTTGCATCCATGTAGCGATACAGCCCTGTTGTCACCCTGGCTTGCTGGAAGCAGCAAATGTGTCAGAGAACCCCCTTCCAGCTAACATATCATATGCGCACACTGTTGGTTGGATATGCAGGAACAGCACAGTCAATTTGAGGCCGCAGTTCTGTTCCTAGACTCTGTAGTAATAGCTGTCTGCAGCGCTCACCTAGGCCAAGCAGCCTCTCCCTCCCTCAACTCCACGTTGTCCAGCACAGAAACACTGTTGCAGCTGCTGCTGGGGGCACGACTGGCAGATCCAGTGCTGCTCAATTGGCATGCACGCTCCCTGGAATGCTTCTCAAGGCTTCTTGCTAGGAAGCCTGAGCTGGTCCCTGCAGTCATGCAAAAGGTACCATGTCAAATCTCAGAGCTCTTACAAAGCATGCTCTGTTTGCTCTGTACTTGCATGCCTCTCTGGCGCACTTACTTGTGCACACCATGACCGATTATCTACACGAGAAAAGCGCCTGGATGAAAGTCAGCTGCATGAAGCGCCCTCATGACTCAGGTGTCTGCAGCAGGCACTTGACACAGGCAGGCTTAGATGTGCCTGCCATGCTTCCTTCCTCTTTCCTACGCATTCCTGCACGCACCATCAAATGTGACCTGGTTACAGGAGACGCAGGCTGACTTGGCTACCAGCTGCACAAACTTGCTCATGGCACATGTCCATGACCCACATCTTCTAACATCCAGTGGACTTGCGCAGGCCTTTGACATGTACACTAGCAATCCTCTAGAGGGCAATGCGTATGGGGGCGTCCCTCCAGCTAAGCCCACCCCCGAGTGGAAGGAGCTTCAGACAGCTCGACAGCGTGTAGGGCTGATGCTAGTAGCCCACGCTAAGGCACAGCCCCAAGCCCTTCTGCCTCACCTGGCAGCTTTAGCTAACAAGATACAGGAGATGTGGGCCAGTGGGGCAATTGGCACCAACGAGCAGAGCACTCTATTTGATGTCATTCTCGCTGCTGCTGCTGGTGCAGACATCCAGTTGCAGAAACAGGTATCACCTGTGACAATGCATGACCTCGTCTGCATAAGCTTGGCACGCTTTGGTCATCACCACATTGGGAATACAGTTGTCATGAGTCATCTGGTCAAGTTTGGAAACACACTGCTGCAGTGACAGCGGTGGATCTGCATGCTGCTTCGTCAGCTCAATGAAAGTCTGTTGCATATCTGATGACACCATGCACTTGAAAGGTGACTGCACACGGCCATTCCTGTTCTGCTGCAACCCAAACTTGCAAGGTGTTTATGACATTGTCGTCTTGGGGCAGGTGGTGGAGTGGGTGTTAGGAGGAGTGCGCGCTGAGTGGCAGTCAACTGCTTTTCAAGCTGCTCTTGACAGCCCTGCTGCCTTTGTGAGTCACTACATCAGCCTGCATGCAGATGCAGCCGGCCAACCAGAGGTGTGCTCGTATGCTCATATTTCACGGTCCCTTGCTTGGCATTGACATGCTGTTTCTGCTGATGCGGTGGATTCAGTACATTCGCAAACCAAGAGTGCAACTCTTGTCTGCAGTATGCTTACTGAGTGTACTTGTGCTGCTGGATGGCTTCAATCCTGTCAACAATGCCATTGTCATCTCACAGACCATCTGTTGCTTTGCTTTTGCAGCATGCATGCATGCATGCATGCCTTGTCCTGGGGTACAAGAGCAAATGTTCCTGCATGCCTAGGCAGGAGCTCTTCCGTATCCTCACGGCCGCCAGTGATGCAAGGGTCATCAAGCACCCACAGTGTAGTTGTTTACACCGGCGCGGGTTTAAAATGGGGCCCGTTTCGAATCTGCGCCGGCGTAAAGCTTTCTCCTTGCAAAACCATCTTTGTTATATACATGTGAAATGCGTGTTTGAATGCCTGTCTACAGGTGGGCGGACAGCAGCCCAGGTGGCAGCTTTATCATCACCTCTACCTCATCGAGCACAGCGGCAAGCGCACAACCCCCTTGGTCAAGGGCCCTACAGGAGCCAACCCACAGAAACCTGTGCCACCCCTGCCACCTAGACAAGACCACCCCCTGAATGAGCACGTGGGGTGGATGGTACCAAGTCTGTTGCGCGTCTGTGCGTGCTTACATGCCATATGGACACCACAGGTGATATTCGCAGGTTGCAAAGTGTGTATGTCAGGTCCACTGTTAGGCTATGCCCTTAAACCAGATGACTGTGTCCAATAGTAATGTCACAAAGTCTTGTGCTTGCATATCAGCGCTCCTACTTGGGCAACAGGCATGCTGCTCAGATGATGCATGAGGACAACATGGCTGTGCAATTGTCAGCTCAAATTTGTGGCTGTGTCCTCAGCAGCGCTTGTTTGTGCACATCCAAGTTGCAATCCTCAATCATTCCTGTATTGCAATGGCTACAAAAGCAGCTTTACACCCTTACCCAAGCACGTGAGATCGCGCATTCTGCTGATGGCATGCAGACTCAGGCTACTTTGCAAAGTGTGCACAGCGCCTTCCTGATGGGCCCCAAGGAGAGGGCAGTCTACCTGAGGAGGCCCTTGCCCAAGGGCCGCCATGCTGCAGAGCAGTCTGGAGAGGAGGAAGCAGGCACTGTGGCGGGCACCAATGCAGCTGCACTCAGAGCTTGGCTGCGTCAGGTCAGCAATCATGTACACAACCAGTGCACTTGTGTAGCAACCTTTTCTGTCTTTATCCTTCTGTTCATCATGCCCACACATCGAGTCTTTGTACAAACATGCAGGACTCAGCAATGTTGTAGCACTGCTGGGCTTCACCACTATTGCTTCATGTTTAACTGATGATGGGGCTGTCACAACTTTGCATTTCGCTGACAAACGAGCTAGGTTTGGCATGGCTCTTGCCTTGCCTTGATGTGCAACTGCCATCACCCCCACTTTGTTTTGGCAGATAAGGGAGTCTATGTATCAGAGCCTGGGCCTGATGTCCACCAGCGTGGGCGCCTTCTATGCATGTGGGACAGGCCAGGGGCTGTGGGGGCCAGGCCTTATGGATCATGTGGAGTACATGGATCACCAACACTTGCGCATGCTGCTGCGTCACCTCATGCTGTCCTTCACAAGAATCTGTCCCCCTCGACATAGGTATGCCCCAATAGCATGCTCTGTTTTTCGTGTTATTCGTGTCAGCATCACCAGCTCAAGCCCATTGAGACGACAGAACACTATATGTTAAGTAAGCTTGGGTGTCCAAATGCTGTGTTGCCACATCTCCTGATGACACAGTGCAAGCAATGGGCAGAGTGACCCCACAACAGTTACATGGCAGACCAATGCATCTTGGCTCATGACTATGGGCATGCAAGCATTTCAGATCAGAAGCAGCAATGATATACATTTCACAATGTTATGGTCTGTGTCCTGATCATGGCAACTCGTGGTATGGATGCAACTTGCACTTTTCAAGTGTGGCGGCTACATTTGACTGCCCATCTGATGTGCTGAACAAATCGCTAGACTGTTGCTGCACATACAGCTCTTGCCAAGTTTACGGTATTGCCTCACATCAAACATGTTGTGGTCAGCCACCCCGCATCTACCAGATCCCAAAGCAACCCACAGCTCAGCTCAATTTGTGATCATGCACAAGCATTGTGCATTGCCAATCTCAATGGCTCTTGCAAGTCTGCACTGCAGGAATGCTTGGCTGCTGCCAGTGGTAGCACCCCTGCTGCCTCACATGCTGGCACGCCTCTCCTCCAAATGGGCAATCATGGTCAGCCAGCCTGCCTTGGGCCGCCCCAGTGAGGATGGTACAGCAACCAATGATGAAGTAGTAGAGGAGCGCCTGGTGAGGGAGCTGACCAGAGAGCATCTGCAGCTGCTGCTCAACATGGCAGACAAGCCTCCACTTGAGCCTGGTCAAGGTACATACCTAGCATCCTGCTTGCCTGTTTTGTCCGCAAGCAGATGGTCCACTGTTGACGATTGCCTGGGACTTTCACATTCCGTTGCCTGACTGCTTGCTTGTAAGAACTGCCGTTGTAGCAGTTGCACCTTGATGCGGCCTACTCTCGAGCTTCTGGCAATGTTGTATACTGTTGTACTACACATGTGTGATCGTTGAGTCCTGATTAAGCCTCGTAAAACTCATCTTGAAGCTGTGCTTTGCGCTGCTCAACAACCATAAGAGACTAAGAGACCTTGCTGAGTTAGTGGTTATGTCTGTATGAACAAATACTAGAAGAGGGCGCTTGCCATGACTTGTGGCCTGCAACAGTGTTCAGCCCATAATGCATTCACAACACCACTATCAGCAAGGTCCATGAATGCACAAAGCCTGCACCTGGGTCGGGTCAAAACCAGTGTTGCAGCAAAATTGTTTTTGTGCATTTTTGGCCTGCTAGATATGTTGAACAAAGCAGAATGTAGATCTGAGAGGTGGGGACATGCTGTAGACTTTCTATCTGGCTTGCTCATTACAGTGCCTTTGCACAGGTGCGGCAAGTGCAGGCCAGTCTGTATTAGAATGGTTGCTGTCTGAAGCCCCAGACCTGGCTCTCACAGCTGTGGCCACCGCTGTAGCTGCTCTCTGGTGGCCAGACTCTGACTCTGGTGCCAAAGCGACCGCCTTCTGCAGGCAAGCTTTTGCAACACCAACAGCGCAGCCTTGCAAACAAATACACAGCAACCAGGTTATGTTTGTGAGGAACGCATGCGATGGATGCACCATGCATTTACAATGTATGTAGCTAATGGCAGCTGTTGAATGCTGCGTTGCCCCTCACAGAAGGTATGTTGCTGTTGCATGCAAACAGTTTTGATGGTTGGCCATTGCTATTGTGTGTTTCATTGGGGTGGAATGAAGCCTGCACGACTTGCAGGTGCATCAATGCCCAGCAGTCTTGCCAACAGAGACAAGCATGAATGTTATCACCCTCAGGATTTGAGCTTGAGAAAATGTGATGTTTTGTGCTCTGCAGAGCTGTGGTGGCCGTTGCACGGCGCAATGAGAGGGTGTACAATTTTGTGGGGCGGGAGATGTTGCGAGGCAGCATGGCGGCCCTAGCTCACCCCATCTTCACTGCTGCTGAGACTCTGCAGCTCATCAGAGACATACTGGCTCAACAGCTTGCCACCTCCCCGGGACCTCGCCAAGTGGGGTCTACCTATTTGTCTGTCTGTCTGTCTGTTGGTCTGTCTGTCTGTGTGCCTGAACATGTGGGCAGGGACAAAACAGAACAGAGCGGGGTGGTGTGCAATGGGCTCAGCAGACCTGGTTGCAGAACATCTGTCTCAATGCACTTCTCCTTACCATGCCTGTCTGCCTGGTGTTGTCACCAGAGCTGGACACTGCTGCTGATGCCACATCAGCTTTTTCATGCTGTGTGCAGGAGCTGCTGGCGCTGCCTGCCATCACACCTGCAATCCTGCAGAAGTTTGAAGCTGATGTGGCAGCTACTGGCAGTGAGAAGGAGCAGCGGTTCATCATCAGGAAGCTGCTCATGCAATCAGGCATGCACATGCCTTTCAATAGATGTCTAGCATGAGAAGAGTTGACCCTGTTTGTTTGTGATGCGTCCTGTGGCAAGACAGAAGCTTATGTTCATGTCTGATAGCAGTGCTTTCCCTGCGTTGATGTTGTCCAGGAGGCTGACATTGCATGTTAACATGGCAAAAGTGCAAACTGACATGTGTCACCTTGCTGTCTGATGTTGCTTGTGCAGCTTGTGATATGGTTACGATTGAGTCCAATGGCACAAATTGAGACAAGCCTGTGTAATGTGCAGGAGTTGAAGATCTACAAGCTGCTCTGCAGCTCAACTTCAAGCCCATTGTGGCAGCTGTTGTGAGCGTGAACAACTATGAGCAGCGAATAAATGGCAAACAGATGCCCGTGGATCAGCAAGGTGGTGACATGGGTCTGAACAGACTGACACAGTGAGAAAGTGACTTGTTGGTTGAAAGTGCTTGTGCTGTCAGTCGAGAACTAAAGTACCGCAATGATTATATTTATAGATATGTTGCTAGCTTTGCGGCAGCCCTGCCCACCAATTTAGACCTTCATTGCCAAACACTGACATGCTTTGCCAATGACGGACATAAAGAACTGCAGCGCGCAGAATTTGCATGCTGTAGAACGACTGCAAGCATTGGACTTATACACTTTCCTCTTGCCACCAGATTTGTCCTTGTGCCAAGGACGTAAAAGTCATGTTTGCGAAATAGGCAAATGTAGTCACTTGTATGTTGGAAGACTTCAATGCGGGTCACTGTAAACATAGCCAGGCTATGTTTACAGTGACCCGCATGATAGCCTCCGAGATGCATTTTACTGCATTGCGCAGCCTAACACACCCTTGCATGACTGCATACTATATACAGTAGTACTGTATCTGCCACAATACTTATGATCCAGGCATTTCACCGGGCTCTGCATCCTTGGGGACGCGTATAAGAGATGCAATCTATCAAGGAATGCATCCCATGCAGGTCAGATATCTGATGGCGATTTTCTGGTCCTCTGACCTCTGTGACATGAGGTATGTGTAAGATATGAGTAAAATCAGTCATGCATCACGACTGATCAGTAATTGCATTACTCCGAAATTGATTGGGAGCTTTACGAAAGTGCAGAGCTCACAGTGAAAAGCACAGCGTATTTACGATATCACTCGAGGCGCAGCAAGCGCAAACTACGGTGTTTGAGACATCTGTAAGTCGCACGGCAAGTCGATCGATTGGGAGTACCTGAGTACACTTTGTGGCTCTGCTCGATGGCTGCTGTAGCAAAAGGCGTGGTGGTCCGGGTGGACGTTGTCAGTGACACAGTGTGGTACGTTTCTGTCGTTTCGCGTGGATTTATTGTTGAAGCTGGTTTAGTCTCTTCGTACCCCCGTGCCTCCTGGCAAGCTGTGCTGGCCGTTCAAACGGCCAGCACATACACCGATCTTTGTATGCGTAAGTCTCACTGTGTATCTGCGGGGGTGCAGCCCCTGGTGTTTCATTGGCAAGAGGCGGCTAGAGACAGCGATCAGGAAGTTTCAGGTAGCTGCCTCAAAATTGCTCTGCCCTTGCTCTGGTCAAAGTGCTGCAGGGCATAACAGAGTAGCACAGCTCGACAATGACGTGGTATTCAGGGGCAGAAATCTTTTGAGGTGCGATGGCACCCTTTCTTCTTGAACCCAGACGCTTCAAAAGAGGGGGTGAACAAGATTGAGATGTACAACCAGAAATTTGGGGAGCAGCGAGTCAAGCAGATGATCCCAATGATGACGGTAGGAAACTGTATCTCTTGTTTGTACATTGAGGTGACAATCGTGTACAAATTCAGCAGCATTATCATTACCTTGCTGCTGTTATCATCATGACTATGGTGTATGTTATGCAATGTTCTGCTTTGGCATGCATTCGTGGATGCTACATCTGCAGCTATGGATGCAGCATTTATGATCTTCAGGGCTTTCGGTGTATTCCTTGGCAACTGATCCAGGTCCCCTAGCCTGCTGAATGTGTCTCTATGCAGCATCTCATTCTCACACTGCCATGTTGATCCTTCAGCAATGTATTGATGCACAGGAAACGTTTGCAAAGGAAGGCTTGAACTACAGCATGGAGGGCCAGACTGGCAGCACCTTGAACAGCCACAGGCTGATAGCCTTGGCAGGTCAGCAGGGCCTAGACAAGCAGGACAAGGTAGTTGAGGCACTCTTCAGGGCTTACTTCACAGAGGTACTTGTATGCTTCTGCTCTCCTCCCAACAAAGCATTCATATCAGCCAACAAAGCATTCATATCAGCTGAGGGCTGCTCCTCAGTCATGCCAATCACTGCAACCTGTATAGACCTACAAATTGTAACCTGGCACAGATAGTGTGAATGTATGCAATATGTTTTGACTGGGCCTTGGACATGTGCCGCCCTTGTTACCTGAGGTTGCAAAATAAAGTTGCATAGCATTACACTCACTCATTATCTGGTAGAGACCTGGTCATGTCGTGAAGGCTCAGACCGTGTGCACTGCATTAGTAGCATGCTACCTTGCTACTGCATAGGTGTGACCTTCTGCATGCATGCTTGCAGGGCCAGTTCATCAATGACAAGCAGGTGCTCTTGAAGGCAGCAGAGCAAGCCAGCGTCTCAGGAGCTGAAGAGTTGCTGAATGATGAAGATGAGCTCAAGTCTGAGGTGATTTCCTAAAGCATCTGCATGCAGCTGCTTCCTAGATGATTTGATTAGATGCAAAGCTGTGGAGATGCACTGACTTGCTATGGCTGCGGGCATAGTATGGGCAATTTGCTTAAGGTTGCCCATAATATGCGCATTGGGTCACACAAAGCACTGCATGTTGTGCTGACCTGCTACCAGCGTTGTTCACAGGGAGCATGACTAGTATGCTTGATGAGCTGCCTTGTACATGCTGTATTGCCACAATGGCAGGATTGTTGGCAGTGAAGCTAACTCTAGGCATGACTGCGACCTGCAGGTCTTGCACGAGGTGAAAACTTTGGCTAAGGGAGTGACTGGCGTTCCTTTCTTCATCATTGATGGCAAACACTCATTGTCCGGAGCTCAGGAGTCAGAAACCTTTGTCAAGATGTTTGAGAAGCTTTGAATATGCGGAGGCTGTATTGCAGAAAAGGGACGCACATGAAGACTGAGCAGCTCTTGAAAGATGGTGCAAAAGATCACAGATGTGTTGGTGATTGTTACCACAACTGTAGAAAAACAAATTGTTTTTATTGTGTGATTGCCATCTCCTGGCTGATTTTGCCAAGAATGGTTGTGCTTATTGATTGTGTGGTTCAATTTTGTCCATTTAGTATGAACCGCATCTGAAGCAGCGATTTTCACCAGAATGTGAAGGTGTTTGTATGCAAGTCTGTGTCCAGAGTGGATGAGTCAACTCAGTTTTGAAAGTTGGTGAGTTCTGCTAGAGGTGCTTGAGTACAGCAGTGTATCTTTGATGTTCTTCATGTCCATGCGTGCGCTGGAGTGGTTGGTGCTGTTTTTCCAATCTGCTGGCACAGTCTTGCGAGGTCTGCAAAGCAGTCTGCATGCTGATCCACATTGTCTTTGTGAGAAATCAGCTGCCTGAATCATTCATCACGACACAGTGTACAGTGGGGCCCATAAGTCCTGATCAGGACATTTGCATTGCCGGAGATGGCATGGTACATTGCCATTCATGACCTTGACAACCCAGTGACTCAGCATGGTCTTGCATCTTACGTGACCAAGTTTGAAAGCCAAAGCTTTCGACTTCGTTCGGAAGTTGGGGTAGCCTTTGCTCAGCAAGAAAGCTGCTGGCGCAGTCAGCAGTCAGCGTCTGCGTCGAAGTCAAAGTCGAGGGGCAAGGGGAGGGCCAGACTCTGGCATTTTTCCTGGAGCTGGTAAGTACACTGCTGTGTTGTGCATATGCAAGTTACTTCACTGAAAACAAAGGCTTGCTGACTGAACAGGCTCTCCTTCTA
>JAABUP010008250.1_pt1 | contig 13396 bp, 11 predicted proteins | sample 5559201 | NCBI WGS metagenome assembly JAABUP01 (sample SAMN10711887, study PRJNA513373) | rock metagenome | isolation source: Antarctica rocks | place: Antarctica | reverse complement strand
CGTTCTCGATGTGTTTCCGGCGACGCTCTGTAGCCTTGAGGTCGGTCGAGGCCGCTGATGATGTGCTCCAGTCGCTTTGTTGAGACCAGGTACGCTCCATGTCCTGTGCCTGGCAAGGACGCTCCACATCCTGTGCCTGGCCGTACGAGCGATCTGTCCTTTGAGCATACTGATCTCCATTATCAAAAGCAGAAGGAAAGGTCTCAGTAAATGAAAGGTCCTGGTCAACAAACGCACAGCCCATACTACTCAACAGCTCAGCTTCGGTACTGTTACTCTCACCGAACGAAAACCCAGCAGTAGCCCTTGGCAGGCTACTGGCCGGTCTCTCGTTTGCGTGACCAGACACGAAAGGAGCATCGAGACTCTGCATCTCTGAGGACAAAGGAAAGAGAGTTCGTTGAGGGCAATGTGAAGAAGACGACTCAACGCGCAACATGTCAAGTCCACTGGTCAACGCCGTCGAAGAGTAGGACGACGACGCCGTGGTGACGCTACATTGTCGGCTCATCGCCTCGCTCGAAGCGAATGATCTGTGCGATGGTTGGCTCGACATACTTGTGCAAGGCGACATCGTAGGTGCCTGTGCGGGGACGAAGGTACTGTATGCGAGCGAGGCGTCGATGGTCGGCTGTGAACTTCCGTCGAAGCCGCCCACTCTTTGCCGCTTTGCGGCCGCGCCCGTTGGCTCGAGGTCGTTCATGAATTTCGAGATGTATACGTTGGGTTCGTAGGCTTGAATGCTGCTTGGTCGATTCTTGTTTGCTTTGGGAGTGCCGGAGCTTGAGTCAGCCCAGGACGACGTGCCGTGGCCAAGATTCGCTGAATGAGTGGTGTTGAATGGTCGTTGATGTGCTCGCTTGACGGTGACAGGGCGGCATTGGGCTGATGTTGACTTCGGTATGGCATTACTGTCGTAGCTTGTTTGAGCTGGCCGGCCTTGTCGAGATGAATTCGATGACTGAGCCATCTTTGAGGGTCAGCGATGGACTAAGACATCTGAGAAGGATTCATACCATGGGTGGCGCCTGGGGGCACGGTACTTGTGTTTGCATACGTGCACCCGGGCCCTGCTGATGGTTGCTTGGTGCGGGTACGTCGTTGAAGAGGTGTGAGATCAGTTGCTCTCTACGGTGTGCCCAGGCTTGTTGTCGAGCCCCTTCAGTAGGACATGCAAGCCAAATAGCCTGCCGTTCTCGGTCCATTGACTGCTCTAGCAAGTCGCGGCTGGTGGTAGACATGACCGAGGCTGAAGAAGAAGATGATGATGAGCTGCCCGAATGTACACCAATCGCGAGACTGTGCTCGCTTGATGCAGACTATTGACCTTCGGTGGTACTGTTTGCTTGCAAAGACAAACTTGTATCATTCAAGTGAGGCGAGCAAAGAGCTGGTGGGAGCAGATCTCCTTCTTATGTCGCCAGGCTGGCAGTGGGCAGCTTCCAGTCTCATGATTACGCCCCGGAACAGACCATTAGCTGTCGTCGCCCAGGTCGAGGCATCCTCCATGCCAAGTGAAGGCAAACATGAAGCGGGAGGCCTCCCGAGGCTCGCATGAAGTGGGTTGCCAGCGTGTCACGGCTCGGGAGAGCTGCTCTGCGGTCGCCGGTTCGTCGCCTCGTCTTTTGCCCGACTCATGCAGACGGGGCGTAGTGGCGCATCCGCGGCACATGGCTCGAGCCTCGAGGGAGCTCGACGGCGGCCCGCTGGGCTGGCCATCTGCGGTCATTCGGCACGACGGTCTTCTGATCATCTGCAGTAGTCAGTGGTTCTGCGTTTCGCAACGCATCGTGCATGCTCATGCAATAATGGTCGACCCTCAGGCACTTGCACAGATCAGCGCCGTGCTGTGCTGTGCTTCGTCTCACCATGCGGTCCACCTCGGCCATCTCACGGGTATGACGAAACGGCGCAGCGGTCGACGACAGGGTCGTTGCACGAACGGCGTGACGAGCATGCAGACATGTTCTCTTCACGCGAGTGCGATGCGAAGTCCGACGAAGCAATTGTGCGGTCGGCTCGGGAGTCACCACTCGGTCCGAGTCGCGTGTAACCACCTCACCTCACCTCACCTTGATGCTTGTGATGCTCCTCTACCGTGTCGTGCAATGACTGCATACAGCACACGTACCTTGTTCTCGACGGCACAAGTACATGTACGTGAAGCCGGGTCGGTGACAGCCACGAGCGATCGACAATTACATGCTCTCCTCCGACGCCCACGAGGCAACGTATCTGTGACACTGATCAGGGAACGAGACCTTCATCGGAGGATACTATCGAGGAACGCAGATTGCCACGCCGATCTACTATCTACAAGACGATATCGCCCAACTAACTCACAAGACCGCCGACGCAGTGGCCATGAACCGCCGCATCTTCACCACCGGGTTGCGAGTCTCCCTGGCCACACCCCGGTGCAACCCATGCTTTTTCCGAGCATCCCACGCCGGCTGCCCGTCCATCTCCTCCACATCGTCATCCCAATCGAAGCCACCTTGATCGACAAGGGGGTTTCGCGAGCTACTTCCCTTCCGCTCGGCTTCTGGAAGCGTGGAGGCTGCAGTAGAGGTAGCTAGCATGCTGTGCTCAAATTCCTGCCTCGCCAAGGTAAGGGACTCCTTCCGGGTCGAGCTACTCGCTGTCGAGTGCTGTGTCAAACGAGCAATGCCTCTAGCCCGCAGAGTCTCTTCATTCTCGACCGGCGGCATGATCAGCCTAGGCGCCGGATCCAGCTTCGACATCGCAACCACTTCCTTAGCTACTGCCTTCTCGAGCGGGCTAGCGACCGGCTCCAACGGCGGCGTACTGAAACGCTCGATGTCAGGACCGCCCTCTTCGCCAAGCTCCTGTACCTCATCGACAGTGGACTCGTCGATCATGAGAGTGTCGCCCTGGTAACTGACATCCTCAAACCCAAACTCATCGACCCACTCGCAGATGTCTTCAACGACCGCATCATCGCTACGCCGCCTCGGCACTACCAGAGCATGCTGGTAGACCCGATCGATAGCCTCCTGAAACGGCTCAAGACTAGCCACCGAGTTCTTCCGCGGCAAGATCGCCGGAGTCGGCAATTTGATCGGACCCTGGATGTAGACCTGCTTCTGCCACGCCGTGAACTCTGGTGGCGTCACTGTCACGATCGAGCCCCCGCGGAGGTGGATCATAGTCGCTACTGGCGTCGTCGCGCCCGAGGAAGATGGTGGTGGCGAGTTCTCCGAGACATTCGCCAACTCCGGGATCGAAGACAGCCGGTCCGGCGAGCCGCCCGTGGAGCGACTGCTGCTGTTTGACGTGGTGTCGGTCGCTGCGATCTGCGCTAATGGGCTGCGTTTCTGCCTTCGTGGTCTCCGAGTCTTGGGTACCGACGGCAGCGCACGTCTCGGCGTGCTGTGGTACAGCTCTGTAGGTGTGGACGTGATGCTGGTCGGTGTATCGGGTAGGTCCTTGTCCACCAAGCTGAGGGGTAGAGGCAGTCTGACGTGGATGCTGATGTTCGGGTTCTTCTTGCTGTACACCGTGACGTCCTCGCCTGGGAAGAAGCCGGCGTCCAGCAACATGCTCAATGTCTCGCCATGTTGACGGCGCTTTGCAGTGCTGCGCTCTTCGCCAGCTGAACTCGCTTCCACGTTGTTCACGGCGGACTCAGTGGCTCGTCGACTTAACCCAGGGTAATTAAGCTCAAACAATGTGGCCTCGAGCGTCGCCGCTGCGCTTGACCGCTTCCTGGGTGCTTTATCGATCTTCCCGCTCTGCACACCAGACAAGCGCTTCTTCTCTGCGTCAGTGGGTGCCTCCCTAGCCAAATCGCCATGGAAAGATCTCCGTTTCGTCCTGGTCAGCGTTTGACTAGAGGAAGCGCGGCGAGTCGCCTGGCCTGATCCTTCCGGGTCGAATAGCCACGAACCCGGAGCAGCGTCCACGCCAGCTTTCGCACCCGCATCGTCACCGACCTTGAGCTGCGCCAGAGCTGTATTGAGCGACGCATCGTCCAAGACAGATCGTGGTCGCTCCGCCTGCGCACCCCGCGACTGCCTCGCACCGCTACCCGTCCGAGACGGCGATTTCTGCGGAACAGGCGGTGGACTATGACTCGGCACAGGCGCCTGCGCGGGATGCAAGAGCGGAGCCGCAGACCTGAACGCCGACACCGCGTCGCCCTCCGGACGCGCAGGTCTCTTCGGCGGTCTCGGCGCCTTCCTCGGTCCCGCTGCAAAAGGTACAGGTGGTGGTGGGCCCGGGCTGCTCTCCTTACTCACTCTCGTTTCCTTCTCCAAACTCTCCTTTCGCACATCGTCGTCGACAGCAGGCAACTTCTGCGCATCCTGGGCGATGGGACTCGAGACCTTGATCTTACTGCTTCGTGAGAACAGTCCCGTGCGACGCGAAGTCTTCGTGCTCGAAGCCGGCGACGAGACTTTACTGCTTTTCCCGTCCGAAGCCGCGGTCTCGGCACTCTCTCTTTTCTCCTGCAGTCTGGCCAAAGCCTCGGCCTTCAATCTCGCGATATCGGCCTGCGAGAAGTGCAACGGCGGTGGTGCGAACATGTCGATGTTAACAACGCTTGTCGCGTAGGCGTGAAATGGATGCGACGACGGTGTAAGTTGCGACGGACTCGACGGCAGCTAGACATGGCGGACTCATTGACATCTTTCTTTGTTCATCCGCACACGGCAATATCTCGCGAAGTACAAAGCCTTGTTGGTGCCGGCGCGCTGGTAGCCAAGCATTCCTGAGCACACGTCCGCTTCCGGCGTTCGCGTGCTCAAAGGTCGATCTCTTCAGGACTGCGCACCTCGCTTTAGCGGTCCTCGAGTTCGCACGGTGGAGTAATGGGAGCCGACGTTGAAGAAAGGAGAATGGGAAGGCCGCGTCGACTTGCAATGTACATATCGTGTACAATCAATCTATACACAATCCGCACACTCGCCTATACGCAGCACATGAGATTATCAATCAATACTAGTCTCCAGCAACAGATCCAAGCCATCGCCCAGCTTCTAATATGGTAACTCAATTCCGTGATACCTATAGCACGTTAGCATCCATATCCAACGGTCAGAGAATCCATCGCAAACTTACTGCTGGCAATCCCGACACCACTTCATCTCATCCTTATCCAACACCGTCTGCCCACCTGATGGAGGCGCCCAGAAATCCGCTATCTTCTCAGCCCTGCTGGGCACACTTGCGTTCTCCGTTCCCCACAACGTGACCGTCGCAATCCTCAGCGGCTCCCACACAGTCTCGCGCGTCGTGTGCACCGTCGTCACCGTCTCCTGCGGCTCCAAGACAGTCTCTCGCGTGGTATGCACCGTCGTCACCGTCCTAGGAGGCCCGGGCCCCCATTCGCGCTTGGTGACCGCCGTAGTCACCGTCTCGGTCTGCGTCTCCGTGGACGTCTCCGTGAACAACAGCGTCCTCGTGGACGTCACTGTCTGCGGTCTTGCGCTTCCCCTCCACCATGGAGTCGACTCTGCCGGCTCTACCGACCCTGTCGACACACTCGACACAGTCGAAGACACAGGCGCCACGCTTACAACCACATCGCTGTCCGAACCAATACCCCTAACCCATTGATCGTACGGCGTCGCCTTCGCCGCCTCCGAGGAAGCCGACTCTGAAGCCTGCCAATCCTGCGCTTGAAGCCACGCCTCGCTATAATAATGCACCGGCTCGGGCACCGGCTTGCTTACACGTGTCGCATGCAAGATCCAAAGCATCAGAGCACCCGCAAGTATCAGCTTGCCAATATGATTTTCTAGAAACCGCCAGACAATCCTTGTGATCGTGTCAGGAAGAAAATACATCTCGTGCAGGAACCGCACGAAAGCATCGCCCGTCTCGTTGAATCGCAGGCTGAGGTACCGATCGTACATTGCCCGCTTGAAACTCGCGTGTCCGTGCTCCAGGTTCAGCAGGATCTCGTTGTTGAGCGCGAAATCGTCGTAGCGTGCTCGGAGATCGTCGTAGCGTTCCCAGGTGCACTGCCAGATGCCCCGGCCGTTGAGGAGCAGAATGAGGAGGACGAAGAGGATGCTGAGCCATAGGAGGATGGCCAGGAGCCAGTAGATGGCGATGAGGATGGGCAGGATGAGTTCGGTGTAGATGTAGCGGAATGGCCACTTGATTGCGGCGATCAGGAGCTCGGGAATCTTGGCGAAGAAGTCGGACAGCGTCATATCCGCCGCTGTCATATCCGTCGCTGTCACTACTTTCTCGGCTGTCACGGCGGCTCCGGTAGACTTTGCAGCTGCTCTGGCAATCTTAGCCCCGGTCTTGCGAGCGTATTTCCAAGCGAGGTTGCGTGAGGAGGCTTCAGCGGCGGCTTCGCGGTACGCCGCTGCAAGATATGGATCCATTGCAGGCGTTTCCTTGGGTCGTGTGGGGCGGTCAGGCGCTCTTTGCTATATATAAAGCGATGCGGGCAGTGACTAGTGCTCCTGGAGTGAGAAGTAGCAACGACCGGCGTTGCTTGGCTTGCTGTATGTTGCTTTGTTTGTGGGTGCGAGAAGTTGGATTGAGTCTCTTTGAAGCGTGGACGGATCCGGCGAGCCATTGTAGATTTGGCGACAATAGAGGTGAAAAAGGGAGGTTGGTTGACAACAGGAACAATGAATGGACGGAACGGTCGCTCTGAAAGTGGGGAGGCGGGTGGATCGAGTGATGTGAAGTGAGGTTGTGGTCGGAACCGGATGTCAGTCACGTGATAGATGCTTGCCAATGGAAACTCACACGCTCCTCGCTTATCGGCCGTCTTGAACTACGCCGCCGTAACAGCTTGCGATGTCGCCCAAATGTTGTATAGTTATCTGTGGACATTGTAATCGGCGGTGCGTACCTCATCGCTCATGTGTGCTGCTCTAAATGAGTAAGGTAATTGTGTGTACATATAGGTGGGTCGAGAAGAACAAAGTGAGGTTGAATTCGGATTTAGCGTCAGTCACGTGACAGGTGCTTGCCCGACTCACACCTCATGCTTCCCACTTCTGAATTGGCTTGGTTTGTACCGCCGTAACAGCTTCAGATATTATTATCCTCGTATCGTACAATTCTCTGCGCGCGTTGCAACCGCTGCGTGAAGCACGCCATTGCTCACTTGTATGCTGGCTGCACCAGAGTATTTCCTGTGCATTCTGTCAGCTGCTTGTAATAATACCACGCCCGCAATCAACAGACGTATTCAAGACTCACCTCCGTCCGGATACATTATTTGCTCGTTGTAAAACACCCCGCCTTTGCCAGCCAAAAACAGAATCGTCGCCCCCATATCGCTATCATGCCCCGTCCTGCCCGCCGGATTACTAGGCGTCATATCCAACTTCGTCTTATTGTCGTCCCCACTACTGCCGCCCGTCATCTCGCTCGGGAAGATGCCAGGCGCAATGACATTCACCCTGACTTTCGTCTGCGCGAAAGTGGTCGCTAGCATGCGGCTCAAGTGGGTGAAGGCAGCTTTGGAGCTAGCGTAGGCGAATTGACCGGCTGAGGAGCCCTTCATGGCGCCGGATATGGAGGAGACGTTGACGATTTGGCTGCTGTAGCCCGGGGTGGCGGAGTTGGCTTTGGCGAGGAGGGGGAGGAAAGACATGGCCATGAAGTATTGGGCCATGACGTTGGTTTGGAACGTGTCCATCCTGGGATAGGAAGTCAGCGAATGTATCGAGCATTGCGGACACCTCCACCGAGCGGTGTCATACCACTGCTGCTCTTCGGATTGCAGGAAGTGCTTGCTGATGGCATTTGCGTCGGACATCTCAGGCTGGCCGTTCGACGCTGCGAGAGATCATCAGCCTATGCCTGATACCAATTCTCCAGAGATTAGCCTGAGTGCAGCATACAGAACTTGGTGTTATCATCGCGCGCAATGCCGGCGTTATTGACCAGTAGCTGGATGCCCTTCGACTCCTTCTCTTCGATCTCCTTCGCGAGCTTCATGCATCCCTCCTTGCTACTCACGTCACCCGGCAGCGCGTGCAGACTCCCTGGGCCTGTGTTGTACTGCTTGACTGTGTTCTCGAGAACCTCCTCTCGTCGTCCCGTAATGTAGACCTTAGCCCCGTTGGAGACCAGGGCTTGAGTGATCATGAGGCCAATGCCAGTCCCTCCACCCGTCACCACGGCAGTGATGTGGGACACATCGAAGAGGCTGGTCGCGCGGAGTTCCTCGTTGCTGCGGGTGCCTGGGATCCAGCACTATCAATATGAGTAGCGAGTCGTCCAGGTCACGACATAGGCACTCACTTGGGTTATCGGACGACATTGCTGCGCGGTGAATGGTTGGAAAAGCTAGTCGAAAGGATCTGATCGCTACGGTGGGTTTGGAAGTAGTTGTGACGGTTCGAGAGAAGCAGCGAAGCATCTTGAAGCTGAAGCGATATGAGAGTGAAAGCTACTCTTGACCTTGACCTTTCATGATGCGTATACCATTACACCTTTCGACGTCATTGAGTTGTTGCCTCCGGTCTGCTCGGAGTCGGAGGGTGTGTAGCCATGGTGTCGTAGCGTTGGAGGGCAGGGTAGGACGTGTGAAGATCTGCTTAGACCTGGTCCTTGACAGCGTTCAATAAGGGAGCGTTGCGATGCGTGGCGATATCGCGAGGAGGCGTCCATGATGAGACTTTGCTGTTCCGCCAACTGATCAGTGAACTTCGCTCGCGCGCTGTCACGTGTTTCGAGAGCTCCATCCCAGACTCCCAGTGCACCGTTTGCCGCTAGGCCCGATGGGCTATACCATCCCCGCCGAAGGATTCTCACACCATCACCGAACCAATTCGCCTGATCAACATCCACATGCAGCGCCAACAGCATCAATACTTCTAATCCTCGACTCGAGTTTCTTTGTCACGAGCCTCGTCACAAGGATGTCGCGCGACGGGGAGAGCCAGGGCCGCAGCAAGACCATCTCCTACTCGTCCACCATGGCGTTGCTCCGCCCCCAAGCTGAAGGCACGATGGAGCGCCTGGTGAGGCTCAGCGCCACAAGTCCCATACGCACCCGAAGGAGAGCCCGCTCGGCATCCTCCATCTCCACACCCTCAAACCTTCCTGCCCTATTCTGAGCCGCGAGATACGGACTCTGGCTCACTTCAGCCATGCACAATCAAGCATTGGGCGGGAAGCCTGCCAAGCACTGCATATGCGCCTCATACTGGCCTGACTCGACTTCGGCGCTGCTCTTGCTCAGGTAGCACTAGGCTCGCCTGACTAAGGTAACTACAGTCCCGCTTCGCTACTCCTCTCCATCCAAATTATTCCATCTCTTGCTTTCCCTTGATCAGTCACACTCGCAACGTACTTTCCTTGGCTGCGTAACTGGACCTGCCGCAAGCCCAGGAACGGGCACTGGAAGCTCCGAGGGACCCATACCGACGCCGACATCTCCAGGATATCGTGTCGGCTGGCCCGTTTCTGGCGATCATTCACATCAACGATAGACCTACCCGCGCCCGGCGCGCGACATTACTAGCCCAGCATGGCTTCGCAAGCAGCGCAAGCAGCGCAAGTCTCCGGGACGCCGACCCTTGATGCCACCGAAGCATCAGCCCTCCGCGTGGCTTTCAGCAGTGCCACGGCTCTCGGCGAGCTTTCGAATCTCACCCAGTTCAGCAACATGTCCACTAAAGCCTTTGACCTGGCCGCTTATTCGCTCAACAGTACCCAGACCGGTTGCTACAGGCCTGGCGCGCTTCCGGTGGCTTTGGCGCAGAACGACACCTGCTTGCTGGGTTGGTACTGTGAGTAGCTCGGGAAAGGTCTTGATCGTGTCCGGTAGCTGGCTGACGCGAAAGTGAACAGGTCCGGCATCGAGCGATTCGTTTCCTCCACAATACTGTCCACCCTTCGAGCAGTGCACAGTGATACGGAGTACTAAGGGTACGTGTAATGTACAAGGTGTCCTCGAACCGCACATATGTGCCGACGGCTTCTACTGTCAGCCGGGTGGGAAGCAGCAGGTCGTTTGTCCGAAGGGCACTTTTTGCCCTTCCGGCAGCTACCAGCCTATGAAATGTAGCTTTGGTGCTATTTGCGCGCAAGGGAGTAGGAGACAGATCGTCACAGTACCATTGGGGATTACGGTCGCGATCGACATTGCGTTGGCAATCGTTGTTCTTGTCGGTTTCGCAATCTCGAAGTGGAGGAAGAGCAGACCGAAGCAGTACACCACGCTGGATCAGAACGACGGAGGAGGCGATGATATCGAGTTGCTGGCAGCACAAAGCGTCGTGGATAAATCGGCGAGCCCGCGGCTGTCGGTCTCAACCCCGAGGGAGGATGCGATCAAACCATTGCGACCGTCTTCGACACACACCAGACGAGCGAGCGGGATGGTGGACAACATGGACGGCGCAATGGACGAGGATAACCTCTCCCAATTCGACGACTTGGAGGCCATCGAAGACGACTTCCACAACTCGCCGGACATGCAGCGCTTCATCCGCTCCATGTCCAAGACCATCGAGACCAACTCCATCGGCCTCTCCTTCGATTTCGAGAATTTGTCCTTCGAAACCCGCGGCGGCAAGAAGATCCTGCAGGATATTACGGGGACAATGCCGCGCGGTAGCTGCTGGGGCGTCATGGGCGGCTCCGGCGCGGGAAAGAGCACTTTCGTCAATGTGCTGATGGGAAAGATGAGTGCGACGAGCGGCTCGATCAAGATCAATGGCTGGTCGAAGGATATGCACAAGTACAAGAAGTTGATTGGATACGTGCCGCAGGACGATGTCCTGTTTCCGGAGTTGACGGTGCGGGAGAATATCCTGCATTCGGCGCGGATCCGTTTGCCGGCGAGTTGGAGGGACAAGGCGATTCAGGATCACGTGGACAGCTTGATTGCGTGTTTGCAGCTCACGCACGTGCAGCATAGCCGGGTGGGTGATGCGCGGGCGCCGGTGATCTCGGGCGGGCAGCGTAAACGGGTCAACATCGGGATGGAGCTGGCTGCGGCTCCCATGGCGATCTTCCTGGATGAGCCGACGAGCGGGCTGGATGCCACGAGTGCGGCGACGATTATGCGCTTGCTCAAGGCGATCAGCCGGCTGGGTGTGACGACCATTGCCATCATCCACCAGCCTCGAGAGCAGATCTTCTACGGCTTTGATCAGCTCCTCTTGCTTGCGCAAGGCAGAAGCGTCTACAGTGGCGCAACGGAGGATGTGCAGCAATACTTCGAAGGCCTCGGCTTTGCTTTCCCGCAGCGCTCCAATCCAGCCGACACCCTCATCGACATCATCACAGGCGACGGCGCGCAATACACCCTCGGCGCCGGCCGCCGCGAGACCGACGTGCGCACCCTCATCGACGAGTGGAAGTCGCGGGGCCAATATGGCATGCACTTCCAAAGACACCTCACCGTCTCCCTCGACGGCTCGCAAGCGAAGCGCAACCGCCGCACGAGCAACCAGAGCATCAACAGCACAGTCGAGCAAGAAGAGTCGCTGCGCCGCACGATGAAGGCCCGGGGCGCCACCTGGCCGGCGCAGGTCTTCTACTGCTGGAAGCGCGCCATGACACAGCAAGTGCGCAACGCGACTTCCTTCTTCTTCGAGATCGGCGTCGGCGGGCTCGCGGGCGTCATCATCGGGCTATCCGCTTTCGCCGCCAATGGGCATCTGTTCCAAGGAGTCTACCACTTGCCGTTCACCATGCTCAGCTCTGCCGTGGACTACAACAGCACGCCGCAGATCGGTTTGCTGGGCGCCATGGCCATTGGTCTTGCGGCCAGCGCGCCGGGTTTCTGGGTGTTTGGCGAGGAGAAGATGATGTACTACCGCGAGACGGCGTCCGGACATTCACGGAGCGCTTACTACCTGGGCAAACTGCTGAGTACGCTCGTGCGGATTGCGCTGAGTAGTCTGCACTTCACCGTGTTCCTGGGCGTGCTGGCCACGCCACTCATCTCGTTTCCGAGGATGTACGCGGCGAATCTGCTGTATTTCTGGTGCATCTACGGGCTCGCAAGCGTGGTCAGTATGCTGGTGAAGCGGGAAGATGGACCGCTGATCGCTGTGCTGGCGAGTCTGGTGATTGGAGTCTTGGGTGGCGTGGCGCCGCCGCTGAGCAAGGTCAAGATGTGGCATGTTGAGTGGCTGTGGCGCATGAGCCCCGGCGTCTGGTTTACGGAGAGTTATGTGACGGAGAACTGGACGCCGATGGGATATCTGTATCAGACCGACTTGGCTAGTAAGACGATTGGGTTCACGCTGGGGCAGTTTGGGTCGGATGTTGGGTGAGTGACCTTCCGAAGCACTTCGCCGTTTAGAGGATGACTGCTAACTTGCTGGTCTTGCTCTTGACAGGATATTATTCCTCATCGGCTGCGTGTACCGCGTCATAGCGTATCTGGCCTTGATCATGGTCAACCGAGATAAACAGCGGTAAGAGTGCTAGCACGCATCAGCCATATCAAAATGAGTATACGATACACACATATACATTAGAGCCAGGCCAAGCTCAGACGGATCACACTCCCCGAGAGCTCCAGATGTTAACGTTGGAGATCAACGCAGGATGTCCGTCCGCGCGAGAGGCCCTAGAGAGCGGGTTTGGTCCTTCAAGTCGATTGTGGAGCCTAAGACGGGGCTCCTGGACCGGCCGAAGGAGTCTTGCAAATGGACTTGAGATCCGGGAACCTTCCCCCTCCCTACCGTGCTCGACTCCGGAAGGGATACTGAAGTGAGGAGGCGAGCCCGCGAGGCTCAGGCCTTGAATCATCGAGTCGCGCCGGCCACGGTGCACGAAGGCAGTGGACAGATGTGCAGGGAGGCGGGAACGAAGATGGGCAGGGCTGCAAGCGGAGTGGAGGGGACGGACTTCAGCGCTGCTCCGGGACTTCCTTGGGAGCAGTGACTCAAGCGGTGTGCAGTAAGCTCGGGAATAGCAGTGGCGCCGCAGCGTCGAGGGCGCCTCAAAGTGTACCTTACGCTCTAAAAGGATGGGGAGCTCGCTGGCTGTCGTGCCCAGTGGTTCGTCCGGCTTAGGCCGGGAGCATTATATGCGACTTGGCGTTCTATGCTCATGGGTAGATTAGCCACGTGGAACTGCAACACCGCTGGCAGAAGCTGCAGTGGAAGCACCAGCTGGCCGCGATAGCAGTACTACCTTTGTGTACCGTTTCCACCTCGCCGCCCTCTGCTTCTAGTAGCGTCCCAAGTCACATCAGTATCCAATTCGGTCGCGCAGTGCAAGGCCGCAAGAAGATGCTTCTCATGGGTGATGGAAGGATGCAAGTGACCAGAGCGCACGAAAGTTTGAAGTGCAAGGGGTGAAGTGAGGTGGCACAGGTTACGACGAAGGAGGAAGGCGCGACATTCCACAAACCTCGACGTCACTTGATCAACATGAATGCCATGATACACGAAGCACGAGAGTCATGAACACTCTTACCACC
>JAABUP010008245.1_pt1 | contig 13405 bp, 16 predicted proteins | sample 5559201 | NCBI WGS metagenome assembly JAABUP01 (sample SAMN10711887, study PRJNA513373) | rock metagenome | isolation source: Antarctica rocks | place: Antarctica | reverse complement strand
TCTAAAAGGAATACCGATCTGAGCGCAATTCCACTATGTTTCCAAGCGAACGCGAGACATAATATTCCAAAAAATCCCGATTTTTGCTTAAGTCCGACAGGCTGCTAGCGGCAGCGGAGAAGAATTTGGTTCAGAGCTGACACTGCACACCGGCCAATGATGCGTCCGAGCCGAAGACGCGGGCACGTGTGCTGATGCGCCTGGCCGAAATAATACCGATGTGGTTTCATTATCAGAAGCGTTAGGCTGTGGTGTTTCGCACAGACGCCAGCGCCCTGCCCCGCGCATCAACCCGGTGCGACATCGGCTTGGAGACGATCATGAAATTTCTAGCATCCCCTTTGACGGCGACCGGCGTCGTACCCACCAGCGCCGGCGCCCACGCCACGGTCGCGCGCCTGCGCGCAACGGCGCAGCGCACCGCCGATCAGGTTGTCGCCCGTGCCCACGCCGCCCGCTGCCTTGGCGCCACGGCCGGGGCGTACCGTATCGGCGCCCTGGAGCTGGACCGTCAGGCCATCCGCGCTGAAAACCTGCTGTTCGGCCAGGCCGTCGAGACGTTCCGCGCCGCCGCCGCCGAAAACCGGCTCATGGCGGACGCGCTCGAAACCATCGAGGGCGGAAGGTAAGACCGGGCCGCCACACGCCGCCGCTGACAAGACGCCCATCCATCCCCGCTAGGACCCCTGGCCCGCCTCCGGCTCGGCGGCGCGCTTCCGTAACTTTCGTAGCAACGATATGCTCCCAGGATGCCTATGGCCGTCATTGTTAGACTTGACCTCTGGGACTGGTTGTTGAGAGACGCCCTTGCTCCCGCCTGGTCAGAAGCGGGAGACGACATGCCACGTTATTTCATCGATACGCACGACAGCGAGCGCCACCTGCCCGACCAGGACGGGAGCAACCTGCCGGATTTGCGGACGGCCTGCGACGAGGCGGTCCGCATCCTGCCCAGCATTGCGCGCGACCTGCTGTCCGGCGGCGACCCGATCCCAGGCGAGGGCCGGCGGGACTTCGTTTCGACCGTCAAGGACGAGAGCAGCCAGTTGCTCTTCCGGGCGACGCTCTCGCTCAGCACCGAGTGGCTGGCCCCCGATCCGCCACCCAAGCAAGCACAGCCGGAGCGAACGCAGCCGGGGCGAACACACGAGAGCTGACGCTGCCTCATGCCCCGCCCTCATGCCGCGCCTTTATGCTCCGCCGGGTTCCGAAACCATCCCGCGCAGGCGGCCCGCATCCAACAAGACGATGGCCCCGCGCCGGCGCTCGATCAGCCTGGCACGCGCCAGGGCATTCAGCTCGCGCGTGATCGCCTCGCGGTGGCTGCTCACCCTGGCGGCGAGTTCGGCGTGGGTGGGAGGCGGCGACACGACAGGGCGGCCATCGCCGTTCCCCGGCGCGCGGGCGAGCCGCAACAGCTCGGCATAGAGGCGCTGGCGGACGCCGAGGTTGGATTGCTCGTTGACGCGGTTGGACAGCGTCCGGATCTGGCCGACGAGCGTCTGGAGCAGTTGGTCGCAGGCATCGGGGTGCTCGTGGACCACGCGCCGGAACACGCCGGCCGGCATGCGCGCGACCAGCGTGTCGGTGATGGCGACGATGCCGGCGGAGCGCGGCTGCTGGTCGATGGCCGCCAGCTCGCCGAAGAACTCGCCGTCGCGGACGTCGCCCAGGATCACCTCGCGGCCGGCGGCGGTGATGACCACGCGGACATGGCCGTGCAGCACGAAGAACAGGTCCGTGCCATCCGACCCGTAGTCGAACATCCACTCCTTCGCGCCCGCCCGCCGCCAGGTGCATCCGGCGTCGAGGCGGCGGACCGCGTCCTCGTCGAGCGAGCGGAACAGCGGGATGCGCACTAGCGTCTCAGCGGTTTGGGTCATGCCCTGACATGGGTGAGGCGTTGGTGGACCGAAAGGGGAGCGCGCCGGGCGAAGGCCGGCAGCCGCCGGGTGTGGGTCAGTTTGACCAGGGCGTGACCTGCCGTCATTGCGAGCCGGCTCCGGCGCGGCAATCCAGGGCCACAGTCCTCAAGGTTTGTGCGTGCGGCCTGGATTGCCGTGCCGCCGCGCTTCTGGCGATGACGAGGTTTGTCGCAGGAAAACGAGACTGAGTTCCTCGACAGCCGAGCCCGTTGCAAACTGACCCACGACCAGCCGGCGCCTGGCCTTGCATCGGCTGGGGATATCTCTAGCTTTCGCCCTTGCTGAAAACATAAGGGGAAACGCACTTGAAAACCGCTTTGCTTGGGCTTGCCGTGATCGGCGCCGTTGCTCTGACCGGCGTCGCCCGCGCCGCTGCGCCGGTGCTGCACGAAACCAAGACCGTGGAGATCGCCGCCCCGCCTGCCAAGGTTTGGGGCGTGATCGAACAGTTCTCCGACCTGACCTGGGTGCCGCCCGTCAAGTCCTCGTCCGCGACCCAGGGCAACACCATCGGCTCCGTCCGCACGCTCGACCTGGGCGGGCCGCGGCTGATGGAGCAGCTGAAGGCCTACGACGCCAAGGCCATGACCTACACCTATGTCATCACCAGCGACCCGGCGAACGTCAAGGTGTTGCCTGTCACCGACTACACGTCGACCATCACCGCCAAGCCGTCCGCCGCCGGCAGCCTCGTGACCTGGACGGGCGCGTTCAAGCGCGCCGACCAAGGCGACGCGCCGGCTGCGGGCATGGACGACAAAACCGCGACCGGCGCGATAAGCGGCGTCTATGAGGCCGGGCTGGGCGGGTTGAAGGCAAGGGCCACCAAGTCGTAGCGTCGTCCGCCAGCCATCCCGGTCGCGGATGGCTGGCTACGGGCGGCGCGGAGTGGCCGCCATGCAAGGGAGTTGGACATGATCGACGCCTCCATGGACCCTGGCAGCAAAGCGGCCACGCCGGACCAGGCGGGAAAGGCGGCCGTGTTCCAGGCCCTGCACGCCCGGCCCGGCGCCTTCGTGATCCCCAACCCCTGGGACGCGGGGACGGCGCGCATCCTGGCGGCGCTCGGCTTCGAGGCGCTGGCGACGACCAGCGCCGGCCTGGCCTTCGCGCTCGGGCAGCGCGACGGCATGGCCGGGCGTGACGAGACGCTCGCCAATGCGTCGGCGATCGTCGCCAGGACCGCCCTGCCGGTGTCGGCCGACCTGGAGAACGGCTTCGGCGACGCGCCTGAACACGCCGCGGAGACGATCCGTCTCGCCGCTGCGGCCGGCCTGGTCGGCGGCTCCATCGAGGATGCGAGCGGAGACCCGGCCCAGCCGATCTATGGGTTCGAGCACGCGGCCGAACGGATCGCCGCCGCGGCCGAGGCGGCCCGCGCCCTGCCCTTCCCCTTCATGCTGACGGCGCGTGCCGAGAATTTCTTGCACGGCCAGCCGGACCTCGACGACACCATACGGCGGCTGCAGGCGTTCGAACGGGCGGGGGCGGACGTGCTGTATGCGCCGGGCCTGCCGGATTTGGCCGCGGTGCGCGCCGTGTGCGCCGCCGTCTCGCGCCCAGTGAACGTGCTCGCGGGGAACGTGCTCGCGGGCGGGAGCGTCGCGGCGCTGGCCGAGGCGGGCGTGAAGCGGATCAGCCTCGGCGGACTGCTCAGCCGGGCGGCGCTCGGCGGCCTCGTCCGTGCCGCCCGCGAGATCAAGGAGAGCGGCACGTTCGGGTTCGCCGCCGACGCGCTGCCCTTCGCCGAGGCGAACGGGTTCATGCGAGACCGTCACTCGCCCGACCGTCACTCAATCGTCTTGCGGGCGAAAGCCTCGATGTAGTCCACCAGCGCGTCCGACGCGGCGCCCGCCTCGTTTTTCTGGCCCGCGGCGATGGCGCGGGCGGTGGCGGCGTGCAGGCGGGCGGCGAGCGGCAGGTCGGCGACCTGTTTGTAGTGCAAGTACCAGAACCGGCGCGAAAGGCCGTTCATCAGCCCCATCGACGCCGCGGCGAACTCGTTGCCGGCGGCGTCGAGCAACAGCAGGTTGAACTCCCGGTCCAACCGCATGAACGACAGGTCGTCGGAGCGTTTGGCGGCTCGGTCCATCCCCGCGGCGATCCCGGCGAACTGCGTGCGCTGGGCCGGGCTGCAACGGCAGGCGGCGGATTGCGCCAGCAGCCGCTCCAGCACCCGGCGCGCGTCGAGCAGGCGGAGTTGGCGGGCCACGTCGATCTCGGACACGAAGATGCCGCGCCGGGGCATGATGACCACGAGCCACTCGCGGGCCAGCCGTTGCAGGGCCTCGCGGACCGGGGTGCGGCCCACGCCGAAGCGGCGGCTGAGCTGCGCCTCCGAGACCATCGTGCCCGGCGGGATGCGCAGGGTGACGATAGCCTCCTCCAACTTGCGGTAGGCGAGGTCGGTCAGCGTCTCCGCTGGCTGGAACTCGTCGGTCTCGTGTATGAGTTGGTCGGCCATCACGTCCATCCTGCTTCGCCCAGGCTTGTTGGCGGGCGGGGGCTTTTAGGCCAGGCGGACACCGTAGGCTACAGGTCGGCGACCCTGATCCAGACTCCGATGGCGACGGCGAGGGCCGCGGCGCCGAGCATCACGGGCCAAGTGACCGCCGTCAGTTCGGAAGCGACCAGCAGGCACAGCACGAAGCAGCCGGCCGCGATCACGACGCCGCCCACCAGCGAGGCTATGTTGCGCTTGACGAGTGCGGCGCCGGGCTTGGTGCCGCGTATCGTTATGGCCATCGGCTCAATCCCCGGCGGCCGGCGCTGCAACACCGGCGGAGCTGCGGACCTTGGGCGGGCGCCGGACGAAGCGGGTGTCGTAGCCGTTGAACAGGTGCCCCAGCAGCCCGCGGTCGAGGTCGCTGGTGCCGAACAGCCAATCGGCGAAGGGGTAGGTCAGGTTCATGTTGCGGTTCATCATAACCGCCGTGTCGTGGTGGGCGATATGGTGGCGGCGTATGGTGTTGACGAACGGCAGGTGGCGCAGCACGCGGTCGTCGCGCACGTGGCAGCACCAGTGGAAGAACTCGTAGTTCATGTACATCCCCGCCGCGGTGGCGAGCAGCAGCCAGGCGGCGTTGCCCGGCCAAACCAGGCTGAGCGCGTAGCCGCCGGCCGACGCCATCACCAGGAAGGCGATCAGGGCATAGGGCGGGAAGAACACGATGCGGAAGTCCCGCGTGGTGTCGTGGAACGGCTCGTGGTCGGTGAAGAACTGGTGGTGCGCCAGGGTGTGGCGCTTGTAGATGCCCATGAGGCCGGGACGCGGGCGGTGCATGACCTGGGCGTGCAGGAACCACTCGAAGACGTTGGCGAACAGGACGGTCGCGGGCACGACCAGCCACTCGGCCCAGCTTGCGCCGTGGACGTGGCGCGCGGCGTACCAGAGGGTCGCGCCGCCGATCAGGTAGATGAGCGCCACGTGGACCAGCCCGTCGTAGGCGGGGGCGATCTGGGCGCGGTAGGCGGCGCGGAAGGCCGCCTGGCGGGGGTTCATCATGGCGCGTCTCCTCGGGGCCGCGTCCCGTCTAACATATCAACAGTATGTTTCAAGCTCTTTTCCAGAAGCTCATGCTGGACAGCAGCCCGGCCTGCGCGGGCGAGAGCGCGAACTCCGCTCGGATCGAGCCGAGCAGGAAGGCGAGCGCGCCCAGGTCCATGCTGTCGAAGAACCATGCGGTGGCGATCACGAGGAAGATGCTGCGCTGGTAGGACGTGAGCGGCAGCCGGTCCATCCGCGCGGCGATGGCGGCCGAGGTGCCGGACCGCGGCAGGGCGTCGGGCACGGCGAGGCTGATGGCTGCGCTGTATGGCGGCATCGCTGGTCCTCCCAGCCGGCGCTTGACCGCGCCATGTGGTATGCTGGTCGCATGCCAGTTGTTTGTTGCGCCTGCGCCAGGCGGAAACTAGGCACGCCTAGTCGCGCCCGCGCCAGCCCGGCAGCTACGGCACCCCGGCCAACAGCGCTGTGACGGCCGCGCCTAATTCGCACGCCGTGGCGCAGGGGCAGCCTTATGGCCTTTCCTGATCTGCCACACCTCGTAGCAACCACGGAGAGGCTGGGCGCCATCCGCAATCCGGCCGGCAACGTCCAGCGTCAGGCGGCCTGCCGGAGCGGCGCGGCAAAACGGGCGAAGCGGAACGGCGCCGGGTCCACGATGGGCGGTGCGCCGGCGACCAGGTCCGCCATCAGCCGCCCGGCACCCGGGCCGATGCCGAAGCCGTGCCCGGAAAAACCGCTGGCAAGGTGGAGACCGGGAACCGCGGGGATGGCGGAGATGACCGGCACGCCGTCCGGCGTCACGTCGATCATGCCGCCCCAGGTGCCCGCCACCTGCATCGCGGCGAAGGCCGGGAAGGCGCGGACCAGCTTGCGGCGCGCGAACGCCAGGCTGGCTGTGCTGGGCTGCGGGTCCAGCACGCGCACGGCCTCGAACGGGGAGGCCCGGTCCAGCGCCCAGCGCCGCGGCGTGCGCCACTCCGCCATGAAGCGCCCGTCGAGCCGCAACTTAAGCTCGCGCCGGTTCTGCACGAACGACGCGCCGAACTGCGGCAGCAGGCGGAAGCTGTCCGGCACGATGGGCGTCAGCATGTTGTTGCGCTGGGCTATGGTGTAGCCGCCGTCCGCGCGCCGGCGGAACGACCAGTCGTGGCCGCCCGCCGAAAGCTCGGGGCCGGGCATCGGCGCGGTGCGCAGCACGGAGCCCAGCACCTTGAGCTGCGGGAAATCGACGCCCTGGTTGCCGAGGAACAGCCGGGACCACGTGCCGCCCGCCAGCACGACGGCGTCGCAGGCGATCCGCCCGCGTTCGGTGACGACGCCCGCCACCCGGCCGCCCTGCATGTCCAGCCCGCGTGCCGCGCAGCCCTCCAACACGACAGCGCCCAAGCGCCGTGCCGCGGCGGCCATCCGGGCACCGCATGCTGCGGCTCCGCCCGGCCATCGCTCGGGGTGTGCAGGCACCCGGCGAAGCGCAGCCCGGCGCCGGGCAGCAGCGCCGCCGTCTCGTCCGCATCCAGCAGGCGCGAGCCGACCTGATAATCCCGTGCGCTGTCCAGCCAGGCGGCGTGGCCGTCCAGCTCCCGCGCGGTCTCGGCGACATAGGCGACACCGGCGCGGCGGAAGCCCACGTCGGCGCCGATCCGCGCGGCCATGCGGTCCCACATGCGGACGCTCTCCATCGCCAGCGGCACCTCGGCCAGGTCGCGCCCCGTCGTGCGGCACCAGCCCCAGTTGCGGCTGGACTGCTCGGCGCCGACCCGGCCCTTCTCCAGCACCGTGACGGCGATGCCCTTCTCCGCCAGCGCCAATGCGGTGCTGATGCCGATGATGCCCGCGCCGATCACCACGGCGCCGGCGCGGCGCGGCAGCTCCGTGTCGGCGTCGATGGTGTCCAGCAGTTGCGGCATCGCGTGCGTCCCACGTCGGTTCAGGCCCATGCTACGATGGGACATCATCGGGAGGAATGCGGATGAAGCGGATCGGGATGCTGCTGGCACTGGCCTGCATGACCGCAGGGCCGGCGTGGGCGCAGGGCAGCGGGTCGGCCACGCTGGACGCGGTGCGCGGACGCGGCCAACTGCTGTGCGGGACCTCGGGCGAGATCACCGGGTTCTCGCTCGTCGACAGCAAGGGCGTGATGCAGGGGCTGGACGCCGACGGCTGCCGGGCCATTGCCGCTGCGGTGTTGGGCGACGCGGCCCGTGTCCGCTTCGTGCCGCTGACGGCGCAGAACCGCTTCACCGCCCTGCAATCGGGCGAGGTGGACGTGCTGATCCGCAACACCGGCTGGTCGTTGACGCGGGAGGCGAGCCTTGGCCTGCTGTTCGCTGCGACGAATTTCTGGGACAGCACGAGCCTGATCGTGAAGACCGCCGGCGGGGTAAGGCACGCCGCCGAGCTGGGCAACGCCGCCATCTGCGTGCGGCCGGGCACCAGCACCGAGCTGGACCTGGCGGATTGGGCGCGCACCAACAAGATTAGCTTCACCCCGGTGCAGATCGGCGGCGTGAACGAGATCCAGCAGGCGTTTCTGTCCGGCCGCTGCGACGCCTTCACGACCGACAGTTCGCAGCTTGCCGGGTTCCGCTTTGCCCAGGGGGCGAAGGCGGAGGAGCTGTCGATATTGCCCGAACCTATCGGCACCGGCCCGTCCGGCAGCATGGTGCGCAAGGGCGACGACAAGTGGTACGACATCGTGCGCTGGGTTCACTATGCCCAGGTCGCGGCGGAGAACCTGGGGGTCGGCCAAGGCAATGTGGACGGGTTCGCGGCCACGGCGAACCCGGACATCAAGCGCCTGCTGGGCGGGGACGGCGACCTTGGCCGGGCGCTCGGGCTGGACAACCACTGGGCGTACAACGCGGTCAAGCAGGTTGGGAACTATGGCGACATGTGGGAGCGGTCGATCACGCCGATCGGCCTGCCGCGCGGGCTGAACGCGCTTTGGACCAAGGGCGGGTTGCAGTTCGCTCCGCCGCTGCGGTAGGCCGCTGCGGCTTGCGGGAACCCATCGCGCCCGCAAGCCGCCAACCTTGCCCGTTCAGGCCAGGCGACTATTGGCTTTTTGCAGTGGGCAGCAGCATGGCCAAGGCATTCGAGGCGTCACCATGCCGATCCTCGGGTCGATCTGGTCCACCGAAGTGCCAACCGAAGTATATAGGCCGTCCGTGTTCAGGTCAGTGACCTTGGCCGCCACGATGTCGTTGTCGTTGAAGGTGTGGAACGTGCCCAATGCCGCGGTCGGCATAGTGGCGTCGTCTAGCAGGTGGAATCCGCAGGCAGGGTACCCCCCCAGAAACTTATGGCGGTTATGTGCCTCGCAAACACGCACTCGAGGCTAGGACAGAAGCTGCTCAAGTGCTTCGGCTCAGATTCTCCGAGACCGCAGATAGCCAACCAAGGTAAATATCAGCCACAGAACCTGTGTGACGAACGCCGCAAGGTTGAAGCTCCAGACAAGTGAGAAGATCACGGCCAGTCCGCCGATAGCGTTCAGAATGGTATACTTTACGTCTGCCAGCCCCAGTTTGCCGGTCTGCAATCCAGCATAAGCTCCGACATAGAGTGCGACGCCAATCAACCCAACCGCATCAGGCACTGTCACTGCCTACCCCGAATCACCGCTTAAGAACCAAGCTGGTTAACTGCCATCATCGACGTTGTGTTTGCAAACGACACAATCGCCAAACTATGCCCCCGTCAGTGCCTGAAGTGGCGCATCCCCGTCAGCACCATGGCGACACCCGCCGCGTCCGCCGCCGCGACCACCTCGTCGTCGCGGATGGAGCCGCCGGGCTGGATCACGGCGGTGGCGCCGGCGGCAATGGCGGCCTGCAGGCCGTCGGCGAAGGGGAAGAACGCATCGGACGCCACGACGCTGCCCTGGGTCAGGCTTCCACCCAACCCGGCGGCGCGGGCGGCCTCGGCGCCCTTCCATGCGGCGATGCGGGCGCTGTCGACCCGGCTCATCTGCCCGGCGCCGATGCCGACTGTCGCGGCGCCCTTGGCGTAGACGATCGCGTTCGACTTCACGTGCTTGCAGACGCGGAAGGCGAACACCAGGTCGGCAAGCTCCGCCGCCGTAGGCGCACGCCGCGTCGCCACGCGGAGCACCGCCGGGTCAACCCGGCCGGCGTCGCGCGACTGGGCCAGGAAGCCGCCCGCGACGGTGCGGACCGTCATGCCCGGCGACGCCGGATCGGGCAGGCCGCCGGTCAGCAGCAAACGTAGGTTCTTCTTGCGGGCCAGGATGGCGCGGGCGTCGTCGTCGGCATCCGGCGCGATGATCGCCTCGGTGAAGATCGCGGCGATGCGCTCGGCCGTAGCGGCGTCCAGCGTGCGGTTCAGCGCCACAATGCCGCCAAAAGCCGAAACCGGGTCGCAGCGCAACGCCAGGTCCCATGCCTCCGCGGTCGTCCCGGCCACGGCGACGCCGCAGGGGTTGGCGTGCTTCACGATGACAACGGCGGGTGCATCGAACTCGGCCACGCACTCGAAGGCGGCGTCGGTGTCGTTCAAGTTGTTGTAGGACAGCTCCTTGCCCTGGACCTGAGTAGCGCTGGCGACCCCTGGCCGCGTGCCGTTCACGTAGAATGCGGCCTGCTGGTGCGGGTTCTCGCCATAGCGGAGGGTTTGGCGCAGGGTGCCTGACAGGGTTAGACGCTCAGGAAACGGTTGGTCAAACGGCTGGTCGCGCGCAAACCACGCGGCGACCGCTGCATCATAGGCGGCGGTGCGGGCATAGGCTTCGCCGGCCAAGCGGAGGCGGAGCGGCTGCGTGGTGCCGCCGTGCCCGGCCAACTCGGCGAGCAGGTCGCCGTATTGGGCCGGGTCGGTCAGGACGGCGACATGATCGTGGTTCTTGGCGGCGGCGCGGATCAGGGCGGGGCCGCCGATGTCGATGTTCTCGATGCACTCGGCCGGGGCAGCGCCGGCGGCGACGGTCGCCTCGAACGGATACAGGTTCACGCAAACCAGGTCGATTGGCGCGATGCCGTGCCGCTCCATCTGGGCTGTGTGCTCCGGCAGGTCGCGGCGGCCGAGAATGCCGCCGTGGATCTGCGGCACCAAGGTCTTCACCCGGCCGTCGAGGATTTCGGGGAAGCCGGTGTGGTCCGCGACCTCGGTGACGGCGACCCCGGCCTCCCGCAACGCGCGGGCGGAGCCGCCAGTGGAGAGGATTTCGGCCCCATGCGCGACCAGGGCGGCGGCCAATGGCGCCAGCCCGGCCTTATCGGAGACGGAAATCAGCGCGCGGCGGATGCGGATTGGGGCCATGCCGCCCCATAGCGCTAGAGGCCCAGCAGGTCCAGCGTGCGTGCGAGGACGGCGGCCTCGCTGTACGTCAGCACGGCCCGCGCCCGTCCGGCGGCACCCATGCTGGCCCGGAGCGCCGGGTCGGCCACGAGGCGCGCAAGGGCGGCGGCCAGCGGCGCCACGGTCGCGGGGGGCACCAGCAGCCCGGTTTCCCCGTCCATCACCTGCTCGCGCGGGCCGCGGACGGCGGTCGCGACCACGGGGAGGCCGGTCAGCATGGCCTCGATCACCGACATCGGCAGGCCCTCGAAGTGGCTGGGCAGCGTGAAGATGTCGGCGGCGGCCAGCACGTCGGCGATGTCCGCGCGGTAGCCGAGCCGGCGCAGGCGGGGACCCAGGCCGCTGGCGTCGAACAGCGGCTCAAGGTCCGCGCCGTGGTCGGAGGGCAGGCGTTCGCCCACGACCCATAGCTCGGCGCCGGGCACGTCGCGCATGGCGGCGAGCAGTTCCGGGTAGCCCTTGTGCCGCACGAGGCGGGAGACGATCACGATCACAACTTGGGCTTCGGGCACGCCGAGCGTCTGGCGCACGCGGGCGCGGGTGGCGGGGTTGGGGCGGAAGCGGGCGGGGTCGCGGCCATTGCCGACCGGCACGGCGCAGCGCGCGATCCACAGGCGGCGGGCGTCCGCGGCCTCCTCGGTCGAGACGGTCAGCGTGATGTCGGTCAGCCGGCCGCCGAGCCACTCCATGACCAGGCCGAGCGCCCGCCGCCACCACGGCCCCGGCTGGTTGAACAAAAAACCATGGCAGGTGTAGGCGACGCGCGGCACCCCGGCGACGCGCGCCGCGAGCCGGGCGAGAAAGCCGCTGATCGGCATATGGGCGTGTACCAGGTCCGGCCGCTCGGCGCGGAACAGCGCCACCATCGCCCACAACGCCTGCCACTGCGCCACCGGCGACAAGCTGCGCGCCATCGGCAGCGGCGCGACCCGCAGCCCGGCCGCCCGCACGTCGGCGAGCAGCGGGCCATCGGCGCACACGCCCAGCACGTCGTGCCCGCGCGCCTGAGCCGCCAGCATGAGGGGCATGAGGAAGTGCCGCAGCGAGAAATCGACGTTGGTGACCTGCACGACCTTCACGACAGCGCTTTGAACACCTTGCCGCCGCGCCGGGAAGCCTCGACTGTTAAGGCCATGCAGTATTTTCCGATCTTCCTTTCATTGACGGGCCGCCGGGTGCTGGTGGTGGGCGAGGGCGAAGCGGCGACGCGCAAGGCCGACGCGCTGCGCCGGGCCGACGCGATGGTGGCGACGGCGGCGCGGTTCGACCCGGCGCTGCTGGACGCCGCCTTGTTGGACGATTGCGCGCTGGCCATTGGCGCCGACGCGCCCGACGCGGACCTGGAGGCGCTGTCGGCGGCGGCGCAGGCGCGCGGCATCCCGGTCAACATCGTCGACCGCCCGGCCTTGTGCAGCTACATCACGCCGAGCGTCATCGACCGCGCGCCGATCAGCATCGCGGTGTCCTCGGGCGGCGCTGCCCCTGTGCTGGCCCGGCTGCTGCGTGCGCGGATCGAGGCGATGGTGCCGCCTGCCTTCGGACGCCTGGCCGCGTTGGCCGACCGGTACAAGGAGGACATACGCAGCCGGCTGCCGGATGTGGCGCAGCGCCGCCGGGTGCTGGAACGGGCGCTGGGCGGCCGGGTCGCGGACCTGGTGCTGGCGGGGGAGGACGACGCGGCGGACGCAGAGCTGCGGCGCGAGATCGAGGGCGGCGCCGACCCGGCGGGGATCGTCTATTTGGTGGGCGCCGGGCCGGGCGCTGCGGACCTGCTGACCATTCGCGCCCAGCGCCTGCTGGGCGAGGCCGACGTGATCGTGCATGACCGGCTGGTGACGCAGGATGTGCTCGACATGGCCCGGCGCGACGCCGACCGGATCGCGGTGGGCAAGTCGCGCGCCGCGCACTCGATGCCGCAGGACGAGATCAACGCGCTGCTGGTCCGCCTGGGCCAGTCGGGGAAAAAAGTGGTGCGGCTGAAGGGCGGCGACCCCTTCGTGTTCGGCCGCGGCGGCGAGGAGGCGCAGGCGCTGGCGGCGGCCGGCGTGGCGTTCGAGGTGGTGCCCGGCGTGACCGCGGCGCTGGCCTGCGCCGCCGGGGCGGGCATCCCGCTGACGCATCGGGACGCGGCGCGGACGCTGACCCTGGCGACTGGGCACTTGGTGGACGGGGCGCTTGACCTCGACTTTGCTGTGCTGGCTCGTGGCGGGACGCTGGCGGTGTACATGGGCCTGGACAGCCTGCCGGCGCTGCGGGACGGGTTGCTGGCGGCCGGGTTGGATGCGCGCACTCCGGCGGCGCTGATCGAACGCGGCGGCAGGGTGGATCAGCGGACGCTGCGCGGCACGTTGGACGAGCTGGTGATGCAGGCGCCGGAGTGGTCGACGGGTGGGCCGACGCTCACGATGGTGGGCGCGGCAGTTGGCTTGCAGGTGATGCGGCGCTGAGCGGCCGGGGCTGGAGAGCGTCCACTCCGACGAGGCGCGATGGGAGTGCCGCTCGCAACTACACTGGTTTAAGGGTTGGTTATGTAATCGGGGCAGAACCCGGGGCGGCACGGCGTCAGGCGGGCTGGCCGCGGCATTGGATGAGGTGGGAAAGAGGCGGGACGGCGGGAGCGGCGGCGACACCGAGCCTGGCGCCCAGGTAGTCCCAG
>JAABUP010008244.1_pt1 | contig 13406 bp, 14 predicted proteins | sample 5559201 | NCBI WGS metagenome assembly JAABUP01 (sample SAMN10711887, study PRJNA513373) | rock metagenome | isolation source: Antarctica rocks | place: Antarctica | reverse complement strand
TTGCTATGGCGCCCCCCCCCCCCCCCCCCCCCGCGTGTGGTTTTCAGATATAACCCCTATCAGGAGGTAGACCATCCTGCTGCAAATCTACACGCTTTGACCTTGGGCTCTTGGCCGGCAGCGTTTCCACAGTCCAACTTGGGCTCAGGCTCAGACGCATTGACTGTAAAGCAGCTTTCAACACTCGGCAGCTCAGCAAGACTTATTGCGAGATGCATGACAATGCATTTCATGCCCACAATCTGAGCTCCATGTTCTGTCAATTGACGTCCACTTACTAGGGACAGGCTACACAGTGATGTTACAAACCCTTGCGCACAATTAGTAACTTAGTCATAGTAATTTAGTAACTCAATACGTAACATAACATGTTTCAACCCTCTGACCCTCTGTCAGTGCGTCAGTGTCGCAAAAAGGGTATCGCACTGAATGACGCATATTGCAATATCGTATAGTGTTATCGCAGCCAGGTGATGGGCGATTGAGATGTCTGAAGTAAAGCGAGCAGCAGTATATTTGAGTCTTGAACAGCAGGCAAGGGGCCTGATCCTTGCTGGCAAGTGTTTTGAGAAAGTATGTGAGCCTAGAGCTCTTGGATAGCTCATTGCACACGGCAGCAACAGTAGGCTCTATAGAAAATGCAGTGATTGCTTTAAAGTGATAAAGCCAAGACAGTCATGCACAATCAAGGCAGCAGCCCTGCAATAGCTACACCAGGCACTTTGCCAAGCTCTGCAAATTAGTGTTTTGGGAAAGTGTGTCTGAGGTCCAATCTAGCAAGCAATAGCTACACGTGCCGGAATGCTGTAGTAGTGGTGCAAGAAGGTCAAGGGTGTGCAGTTCAAGACGCTCAAAACAAGAGTCAGCCAGAATTTGCAGGCCAGGCAGTCAGGCATGGCAGCTTCTTCTTTGCCCGCGAAAGACCCTGTCAGACTCAGTGAGCTGTCTCCAGGCCCAATAAATCTGACCACGAAGTGTTCTATTGCAAGGGCTTGGATTATCTCACCAGCCCCTCTCACCATCCATGGTTAAGGAGATAACATCCTTGCTGACAATGGGTGAACAAAGATGATGAAGGAAATGATCATTCACCATCATGAGGCAAAAAAGTGAGTTTAGCATATGAGACACAACGAATGATTCGTGTATATTTTGAGCACAATCTCCTGCTGCTGCACTGTGCATGCAATCATTTGCAAACCAGTGTAAAATTCAACACCCCCTGTGGTGTGCCAGCATACCAATCCAATTGGTTGCGAGGTTGGACAAGTGCATGTGGCTAGGCAACAGAGTGCTCATGACTCATCGTACAGCTTCGAGGTTAGTCCTGATCTTTGAAACCTATATGTCTCAGATTACATCGTAGCAACTTCCTGGTTGTTCCAACAGCGCATCAGCACTCGGTCTGACAGTGTGACTTGTCTAAGGCTCGAGCTCACTTGCTGTTACATCTGTTACATTAATCTGCAGCATGGACGTGACCAAAGGTTTAAACTGTTGAATGAAGTTGCAGTAAGCTCTGCGTCGTATGTAACGTCATTGCACGTTGTACCTGTGCTTCTTTGCGCCGCTGCAACGCTCTGTAGCTTGCAACCTACATGGGTACTACAGCACTAGTTGTAGTTTGGCACAACAGGTGCCTAGGGAGCAACATTATTGTGTTTTCTGCGCTTCTGGTTCAGCAGAGGATAAGTATGATTTTGTGTTTGATTGTCCGGCATATTGTGCCATCAGGAACAGATTCACAAACATATTTTGGGGCCCAGCGCTGGCTAGCCCCCACACTGTCTTCCTTTTTTATTTTACATGATCCCAAAGTCATAGCTAGGTTTTCGAGGGAATGTTTTGAACACACGAACACCCTGATGGCAGCACAAACTGGACATAATCTTGAGTTTAGCGTTGAGTGCGTCAGCTGTGAACTTTATGTTTTCATAAGCGCTATAGAACAGTTGGTATTTTGTCTGACATCTCCAAACTGCTGGTCCAATGGTCATGGTTGGCCCCAAGACATCACATGAATGAAATGAATGAACTATGCGTAAATGCCTTTGTAACAATGGCTCCTCTGACAGTGTGGACGACATGAGGGCCAACGCTCACACATCTAAACTAACTTGTGCCATATCGCAGACTTGGCGTGAGTGCTCTAGTGTTCCCTGCACGTGATCCGCGTTCACCCGCACGAGCAATCACGCCAAGTCTGTGATATGGCACAAGTTAGTTTAGATGTGTGAGTGTGGATGCAAGAATGCCCTGCAGGAAAGTAGCGAAAACAGGAAAGCAAGTATGAGAAATGGGCTGTGTTATGCGGCTGCGAAAAAATGGGCAAGCTGTCGAGCCGCGTATGCCGCTGTCTGTTAGCCGAGCTGAGGCTGAGCTGGCTGTTGGATCTCTTATAAGCTGTCGAAAACGCTGCCGGTCACGAGTAGTCGTGCATCATGCGCGATAGGAGGTGTGTGTGGTGAGGAATACCTGTAGAAGGCAAGTAGAAACGGTCTTATGAAAGGCGGAAGGAGGGAGCGTAGACAGTCCAGGGTCCAGACACAGGCTCGAAGTCGAACATAGGCACAAGCAGGGCTTGCAGGCACACATGCGCTCGTGACCGGCTGAAGCTGAGCTGAGCGTCTGTATGTAGAGGTGCTTTATGGTCTGCCGAAAAACGCCGTGAACAAAATAAAAAGGACCTGCAATGCATCAGCAGCATCGTTGCGACAAAGAGGGCGCGCCCAGAATGGCCCAGGGCCCACCTGTGTAATGACAACATTGCACAGCCTCTGGGGTCATTATGCTCCATCATGTACATGCCAGGGGCCTGAGCACATTGTCTGGGATACATGTATGCAACATAGAGTCCAGGAGATGTATGCAAGTCCCCTGGCCCTGCCACCAAAGCAAGCTGATGCACACACATGCAATATGAAACAACTCCCAGACATAAATGGTGCCCAGGCCAAAAGGATATGCGCATGCTACCCCAGAGGCAGCAAACAAAAATGCAAACATACAGTCAGAACACATATGTAGCCCTGCCCGGACGGCCACAGAGTAACATAAGCAGTGTACAGCCCCATCTCTGGAAGGAAAGGATGTGAATACAAACATCACACTGCAAATCTCCCAAGGAGTTGAATGCACACTTACTTGCAAGCATATGAGACAGCATGCATATGGATGTAATCTGAATCACATTATGCAATGTAAATGACAGCCTGCTCAAGCAGAACTTTGCAAATGCAAGCAAGAAGAAACTTAGCTGAGAGATCTGCGCAATCTGCCTGCCTCAAGCTTGCTGATGCTGCTATGGCAGCAAACTGTGTGTCGTCACACTGCCTCTGATGCTGCTGCCCAATCTGTTGAAGATGTCGCTGCTGCTGTTGTTTTGTGGGCAATTCTGTAGACATTGGCGTGAGTGCTCGTGCGGGTGAACGCGAATCACGTGCAGGGAACACCACGGGCTCCCATCATCCACGAATCTTCATCAGACGCATCCTTCAGCCACGCAGCTCAGCTACAGCCGGTCACGAGTGCCTGTGTGCCTGCGCGTCCTGCCTGTGCCTGAGCGTGATGCCTTGCCAACCCTATCCTTGTCGCTACTACTTCCCATCACGATCGTCGCCTACAAGACCGCTTCTACTTGTCTTCATTCAGGTATATCGAGCCGAGTTGCCGCTTGCCTGTCAGTGTCAGCGTTTGGTGCTTTTTGCGCTCGTGACCGGCGAAGTCTTCACGAAATTTCAGCAGCTTCAGCGACAGCTCAGTACGGTCAGCGCAGCGACATCTCCCAGCCCAGCTCACATATTTCTGTGTACTTGCAGATTTGTAACTATGTATTGCTCTTTGCATCTCATATCTGCTTTTTGCGTAGCTCTTAGCAGTCCGTCTGTCTTCGGATTGCGTTCGAGTGTCACTTCGGTGTCGTCTATCTCTCGGCCAACGCCACAAGTTGTTGGGCAAAATTACCATGCCGTACCGTAACGGTTTGCTCGAAGCACCGCGTCCGCGATATCACAGCGATATTATTCGCCTCGTGCGGACACAATTTACTAATTGCGCGATACCGTGTTGTTCCTGCTGCGCTATTGTCCCTGGGTTTGTGACCCTGCGTTGTTGTCCCTGCGTTTTTGTCCCTGCGATATCCCTGCGTCGTTGCTGCCTTTACGCGCTTTTTATCAGAGAAGTTTTTAAGGTGCTTTTCCGACCTGTACGCCTGAGCAAGTTGCAAGGTGTGAGCTAGAACAGTCGGATCGTCTCAAATAGCTTTGACTTCAAACACTTACATATGCCACATTGCGGCACCGCAAAGAGCACCACTGTACAGGTCAGTGCTGTTGATGTGTGAAGAGTGCGTAATTTGCCGACATAGACAAGCTATGGACGCAGGGCAAGCCACGTCGTCGCTGTTTGCCGCTCAGTCTGAGTCAAAGTTAACCTTTCGGTGCGTCGATCCAGCGCTTGCGATTTCACGCTTGCAGCCCCGTCCAACTTTGTAACAGCTCGCTGAGGCAGTTGCCTCCGGCCCACCACCAGCAAGACGATGACGTGTCGAGTGTGTTGACCTTACTGATGTTTCTGAGGGTTAAATACTCTTCTAAATTCAGGGCAGTTTCTGTCACGGGAAAGGGGAATACCATAGACCTGACTGTAGATGCCTTTGAAAGTGGTAAAGTTTGGCCCTGCACCTTTTGCTCCAGGCTCGCAATCATGTTGCCTACTTTTGTTTGATCACAGACAAAGGAGGTGTTTACCTAGAGGACAACTGTGTCACTATAAGCAACTGTGCCATGCCCAGGGTGAGACTATTGCACACTCGGTCTGATAGGGTTTCAGCGTCCTTTTGCCCATGGCATGCAATCAACATCTCAGCTTACTGTTTGACATCTGCAGCTGACATGAAAGACCCAATTGGCTGTATGGTGATGCACAGGCAGCGCATTTGCAGCCTCCAAACAATAAACATCTTCACCCAGGTCTGTGAGTCCAGGATTGGGGGCCTTCCAATTGTGATCCCATCTGCAGCAGGTCAAGTTCAATGGTGAGCATGCTATGAGACCTCTTGCTCTGCAAGGCAGTGTGTTCTAGAGATGTTGGTATTGTGCTGAACAACATACAACTTTAAAGTGGACGGCAGCTTTCTGTACAGTCATGCAGCAGCTGTCCTGCAGTAAATGATTTTGCATGCTGCAGCCCTTCAAGCTGCACTGTGTGAGGGCAGCAAAACGAGGCTTAGAAGCCTCTCTTTAAGAGTGTCTCCAGTCCAAAGTGCTGATGAGCTCAAGACTGGTCAAGTGTGCACTACAGGCGGTTTACTTTCTTGACACTGTCGTGTGTTGCCAGACACATTACATATTGAGCAAGGGTGCAAGAGCTCTGCACTTGACTGCAGATGACATGCTTGTGTTTTCATGTACAGGCATGAAGTAGCCAAGCCTATCAACGTCTCCAGCCATATTGCCAATCAGGCCTGTTGATTTGTTCATAAGGAGACAAGATAAAAGGTCATCTGCAACCCAACAGCTTCCCTGAGTAGTACACACATGTGTCACAATGACAAAATCAAGTTTGTGCTTGCATCGTGTATCTCTCCCTTCAAGGCCTGTCATGCATGCAATTGTACGTGCGTCCACGTTTTGCATGCACAAGCCACAAATGTATGTTGGTGTCTCCAAGTAGGGGCATCACTTCTCTACACACCAATCAGACCTATGATGTTCACAGGGACAGGTAATGCGCTGCCTATCCACCCTTTTGGCAGCTGACTGTTTGGTAGACCCTACTGTACCTACATATGTATATATAAACTGTGACAGGCTCATGTGCATGCCCCTGTCACGATTTATAGATACAAAGTGCTGGCTGCTGCAAATGCAAGGCATCAGTGCTACCCTGCAGCACTACAGCCCAGCAGTGTTCTTCTCCAAACCATTCAGCAACTCTGGATTGGCGTTGAAGAGTTTCCACTCTCGTGTGCACCAAAAGAGGCTGGTTCCAACAAAGGATGTTGCCATGGCAGTTTGCAAGGAGAAAGCAACGCTGATCTCTGCTCTACAGCTGATAGTGCTGTTATGTTCACTGCTGTGGGTGCAAGTCAGCTCTTCTGCTGTCTGCAGCAATGCAGTTGTGTGTCACCACCACCTTGAAGGCAGCACATTACTGGGCAAAGCGTCATGCACATGCGCCCGACACCTAAAGTCACCACAGGTAGCCTTGGTCCTGCCCACTGTTGTATTGTGCAGAGAGTCTTCACCTTTGTGAATCCCCTGAGGATGCTCAGGAAGCAACCTCAATATGCATCCAATGACACAGCACTTGCAAGGGTTGGCAGTGCTGATGCTGCAGCCCTAGTTGCAAACCCAGCTGCAGCCAACACATTCACAGCACTACAGCAAGCAACAACCTCAGCTGCACGCACATTTGGTGGCCACAGCAGGGTGATGCCAGAGTTGCATTCTGTCAACGATGCAAGCAGGTCCCAGGAGCACAACCCACCACTTGTTGTTGCTGCTTCAGCAGGAATCTTTGCAGCCAAGGGCCTTTCTGTCAATTTTGCTGAGCAAACCATTAGCAACAAGTCCTCCTAAGAGGTTGTATATCTTGAATGCTTATAGTTTCTCTGCACACTGCATATATCCTTATTTGACTTACATTGTAGTCTGCTTGCCTTATTCTGCTTTGTTGACAGTGGCTGTATTGTACATCTATGATGCAGTCATGATGCCATATCGATGCCTCTGTGTGCTTTGTCGTGCCCACTTTGCAAAGCCATGATTGGAGGCTTGTCCATGAACAGTAATGTCTGCAACCATTACCTGAAGTGCAAAGGGTGAACTCAGTTCAATGCCACTGCAAAGAAAGTTTGTGTTGCTGCTTACCAAGCAGCAGGCATTGCACGTATACACTTTTGCTATGCTGGTGTAGACAAATGCAACACCATGTGGTGTGTGATTGCATCAAGGGACTTCATAGGATGGACAATGTCCTTGCATTGTGTGTTGCTGAGTCAGAGGTTGAAACACACATATACTCACAGTAGAACCGACTAGATATGACTGTGTTACACTTCCAAGTTTTCAATGTTTCCACCTGCCAGGCCTTATTGAAACAAGCTTTGCATACTTGCTGGACTAGACACAATATTTACATGAGGACTGGACCGATAACTGTGTATTCAGTGCTCAAAGTCTGTAGCTTATATAGTATTTAACAGACTGCTAGGACGCAGGAAGCGGGTCTACACATGCAGCTATCACAGAAGCTGTCAGTGACTAAGTGTTACTAGTATGTTCATGAATGGCTTGACCGAAAACGTCTAAAAGCCACTGCATGATTTAACAGGACTTGATCTGCAACAAAGGTATGGTACACACTGTGTCTTGGCAAGAGCCATTTACTTGAAAATCATGGCATAAAACGACATTGCAACAGCTGCATATGCATGCAAACGTGTTGCTACAAGTCCAGGCACAAGTGGCTTGGTGCACCCTACAAGCCACCACGTCTCATGGCGTATACTTGAATCTCCTTGGTGCAGACTACAAGCCACTATGCCTCATGGCTTCTACCTGAATCTCCTTGGCAAATCCATTGCTTCAGAGCTTTGACAAGTACAGCTACCTTTGGTGCCTCCAGTCATGATGTAACGCATCAACAGTCCTGTCAAGTGACAGTTTGATGCATAAGGTGAAGATCACTTCAGCAACTACACATGCTGTTCTCCTGCCGTGCAAAAGGATGGTAGTGCCAAGTCGTTCACGTGTGTTGCTGCCATGCCATGCTGAGTCAACTTATTTGCACTGAAGGCTGCAACAGCTGTCCCTGAGGCACCAGCCACTGGAGGCTCGGCAGTGCAGATGTGGTTGAAGCTCTTGTTTGTGGCTGTGTTGTCGTGACATTGGTCTGCTGCACTGTGGCACATTTGACACTTACGACAGCAGCTGACAAGCTAGCCACAGGCGGTAATCAACTGCTGGCAGCTGGGATCCTTGCAGCAAGCGTGCGCTGCTGGGCTGTTGGGGCTGCTGCAATCTGAGACCCTGAGCCAGCTGCCTTTGCACAAGTTGGGACGGCCTTGGGCATTTGTAGATGCTGTTGCCTGTCTGCCAGCAGGATTATTGACATGTTAGACCTGCATGATCTTGTCAACAACATCTAAAGCCACAGACACACACTTAACACACACAAGGTGTCACCTGTGCAGGTTACAGGGCAGGGTCCATCTGCAAGCGACATGGCCTTTGAATGAGAGGGCAGGCAATGACAGACAAGCTAAACAGGTTTCAGCTATGTGCAAAGTCATTGCATCTTGGCGCCTCAGCTGTATTCACATGTTCCAGGCATCTTGCAGACTTTCAGATGTGTCAAGACAGCGCACAACATACATACCAGGCTTAGAGATCTCCTCTCCAAAGAAGTCCGAGTCAGCTTCATGTGACCATGATGCAGGCACGCATGACTCCTTGTTTGTGCAGACAGAAGATCAAGCGCACAGCACTGAGTCAGCAGTAGTCACTGCGCAGCATGCTTGTGCATTGCATGCACAGGGCACTGTGTATACCTAGTTTTTTTTCGCCACAAAAATATGCTGTCCTGCTCGATAAAGTCCTCTGCACAGAGACCATTAACTGTCAGCGGTACGTAGTAGGTGAAGCCAGCTCAACGATAGGTGCTCACCGAAAAGCACGTCGTTCCTAACAGGTTGGACACTGCTGGCCAGGTGACATCGGCCAGGTACGCTTTTCAATGTTGTAGGGCCGCACACGCTTGAGTCATGTCACTGCGGCAGTTCACGAGCAGCTTAAGCGCGCCGTGGAGTGGCGCAATGTCAAAGTCAACGCTTGCAAGCTTGCTATAGCTAGCTAGCCGTGGTTCGCAGCTGGGATTGAAGCGGTAGCCGAGTTACGATGTCGCACTGTAAAGGATTGCTCAAATTGATGCACCGAAGCGCGTCAGGGTGTGCAACTCTAGATGCTGTCTTTTCATACCGTACGTCCTCGAGGCCGAAAAGCCATGTCGGTGGGAAATCTGAGTTTCTGATGACTCATAAAAGTCGGATTTGAGAGTCACTGAGTTACTGAATGATCGACCCAGATCCAGAGGCAAGGATAGTATGTATTCACGAGGCTTCTCAAGCTCGTTTTTTCAACTGTACGACAGAGCCGGGAACATGGAAAGGCAGCGACTCAGCGCCTTGCTCGCGACCGCAGCTATAGGTCAAGCGTTGGTCGCGCATTGCGGAGCTGTGTTGAGCCTCGAGCTGACCTGATCTCGGTTGCTGCGGCTTGGTTGGTCCGACAGTGCAGTGCAACCCCTTTTCGGATCTTGCTTGTGTAGAAAATTTCTCAATTTTGGTCTCTGCGCAAGCTGCAAGTCTCACTGTATAGCAGATAAACGTCGTCATCAACCACATGTTGGCGCTCGCGCTTGAGTGAGGCAAACTCAAGGACGCAGATACCATCTGGTCACTTGACTGCTCATAGTTTCCGGCTACGCTGAGAAAGGAGCGCAGCTTCAAACCTCAGCAGGACAGGCTTGTAGTGCTGCTGCACTCACTTCGCAAGTGTCCGCGACACGCGAATTCTCGCGAAAAGTCAACAGAGACTAAAGATGTCAACGAGACTTGTCTCACACACCGTCTAGCGCAGAAACATACGGTCGCTACTCCAGTTCCCTCCACTTTATGCTTCAGCAGGGCATGTTTGGGGAGCAGCCTTCCTCAGGCGAGAGTCATTGGCATGACCACGAGTACCAGCTAGACCCTCACAGGCTGCAAATTAGGGAAAGTCCCAGGCAGCAAGGTGTGAGCAATTTCCTCCAAACACCAAATTGTGTGCTGTTGTGTACAAGGCCTGAAGTACTGTGCATTGAAAAGCACCGAGTCTGAGTGTTGCTCAACTTGCCGTTGCAGAAACAGCTGCAGGAGCAGAGACAGCTGCGGGAGCACAGCCAGGCGAGGAGATCGTTCCTAGGCTGCTTGGAGATGGTGTCAATAAGAAAAAAGCTCCTCTCATATGCTGTGTAAGCCAGATGTGACTTTTGTTGCCTCTTTCAGCCTCACCCACCAGTTTCAACATTGACTCAGTCTTTCAGGACCTGTGCTCCAGGTTGCTGGATGTGGTAAAGATTTGAGCAAGGAGAAGGACTATTACCAGCGCTACCGTGTGTGCGAAGAGCATTTGAACCTCAGCGCACTCAGATTGGCAGATGGTAAAGAGCACCGCTTCTGCCAGCAGTGTGGCCGTTTCCATCCACTGGGCGATTTTGATGGCGAAAAGAAGTAATGCTTTGCTCTTACATCAGCCAAACAACAGTTGTTGCTGCCCTCAATTTTCATTTGTTGGCCCTCCACCAGATGCCTTGGCATGATTGGTGCCCTCATGCCCCACAGCAAGCACTTGCTTGCTGCAGCCTTTGAGTCCAACACATGAAGTTGTGCTTTGTATGAGTATCATCACGCATGTAACATCAACATGAGCGCTTTGATTTCGCTGCTGCAGGAGCTGCAGATGGAAGCTACAAGAGCACAACAACAGGAGGCGCAAGCGGCCCACAGCACAGGAGGCGTGCCATGATCTGCTTGAGCACCGACCTCGCCGCACAAGGCACACAACTGCCGCCGCAGGTGGTCACTCTGAAAATGATGCACCTGCACCTCTGATCAGATCCCAGAAAGCCCCCAGACGCCAGAGGGCTGGCCCCTTTGCCCATTTGCTTTCTGGAGAAAGAAGCACAAGCGGCTCCTCAGGGGTGAGGACTGCTGATGTAGTGCGAGCAAGACAGTAACACATTGAGACTGAGAGCAGCCAGAACAGATGTGTCTGCTGGATGCAATCAGTTATCATGATGTCGCATTTTGTCGCCCTGTGCCCAGCCCGTATCATGTATCTACCATTGTCATCATTCACCCTGTGCAAGCAACAAGCACTCACAGGATGACATCATGAGTAGCCACTCTAAATAGATCATGGCAGGCAAGCATGGCTTCAAAACTGGCTGTGCTCACACAGGCTAGGCAACAGTATGCAAGTGCTGCCTTACAGTTCTGCAGTTGAAAGACGGATCTGCATCAACTCACTACAACGTGTGGCCCCACATGTCTTTTTCCTTCGCCTTCTACATGCTTCATGCAGTGTGTCTGTATCATGACTTCACCCTGGTACCAGCTTCAGTACAAGACAGCGTTCTCCGCTTTCTGCACGACTCAAAACTTCACCTGACTGCCAGCTCCAGTCCAACATGTCACTGGCATGTGTCCCTCATGCAGGCAGCCCCGCGCAGCAGTGAGCACGCTTCAGACAGCAGCACAAGGGAAGAGCCCCGCGAGACCTGCAGCAGCCAGGAGGGGGGTGTCAGAAGTGCTGATCTGTCTGCCTTGCGCCAGATTGCTGCCACACTTGGCCACCATCCATCGTCTCAGAGCTCCAGGGTATGCTGCTGGACTTCTGGATTTCTCTTCAACCATGCTGTACACTGAGCTCATGCCTGTACCATACCACCGCAGCTCGCTTGGCTGCTACTCCGGTGGTGTTTCTTTGCATGCTGTTTTGCCAAGTGTGAGCCCTTCATGCAGCATTGTCATGGGTCATGGCGTAGATGGTGATGATGCGTTTGAATTTATGGCAATCAGGTCAAGCATCACATCAGTAGCTGCGCCTGGGTTACTAAGAGCACATGCGCACAGGGGCTTAAGTACTGTACTGTGTGCCTCAATGTGTAATAAGCCCTTGCAAAAATAGTGTTCTGCCACGCCCTGCACAGGTATTATCACTCAAAGCAGTACCTGAAGCATGTTGTTGTGTTGCAGGAAGATAGCCCACGTTTTGTGGCGTCCACTACTGTGGCCTCACAAGCAGATGAGGTGCCCCAGCTACCTGAAGATGATGCTGCTCATACTGCATGGCTAAACCACATAAATGGCGGCAACAACCATCCAACTCCCCCTTCTGGCAACCCCATGACAGAGCATGCTGTCATGCAACACATGAACAGGATGCATCTTGCCAACGTAAGCACCGCCGCTCATGCTTTTTTGCAGAAAAGCTTTCATGGCTGCACATGGCATTTGCCGACGTACCCTAGGAAGCTGCAAACAGTGCAACTCCAGCAAGTAGCTTACAGCTGCCATGCTTGCTGATCACTAAATGTCGTCATGGTGAAGCCTGTAGTAGGTGTGAACAAGCTGTCGAACTCTCTAACAAGCATCAGCATGATGTCATCAGCAAGCGTGGCAGCTGTAGATCACTTGCACCTGGCTTCAGCAGTACAGCTGAGGTCAGCTGCAGCTTCCTTGGCACTTCTCAGCTATATGCAGGGAGGCCTATAACTGAGATAACCGTCTCCTCATATTCTTCTGACTGTTTGCAGGACTACATGCAGCTTCCTGACATCTTCTCTACAAACTCCCTCCCTCCCACAAGCCAAGCTTGTGAGGATGATCTGCTGCACGCCCTGTATGCGCAGCTGGGTGCCAACCCAGCCCCTCCTCAACCACCTGCCTCCAATCCATCCCATACCTCCGGCCCTCTTTTTGCAGAGAACCACATGCAGCCGCCACTGTATGTACCCGGGAACGCCGATGCACAGGTAGCATCCAATGGTCAGGTAGCTTACTCACAGGGTCCTACTCACACACAAGGCCCCGGCCCAGCTCAAGGCGGACCAGATTACCAATCGCTGAGTCAGCATCTGACTGACTTGGAGAGGTCTATCCAGTCTCTCAAGAATCAGGGGCTGGTGGACCACCTTGGAGAGCAAGAAGCCCTCAACTGGCAGAGGCACTTCCCCAGCGAAACAGAGGCTGTCTGCAAGCCCATGCTTCCTGTGCCACCCCTCCAGATCCCCCCTGACTTTGAGGACCATTCTTGCCTTGACTCTGCCCACCAGGTAGTCACATGCTGCTTTCCTTGCTGTCATCATCTTGCACAATAATAATATATAATAATGGAAGTTTTCCAGGTCATGATGAGCTAGGTACATGCAGGACAAGTCTTGTCTCTCCAGAGCATCCTCAATGCATGATGGTAGCTAACACACATGTCCACCAATGATCATTGGGGTGGCAGCTTTGGCTCTTGTGTGTGGGGAGTCATGTGCTGCTGCATCATGCTGAATCATCACATTGCCATAAGTATTTACCTGTGCCCGGTCCAAGCACAACAGGTCTCCCATTATGACTGCAAGAAACCAATGGCTGTTGTAACCTGCTTTCCAAGAGCCAATCCATCCTCCCCACCCACGCGCATTCCCAATCCCCTCCCACCCATCACCACATTTACCCTCTCCCCCCCCCCTTTCTTTCCAAAATCCATTTGGGGGTTTTGCCTGTCCACCTCTGCTGGTGGTCTCCATGAACTGGACCTGAATGCATGCACAGCGTGCGCAGGATGACAGCATGCTGCTAGCGCTGAACT
>JAABUP010008241.1_pt1 | contig 13409 bp, 5 predicted proteins | sample 5559201 | NCBI WGS metagenome assembly JAABUP01 (sample SAMN10711887, study PRJNA513373) | rock metagenome | isolation source: Antarctica rocks | place: Antarctica | reverse complement strand
CGCCTTCTGCCGCATCCGGGGCTATATTTCGTCCTTGCGGAAGCAGGCCCGGCACGTCCTCACCGCCCTCGAACAGACCTGCGCCGGGCAGCCACCGCTGCCCGCCCTTCAGGCTGAATAGTTACGCTGAAACGCCGATTCTGGCCCAACCACGCGAATGTCCGCTCCACCACCCAGCGCCTGGGCAACACGCTGCGGAAGCCGGGCGGCGGCAGGATGGTCGCCCAGTCGATCACTTCGTCGTCGGACGCCTAGACGCCGCGCGGCCGCCGGGGATGCTTGACGATGTCCACCGTCCAGCCGAGCGCCTGCGCGACCCACGACTTGCCGCGCCCGGCACCGTTGTACCCGCCATCGAGCCAGCGGTGCGTCAGGCGCGGGAACTGCTCGCGGATCGACGGCTGGTCCTCCGTTGCCTCCTCGGGCAGCAGCAGCTTTATCCCGTCCCGATCGGCGATATTGGCCTCGTGGACCGCCGCCCGTAGCACGAAGCCCTGCGTGTCAATGAAGATGTGCCGCTTGCGCCCGTTGATCTTCTTGCCGCCGTCGTAGCCGCGCGGCCCGCCGACGCCGGTTGTCTTGACCGACTGGCTATCGACGATCCCCGCGCTCGGTTGCGCCTCACGGCCTTGTCGCACGCGGAGTTGCTCCCGTAGGACAGTGTTCAGCGGTTCCCAGGTGCCGTCGTCGCGCCACGTGCGGAAATAGTGGTAGACCGTCCGCCACGGCGGCAGGTCACGCGGCAGCAGTCGCCAGGCGCACCCGCCCCGGACCAAGTAAAAGATGGCGTTGAGGATCACCCGATAGCTGTGGACCCGCGGCCGACCGCGCGGCGAGGCCGGCGGCAGATGCGGAGCCAAGTATTCCCACTCCGCATCGGTTAAATCGGTCGGGTAGCGCTGCCGTTGCATGCGCAAAGCATAACAATTGCGCCATTATTCAGACAGTTTCTGAGTCCCATGAACGCGTTGGAGGGGTGAGCCTGAGTCCCATCTATAGGCCGAAAATGCCCCCAGTCCCATAGGCTAGCGAACGCCTCACCCGCCGCGCGTCCGAAACTCGCCCCACGGCGTGAACGCCTGGCGGCTGACCACCACTCGTCCCTACGCCGCGTCGAAGAGGACGCGGCGTAGGGGTCTCGAGATGAGACGACTCGATAAGGGTGTACGCTCACTCAGCGTGGGAATGGCGCGATGTCATCGAGGATTGCGCCTGCCGCGAAGAGTTGTTCCCGCAACTCCACTAGCTTTGTCCCCTCGTCCTGGAAGACGACGTGGAACGGAAATGCCGGGCGATCCGCGCCGTCACCCCGGGCGATGGGTCGGCTGTAGCCATCCCCCGCCCGCTGCAGCATCCTGACAAACGCCGTCAGGAACGACGCATCCTCGCGTAGCAACGGTCCAGCACCCATAATGCCGATGACAAGACCGACGGGCGGGAACCAGTCGATCTCGGAGATGCATTCGTTGAAGGCCGCCCAATTGTAGCCGAAGTAGTACGGGAACTGGAGCGCGGCGGCGAACTCGCCCCAGACCCCCGCGCTGGACTGCATCTGCCGACCGCGGAGTAGGCGCCCCACCATCCCGCGGTGATCGAACGTCCCGCAGAGGATGTTGACATCGACGGCCGTGCTTGCGAGGAGGTGCAAGTAGGGCGGTGCGGCTACCCTGAGCGGCCCTAAATCGAAGCGCTTATCCAAACTTTCCATCGCGTCACCTCAGCTGTTCAAATGTATGGTAGTGGTCGTCAGTATAGTAGACCGAACCATCGCTGCCGATTACGAGTCGATCCGTATTCCTATACTGTTCCTGAGTAGGATCATAGCCAGGTAAGCTCCTTGGATTAGGATCGACATCGTACTCCTTGTAGGAGATCGGGTTACCCTGACCATCGAATTTCGGCAATTCCTGATCCCCAGGTAGCCCTGGCACATTGTCATACCCCGAACCGCCACTAAAGTACGTTGGTGGCGAGCCGTTGTGCTCGTCGATGAATTTGAGGGTGTCGTTGGCCTTCTGGGGGGCGGACGGGGCGACCTGCGGCTTGACCGGCTCGCCGCCACCGCCACCACTACCCTCGCCCTCACCCGCACCATCGCCGCCGCCGCCGCCACCGCCGCCACCGCTATATCCACCGCCGCCGCCGCCTTCCCCACCGCCTTCCCCGCCGCCACCACCGCCGCCGCAGAGCCCGCCACCACCTCCCTCAGCGTCGAAGCAATCATGCCCCGTCGGATCGGTGTAGCGCAGCGGGTTATTCAGCGCATAGCTGTAGCGATCGAGCGCCTGCGGATTGCGCGGCCCCCACTGCCACAGTGATCCCTCGCCGCGCTGCTTCTCGCGATTGGAGAGCTGGAACCAGAAGCCCTTGGCCTGGGTGAAGGCGTCCTCCCGCGCGAGGCCAGCGACGAAGCCAGACTCGTGGAAGTCCATCGTCAGCGGGCGCAGCGCGGCCCCGCCATCCTGGCCGAGCGTCGCGGCCATGCCGCCCTGGCCCGAGGCCCTGCCCGGCACGACGCTGTCGGGGCTAAGGAACTGGCCGCGCGCGGGGTCGTAGTAGCGCGCGCCGTAGTAGAGCAGCCCGGTGCCGTCCCGGCGCTGCCCGGTGAAGTCCAGCGTCGTCTGCGCGAGGCCGCCCGCGCGCGCCTCGCCCCAGGGCGTGTAGTCCTGGCGACCGACGATCCGCCGGTCGTTGTCGGTGACGACGCTCACGCTCCCCAGGTGGTCGCCGTGCAGGAAGACCCGCCCGGAGGGGTAGCCGATCGAGTTGGGGGTGTCCTCCTGCTGGGCCACCGCGCGCCCTTGCAGCATATACAGCCGCCGCACGTCCCAGCCGCCCGGCCCGGCGACGTTCGCCCCGAGGCGCTCCTCCCACAGGCCGGTGCCCAGGTACAGCCAGGTCGCCCCGCCCGCCGTGCGCGTGATCCGCTGGCCGTCCGCGTCATACGTATACTGCTCCGTCGCCTGCGTCGGGCGCGCGAGGCTGCCGTTCGCCCGCGCGGCGATCTTGTCGACACCCTGCAGCCCGACCACCGTCACCGGCGTGGTGCTCCCGTTCGTCGTGCCGTCGCCGAGCTGCCCCTTGCTGTTGTCCCCCCAGGCGCGCACCGTCCCGTCCGCCAAGAGCGCCAGGCTGTGCGCCGACCCCGCCGCCACCGCCGTCGCGGTGGTGATGCCGGCCAGCTGCACCGGCGTGTAGCGCGTCACCGCCAGCCCCGCCCCGATCTGCCCGCTGTTGTTGCTCCCCCAGCCCCAGACCGTGCCGTCGGATTCCACCGCCAGGCTGTGCGCGTCCCCCGCTGCCACCCCCGTGACGTTGGTCAGCCCGCTCACCTGCACCGGGGTGTACCCCTGGACCCCCGACCCCGCGCCGAGCTGGCCGGAGCTGTTGCTCCCCCAGGCCCAGGCGGTGCCGTCGCTCTTCCGGGCCACGCTGTGGTCGTAGCCCGCCGCGACCGCCGTGATCCCGGTCAGCCCGACCGTCTGCACCGGGGTGTAGCGGTGGACGGTCGTGCCGTCGCCCAGGTGGGCGCTGTTGTTGTTCCCCCAGGCCCAGACCGTGCCGTCGGCCTTCACCGCCAGGCCGAAGTCACGCCCCGCCGCGATGGCCGCGACCCCGGTCAGGCCGCTCACCTGCACCGGCGTCGAGTGCTGGTTGCCGGTGCCGTCGCCGAGCCGCCCGTCGCCGTTGAAGCCCCAGGACCAGACGGTGCCGTCGGCTTTCAGGGCGAGGCTGAAGCTGTCCCCCGCCGCCACCGCCGTGACCCCGGTCAGCCCGGCCACCCGCACCGCCACAGTGCTGGCGGTCGTGGTGCCGTCGCCGAGCTGCCCCTGGTCGTTCGCGCCGCAGGCGAGGACGGTGCCGTCGGCGAGGGCGGCCAGGATGTGGTTATTGCCGCGCGCGAAGGCGACGCCGCCCTGGAAGCCGCCCAGCACACCGGGCGTGGCGCGGGTCTGGTTCGCCACGTCGCAGTTGCCGTCGCCCCACGACTGCGGGGCCATGCGCGGGTCGGTGGCCGCGATGCTCAGCGGCTGGTTCTCCGCGCCCCAGGTCAGCGCGAGGCGACCCGGATCGCCCGTCAAGTTGCCGTTCGCGTCGTAGGTCTCCGCGCGGCCCCCGATGGTGAGCGGGGCGTGCGGGCGGGCGACGCCCTGGCCGCCGGTCGGGTAGGCGTAGGCGACCGGGCTGGCCGTGGCTCCCTTGCTCGTCAGGTTGCCGATGGGATCGTAGGTGTAGGTCTCGTCGTAGTTCCCTGTGGTACCACCCGTGGTGGCGGCATTCTTCAGACGATCGCGGTCATCATAATTGAAGGTCTGCGTCTGGCCGATGCGGTTATCGGCGATCGTCTTGACGTTGCCGACGTTGTCGTAGGTGTAGGACCAATTCAGCACGTCGTTGTCGCCGACGAGGGTCTGGAGACGTTGCATCAGCGGGTCGTAGCCCCAGGTCTGGGTCACGTAGTTGCCGAAGGTCAGGCTCAGCGGCTGGTCGAGCGCGGTGTAGGTGGCGTTCTGGGCGTAGGTGTTGAAGCCGGTGACGTTGGTCTGCCGCCAGGCCGCGTCGTAGGTGTAGGTGACCTGCTCGCGCGCCGCGTTGCCGGGCAGCGCCGGATACTTCATCGTCTGCACGCGGTCGGCGCTGTCGTAGGTCCACTCGAAGACCCGCGACTCGCTGAGGCCGGCGACGGTGGACGTGGTGCTGACGCGCCGCCCCCGCTCATCGTAGCTGTAGCGCGCACCGGTGTTGGTATTCATCATCGTGGTGCGCTGGCCGCGCCCGTTGGTGACGTCGGCCTCGTCGTAGCGGTAGTAGGCGGTCGGGTAGCCGGTCGCGTAGCTCTTGGTCGTCAGGCGGTCGAGGGCGTCGTAGGCGAAGGTGATGGCCTGCCCCTTGGCGTCGGTCTGCGTGTGCAGGGTGCCGTTCGGATCGTAGGCGTAGGACCATGCGCCCATGTCGGGGTCGGCCATGCTGACCTTGCGCCCGAGGCTGTCGTAGCCGATCGCGGTGACGTTCCCGGCCTGGTCGGTCACGCCGGTCAGGAGGTCGCGCCCGTCGTAGGCGTAGGCGGTGGTGGCGTACGGGGTGTAGGGGTCGGCGCTGCCGGTGTACTCGATCACCGTCCGCAGCCGCCCGGAGAGGTCGCTCTCACGCCGGGTCTTGTGCCCGTTGGCGTCGGTGACGCTGGCGGCCATGCCGACCGTGGCGGTGTAGTAGCGCGTCCGGGTGACCGTGTTGTCGGGCATGGTCACGTCGAGCGCGCGCCCGGCCCCGTCGTAGCCGGTCGTCGTCCAGTTGACGCCGCCCATCGGCACGGGGGTGTAGGTCCAGAAGGTGTCGGACGGGGTCTCGTTGACGTAGCGCGGCTGCGACTGCTGGATCGCGCGCCCGAGGCCGTCGTACCGGGTGTCGGTGACGATGTTCTGCTGCCCGTCGACGCTCTCGCGCTTCGTCTGGATCTGCCGCCCGAGGCCGTCGTAGGTGAGCGTGGAGGGGCGGGTGCCGCCGCTGGAGCCCGCGCCCTCGCGCTGGACCACGGTGTAGCGGAAGGGGATCGCCCCGTCGTAGTAGGTCGCCTGGGTCGTCGGGTACTGCGCGGAGTCGCCCGGCTTGACGATGCTCGTCAGGCGCCCGAAGACGTCGTAGCCCGCCGTCACGGTCGTCGCGGCGCCGTTCGGGCCGGTGACGCTGGTCAGCGTGCCCATGCGGTAGTCGTAGCCCGCCGCCTCGGTCATCGCCAGCGGCGCGCCGCTCGCCGTGACCGTCGGCCGGGTGACGAGGGTCGGGAAGGTATTGAAGGTCGGGTCGTAGGCGGTCGTGAGCGTGCGCCCGGCGCTCCCGTCACCCGCGGGGCCGTAGCCGAGCGCGCCGCCCGCGCCCTTGGTCCGCGTCCCGCCGGTCGTGTAGGTCGTGGCGGTCGTCCGGTTGCCGTAGGCGTCGTAGCCGTAGGCCAGGTCGTTGCCGTGCCAGGTGGTGCCGCCCGGCTGGTCGGCGACCGGCGGCGCGTCGAAATACTTGCGGACCAGGGTGAGGTCGCCCCGGTCGCCGACCGCGAGGCCGGGCGCGGCGTGGCCGTCGTAGAGTATGGTGGTGAGGGCCAGGAGGTTGCCCTGCCCGTCGCGGATCGCCTCCTGCCAGGGGTGATCGACGAGGTAGCCGCCGACCGCGTTGTCGTTGATCGAGTTGAACCAGCGCTCGGTCGTCCGCAGCAGCGTGCCCACCTGCCCGGCGGCGGCCTCGGCGTACTCGGAGGTCTTGGTGATGTTGCCGTACTGGTCGATGCGCTGGCCGCCGTTGCCGTCCGGCGTGGGGGCCTGGTAGTTGGCGTAGTCGTAGGCGTACCGCGTGGTCTTGCCGACCGCTGGGGACGGGCAGGGGCCGGTGGTGCCGATCGCGATCACCCCCTCGCAGGCGACCTGCTCCAGCTGCGTCTCGTAGGCCCAGGCGTGCCACTGCCCGGAGCGGATGCCCAGCCGCCCGTCGATCCCGTAGTCGTAGAACTGCACGGCGAGGGTGTGGGTCGTGTCCTGGAGGACCGGGCTCCCCGCCGCCGCCGTGCCGACGACGCGCGTGCGATACTCCCGCCCGCGCAGGAACTCGCGGTCGCGCATCAGCTGGAAACAGGCGTTGGCATACAGGCCGGTGCCCGAGGACGCGCTGCCCCCGGTCGCGAGATTGCCCTGGGCGTCGCGCGGGGTGCAGCCCGCGTCGCCCTGATAGAACCAGTGCTCGGTCTGTGCGCCGGTCGGGTCGGTCACGCGCACGTAGGCGTGGCCCCGGAACTCCTGCCGGACGCCGATCACGAGCTCATCCTCATGATTCTGGGTGGGGACGCTGGTGTCCTGGTACTTGTTCGCGTAGAGGGCCGCCGAGTTCGGGGTGGTGGACATGTCGTTCGGGTTATTCGTCAGCGCCTGACCGAGCGAGTTGAGCGCGGGCTTCGCATAGACATAGGTCGTCACGAACTCGTGGGCCGGACCGGTCCCCAGGCCGTCGTTGGCCGTGCGGCTCGTCACCCGGCGGTAGTTGCGGAAGGTGGTCGGCGTGAGGGTCGGGTCATACGAGAGGTTGCCGCTCGTCGCGACCGCCACGCCGATCTGCTCGTAGGCGAAGGCGATCGTCCCGCCCTGCCCGTTGTCGACCGTCTTCAGGCGGTTCCAGTCGGCGTTGGCGAACTCGGCGGTCCCGCGCGTGGTGCCGTAGGCGAACGAGGTGCGCGGCAGACTGGTTGTGCCGTCGTTGCCGACGAGGCGCGTGCCGGTGAGGGTCAGCTTGGTGGTGGGGGTGCCGGTGAACGAGGAGAGGTAGTCCTCGGTGAGGCAGGTGCCGTCCTGGCCGCAGGTGGCGACGTAGCCGAGGTTGTACTGGCGCACCAGTTCCCAGGCGCTCGCCTGCATCGAGGAGACCTGCACCGCGTCGAGGCGGCGGGTCTGGTGCGGCTGCGCGAGCGTGCCGCCGTACTGGGAGGCCGCGCCGTCATAGTCGAGATCGTAGGTACGCGGGTAGGAGACGAAGGTCGCCTGGTAGCGGTCGGGCGTGGCGGGGCTCGCGGTCGGGTTCCCGCCCCAGGTGATCGTGGTCGGCCAGACGTCGTAGTCGACCGTGGCCTGCGCGCTGACGCAGTTGGCACCGGTGGCCGGCGTCGAGGCGCGATCGTAGGTGTAGGTGATCTGGTTGCCGTGGGTGTCGATGACCTTGGTGAGCATCCAGCGGTAGGCCTCCAAGGTCACCCCGGCCTGCGACGGGATGGCGCAGGCGTCGAAGCCCCACCAGAGATCCTCGCTGAACTCGTAGCGCGTCCCGTCCTGCAGGCGCAGCGCCCACTTGACGCGCTGCAACGGGGCACCGCCGAGCGTCTCGGAGCGCCCGCCCGTGCCGTCCGGGGCGGTCGCGCCGTTGGTCGTGCCGTTGGTGAGCGCGCGCACCTTCAGGAACGACTCGTCGCTGGTATTCCAGTCCCAGTCGGCGGGGTTATGCTGATCCGAACCGTTGGGATGGCCCGCGTCGCCCGGCTGGAAGAGCGGCATGCCGCGCACGAGATCGTAGGCCTTGCCGTTGAAGGCGATCGTGTAGAAATAGTTCTGGTCGAACGCGGCCTTGCGGAAGCCGACCGAGCCGGTGTCGAGGCTCCAGCCGCCGCCCGCCCAGCCCGCCTGCTGCTTCGCGCGCTCGCCCTGCCGCCCGTCGGTCGCGCCGCTGCTGTAGCCCAGGGCGAGGCTCGGCTTCAAGCCCGCCGGTCCGGCGGGGAGGTCCAGCGGCATGCTGTAGGACGACGCGCCGGTGTAGAGTCCGACCTCCGCCCCGCGCTCCTTCGGCAGGAAGGCGTCGGAGGGCGAGGCTCCGTCGCTGAGGGTGAAGGCGCTGAAATGATCGACCTGGGCGGTGGCGGTGTGGGTCGCCACGTCGAGCGCGGTGGGCACGGCGCGCCATTGCCGGGCATCGGCGTCGTACCAGGCGAGCGTCAAGTCGTCCTCGTTGAGGCCGCGCGCGCGCAGTTGCTCGGGGGTGTAGCGCGCGACGAGGGTGAGCGGCGCGGCGAACGTATGGAAGGCCGCGCCCCGGACGTCGGCGGCGTTGAGGAAGAAGGGCTCCAGGCCGCGCTTGAGCCCGGCGACGACCGGCGGGGTCGCCTCGCCCGCGCCGGGGACGCGCGCCACCGTCAGGGACAGGGGTTGGGTCGCCGCCGCGCCCGGCACGCGCACCTCGACGCGCCCGTCCGCGCTGCGGAGGAGGGCGGCGGTGCCGGGGACGAACGGGACGGGCGCGACCGACGGGAGGGCCGTGGCGGTGGGCGACGGGCCGGCGACGGTCGGCGTGGCCGCGCGGGCGGTGGCCCCGCGCGTGGCGGTCGCCCCCGGCGCGACCGTGGCCGGGGTCGGCGGCGGGGGGAGGGTCGCGGGCACGCCGAGGCCGGGGGCCAGGAGCGCCCCGCCCTCGGTCGTGAGCGGCCGCCCGAGGCCGCGCGCGGTGGCGGACGCCTGCGCGAGGAAGGCGTCGCCGGGCGGGGCCTGGGCGACGAGCGCGGTCGCGCGCACCTCGGTCGTCGCGCCGCCCGCGAGGGTGCCGGGGGTCCAGGCCCAGCCGCTCTGCGCCGAGGCGAGCCCCGCGCCCGGCTGGGGCACCGTGCCCGCGACGGGTGCGAGGGTGATGGCGAGGTCGTTCGCGGGATCGGGCGCCTCGTTGGTGACGGTGACGACGATGGTGGCGACCTGCCCGACCGCGATGGGGTCGGGCGTGACCGCGACGCGCAGGACGAGGCTCGGGAGGTGCGGGTCGGCCACGGGGGGCACCCGCTCGAGCGCGGGCGGGCCCGGCGGGACGATCGGCGGGGGCGGGGGTGTCGGTGCTCCGATGGCATGCGCCGCCGGGCTCAGCCGCTGCAGCGGCGCGAGGCTGAGGACGAGCGCCAGGACCGTCGCCAGATAGAGGAACCACCGCCACGAACCAGCTCTGCGTCGCATCGTCACCGCTCCCCACGCATCACGCCAGTGTCGATTGTCACTACTGATCGCAGCATAGGGCGTTGTGGGGGGACATTAGTATCCCCAGCGGGGGAAATTTGTGTCACTCCCGTAGAGGAATTCGCGTCACTCCGGCGGGGACACTGTGTAACCATCTATAGGATCGCGGGGCATTACGGTCGCGGCGGGTCATCCGTCCCGACCGATTAGGGCGGTGTGGACGGCAGCAGATCCAGCAGGCCCCCGGCACGCGCCGCCGCCAGGACATCGCTGCGCCGCTGCCCGCAGCCCAGCTTCTCGCCGATCCGCCGCACATGGGTCTTCACCGTCTCGCCGCTCACATGGAGTTGGGCACCGATGGCGTCGTAGGTCAGCCCCCGCGCGAGGAGGGGCAGCACGCGCCACTCCTGCGGCGACAGCTTCGCCCGCAGGCGGCGCAGGTCATCCGCCTGACCCGCCAGACTCGTCCGGGCGACGGCCAGATCATCCGCCGCCGCCCGCTGCACCGTCAGATCCTCGACCATCCCCACGGCGAACAAGGGGGCACCGGCGGCGTCGCGGACCAGGGTCACTGTCAGTCGGCCCCAGATGATCGCCCCGTCCGGGCGAACGTAGCGTTTGTCGAGCGCGTACCCCGCGCGCCGCCCGGCGACCAACTCGCGGTAGAGCGCGCGGTCGGGCGCGGCGTCCTCGGGGTGGGTGACGACGGGGAACGACCGGCCCCGCAAGGCCCCCTCGTCGTGGCCGACGAGGCGCGCGTAGGCCGGGTTGCAGGCGAGGAGCCGCCGGTCGGGGTCGGCCAGCGCGATCCCGATCGGCGCGGCGTCGAAGAGCGCGCGGTAGCGCGCCTCGCTCGCCCGCAGCGCGTCTTCCGCCCGCTGGCGCGCGGTGATGTCGAGGCCGGTGGCGACGACGTACGCCACCGCGCCGGCCTCGTCGAGACGGGCGGTGTTCCGCCAGGCGATCAGGTATTGGGTGCCGTCGCGCGCGACCCAGTGGTTCTCGTGGACGCTGGGGGAACGCCCGGCGGCGAGGTCGGCGAAGACGGCGATGACGCGCGCCCGCTCGTCGGGGAGGAGGAACAGTTCCCAGAAGGGCCGCCCCACCACCTCGGCGGCGGCGTAGCCGGTGAGCGCCTCGCAGGCGTGGTTGAAGCCGACGATGCCCCCCCGCCGATCGAGGACCAGGATCAGCGCGGCGGACGTGCCGACGACCGCGTCGGCGAAGTCCCGCTCGCGGCGCAGCAGGGCCAGCGCCCGGCGGGTCTCGCGCCAGCGCCGCCAGGCGTAGACCTTGAGGGCGAAGGCGAGGACCAGAACCGTCACGATCAGATCCGGTACGTCCGCGACCGCCCACCGGTGGCCCCAGATCACCAGGTGCTCGAAGAGGTCGAACCGGTGGGCGAGCACGAGCACGATCGCGGCGAGGAGCGCGAGCGCGAGCGCCTCGCGCCCGGCGGTATGCCGCCAGACGCCCGGTAACGGGCCGGGCGATGGGGCGGTCGACCAGCGCGGAAACCGGCGCGCGAGGAAGTCGGCCATACGCTGCCCCTGTCCCGCGTGTTGCGTGCTCGCGCGACACGCGGTAAGCACGCACATCCTGTCGGCCCATTCGTTCGTGCGGCGCATAACGGCACGCCAGGTTGCGTGCTCGCGCGACACGCGGTAAGCACGCACATCCTGTCGGCCCATTCGTTCGTGCGGCGCATAACGGCACGCCAGGCGGTGATGATGGATCAACCATAGGACAATTATCCCGAATAGTCTATAGGACGAGCGTACCGACACGACGTGGTGCTCCTTGCCGCACAGGAGATGGCAGTCCCCTCGCCGACGTCCCCTCAGCGCGCCAGATCAGCGCGCGAGCCATGCGGCCACCCACGGGTCGGCCACGCCGAGGCAGCGCAACTGGCACCACAGCACGACCGCGCACAACGCCCCGGCCCCCGCGTAGAACACCGCCTCGTCGCGCCAGCGTCGCCACCGCTCGGCCACAGGACCTCCCCCACTCGTATCACGTCGCTCGCCGCGCGCCTCTACAACGACGGCGGTCGCGGGTCGAGCAGCCCCGCCGCGCGCGCCGCCGCCAGCAGGTCGGCTCCCTGGTCGATTCCGAGTTTGCCGCGCAGCTCCCGCAGCGCCGCGCGCACCGTGCTGCGGTTGATCCCGGTGTGCGCGGCCAGCGCCGCGCTGCTGACTTCGTCCGTCGGTCGCCCGAACTCCGCCAGGGCGTCCAGCACCGCCCGCTGCGTGGTGCTCAGGCGCGGCGGGGCGGGGACGCCGCCGGATGCATCGGCCCACGGTATCAGAGTGGCCGGTGCCCCTGGCCCAATATCCGTCGGTCGCGGCGGCGGTGCGCCCGCCCGCCCGGGTGCGGCCCGGCAGGATACCGTGGCCGGTGCGCCCGCCACGGGCGGCGGTGTGGCCGCCTTCTGGGGGCACCGCTGCGGTGCGGGTATGGGAACGTCCGTCGGCACCGTCAGGGGCCGTGCCGGGGCCGCAGGCGGCCCTTGCGTGCCCGCACGAAACGACTCCTCGTCCGACCCCGCCGCCGACCCAGCGATCGGCCCCTCGTCGCCCGGAGCAGCCCCGCCCGTCGGGTCGAACGCCGGTGCCGCCGGATCGTCCGCCCCCAGCGCCGGATTGGGGAGGGGCGCGGCGGCGCGGCGCGCCCGGAAGGGCAGGAGCGGGTCGGGGTCGCCGGGGCGGAACGCCCGCCCGCCCGGCAGCCGCCGCACCAGCGCGGGCACCCGGTAGTAGCGCCGCTGCCGCGCCAGGAGCGGGTGGCGGTCCGCCGCCACCACCAGCACCCCGTCCCCCAGCGTCCGCAGCTCGTCCGGGGTCAGCAGCGGCCGGGCCGCCTCGCCGACGCCCACGGTCCCCCGGTCGGCGAGCGGGGCGGGGGCCGCGCGGCTGCGCCCCCGGCTGCGGCTGTGGACCGTCGCCGCGCCGGTCAGCTTGGAGAAATACTCGGCGTCCTCGCCGCTCACCCGCGCCAGGCAGAGCTTCGTCGTCGCGTTGGTCAGGATCGTCGCCGCCCCCTCCCGGCCATACGTGGCCTGGATCTGGTGCAGCGCCTGGACCACCAGCACCACCCCGAAGCGCGACGCCCGGATCGTCGCCATCCGCGCCGGGAACTGGGGGATCCGCCCCAGCGTGCCGAACTCGTCCAGGTACGCCAGCACCGGGGTGGGGAGCTGGCCCGACGGTTGCGCGCGCGCGGTGTCGGCCAGCGTCTGGAAGAGGTGGAGGTAGAGGCAGCCGGTCAGCGGGGCCAGGAGTGCCGCATAGGCGAGGTCGAGCCCGACGTAGAGCGCCCCCGGTCGCGCCGCCAGCCCGGCCAGGTCGAGCTCGTCGCGCGCGGTCACCCGCCGCACCCCCGGGTAGTCGAGGCAGGCGAAGCGGGGCGCGAGTTCGGAGAAGACCGACGCCAGCAGCTTGCCGTTCTCCTCCAGGTTCGCGAGGAAGGCCGTCGCCAGCCGCCGCACCTGGGGGACCGGGCTGGCGGCCAGCCGCCCCCGCAGCGCCCGCGCCGGGTCGCCGCACAGGAGGTCCGCCAGCGCCGCGAGGGGCGGGGTCTCCCCGTCGCCCGCCGTCCCGACGAGGTGGAGCGCGGCCGCCGCGATGATCGTCCGCGCGGCGTTGTCCCAGAACGCCTCCCGGGACGTGCCGGTGTTCTGCACCCAGGTCTCGGCGAAGAGGGCCGCGCTCGCCGCGTCCGTGACGCGGGCCAGGGGGTTGTAGCCGACCGAGAGCGCGGGGTCGAGGAAGTCGAGCACCTGGACGCGCTCGTCGCCGAGGACGCCGCGCAGGTGCGCCCCGGTCAGCTTCGCCAGCTCCCCCTTGGCGTCGGCGATCACCAGGGAGCGCCGCCCCCCCTCGGCCAGGAGGTTGGGGACGATCAGCCCCGCCGTCTTGCCGCTGCCGTTCGGGGCGACGAGCAGGGTGTGCT
>JAABUP010008239.1_pt1 | contig 13410 bp, 20 predicted proteins | sample 5559201 | NCBI WGS metagenome assembly JAABUP01 (sample SAMN10711887, study PRJNA513373) | rock metagenome | isolation source: Antarctica rocks | place: Antarctica | reverse complement strand
GTGACAGTGACAGTGACAGTGACAGTGACAGTGACAGTGACAGTGACAGTGACAGTGACAGTGACAGTGACAGTGACAGTGACAGTGACAGTGACAGTGACAGTGACAGTGACAGTGACAGTGCCAGTGACAGTGCCAGTGCCAGTGCAAGTGCAAGTGCAAGTGCAAGTGCAAGTGCAAGTGCAAGTGCAAGTGCAAGTGCAAGTGCAAGTGCAAGTGCAAGTGCAAGTGTAAGTGTAAGGAAGTGTAAGGTAAATAAATTGTACGTAGGCAGCAGGCTATCTGAGGGACCCAGGCACTGCCTGCAACCTTGTTATGTGCAAACACACTCAGAGAATGTGACATGAGATGATTGGTGATTCAATACCATGACTCATATCTGCTTCAGCCTGCACGAGAGCAGCCTTCAGGTCTTCAATTTCCCTTGTGAGCCGAGTCCTCTGTAGCTTAGCTGTCTGAATCTGCTGCTGGGCTTGGGCCCATCCCTTGGGATCTGAAGTCTCCTTGTCATGAAGTAGCTGCTTCATTGCCTGCAGGCAATGTTGTGCTGAGGATGCAGAGAGTCATGCTATGCTTTAGCAGCTGCATGGTGATCAAGCTTGGCAGGTCCATACCAATCATGATGTGCACAGCAGGCGTTTGCTTGGATGGGCATCTAAACGCAGTCAACAATCTGAGCTCTGTCAAAACAGCAGCAATGTTAGTCACAGCTGCTTTGCAGCTGAGACTCTTGAGGTGCATGACTCTAGAGTGTGTGTGCTGACCTCAGGTTGAGTGCGTCCTAGCCTGCCAAATGCCTCCTCAGTGAGACCAGTTGTTGATGCATGGATGGTATGGATGGTAGAGGCTTCAGTGTCTGATTCATTCACATTGCTCTGAGCATGCGCAAAAGCAGTCTGATACAGGTTATCGATACGCTTCTGCAGCTCCACTGACTGCAGCAGGCATGCCTGTCAGTGATCACCACCCGGTATAAGCTTGCGGGCATGAACGACGCTGAACTTACCTGGGTCTCGAGCTTGGGCAATTGTACTGTAAGATTTGATTCAGAAGGCAGCTCAGAGGCTGTTTCCTTTTCTAGACTGTCAAGGAAAAGCTCTGTCTCAGACTGCAATTGAGCAGAAGCAGAGCTGCATGTCACAGGCGGGCGGACGGCAATTTGTGATCGTCTGCTTCTTTTGCGTGACGTCCGGCAAGAGGCGAACGTAACAGCAGCACGGCTGTGGGTGAAACGGAGACTGCAGCTTGCACGGCGACTAGAGCCTGACACGGCATCTCGCAACAGAGCTGAGTCGAAAGAGGTCACGACCATGCTATATTGCACGAATGTCCTCTCGAGGTTTGCAGACGTTCAATGTGAGAAAACGGCTGAATTGAAGACGACAAGCCTATTCCGAAAGCTTCGGTCAACTGTCTCGTGCATGCATACACACACACGGTTGCAAAGATTCTGCCGGTACAAAGAACGCTTATTGGCAAAACATCAAGGTGGTATGCCAGCAACAATCGCTCGGCTGCTGTGACATTGAGATTGAGCTTGCTGCGGTGCGTGTAGATCGAGGGCGCTACGACATCATAAAGGGCGACATGCATTTGGAGCTTCACTGTTGAGTCAATCATTGAACGTAGAAGCAGCAAATCAGCTAATCTACACGCGCATATAACTTTGTACCGGGTTTTTGCTGGTACCTGAGTAATCGCTGTTTTTGTCCTCGGCCGGCTGCAACCTCTCGCGAACAGTCTTCACCGTTTCAGTGATCGTTGAGGAGGCTGTATGAAGCGAGAGAGAGCAGAAGAAGCTGAAGAAGGGCCTAACAAACTGCACAGGAGTTCAGTAGATCTGCAAAATGCAGCAACGAACGGTAGTGAGCCCGTGCAGAACTCAAACAGCAAAATCAGAAAGGGTACAGAGTGTCCATATCTTGACACTATTGCACGGCAGGTACAGAGCTGCTTCTCTTCTTATCTGCTGTAGTGGTGCTTTATGCATGCTCTGGCATGCTGCGACTGATGATGAATGGTCACTTTTTTTGGGATTTGTCTCCTGCAGAACCTTGACTTTGACTTCGAGAAATGCTGCGTGGTTTCCCTCAGTCCTATTAATGTCTATGCCTGTCTGGTCTGCGGCAAGTACTTCCAGGTGATCATTCTTGTGAATGCCATGCAAGATGCATCTGCTCTTGTGTACATCAGTACCTCTCCCTTGCAAGCCTGAGCAATTAATCAGGCATTCGTGCAGCTATGAGCTGGACAGATTGCAGCGTAGCAAGGGCAGTTGGCTTGGGAAAGTGTAAGGAGTCCCATTGCTGTGCCGCTATGCATGCAGGGTCGTGGACCAAAGACAAATGCATTCACACATTCCCTGGAGACAAACCATCACATGTTCATGAAGCTTGACAATGGCAAGGTGAGACTGACTCAGATCTGCTGTTTTCACTCAGCATTATGTATGTCTCTTATGATCTGGTTGTAGTGTTGCCTCTGTACAAGTGCAGTGCCAAAGCGCAGGTCTGCAGGTAGCCTTTGTATCACCGATTGTTGGCTGGATCTCCTGATGCATTGCCATTGAGTTTGTTTGCATTGATTGCTGACATGTATGCAAGTTGCTTGCTGCAAAGCAGTCAGCTGCCTTCAAAGCAAGCGTCATGAACAGTCACTTTTGGTCTGTCAAAGCTAGCTCAAGCGTGAACATTACCATTATACCACAGGTATACTGCTTGCCAGATGGGTACGAAGTAGAGGATCGGTCACTGGAGGTCATCAGATATGTGCTCAACCCAACATTCAAACACGAGGAGGTGAGCTGCAGCGTAAAAGTGTACTTCATTTGTTGGTTTGACGCCAATCATAAATGCTTGCATCACATGCTGATGAACGCGCAGTTTTGTTGCTGTCATCAGCGGTATCTTTTGTCAGTTGTATGACGTTGCCCTGTTGGTCTTGAGCTGTGTCTCCAGCCAAGGAGCCAATGTCAGCTATCTTCCTGCAAGGCATACACAGACAGACTGACCACAAACAGGCCCTGGGTTATTCACGCCCAAAGCATCAATCAGCACTTCGCATTGCAGACTGTTTGTCCCAGTGGCAGCTGCCTTTTCCTAATCCCTAAACATGCATACACTAGCTCTTGTGGTCTTGCAAATGTTTGAGTACAATGACCTGCTGACCTACTGATCTGATAAACTAATCAACTCATCACCTGATAGTAAACTAATAACCTGACACATCATGATACCCCAATAATCTGATAGAATCCCCTTTTTTGGCGGCAGGATGAAACACCTGGTCTGTGTTTGCAGATAGCCAGCTTGGACCGAGAGGTCACATGGGCTCGGTCGCTGGAAGGGCAAGAGTACATGCCTGGCCTTGTGGGTCTGAACAACATGAAGAACAACGATTACGTCAACGTGGCTGTGCAAATCCTAGCAAGGGTCGTTCCCATACGGGATTACTTCCTTGATGCGTCAAACTACACTTCCTGCAAATCCGTCCTGGTTCAGCGCTTTGGTGGGCTCTTGAGGAAGATCTGGAATCCCAGAAACTTCAAGGGGCAGGTGTGTCAGCATTCTGCCAAAATTCTTCATTGATCTGTACAGCATGTGCCAAGAGCCATTACCACAGCATTCCTTGTCTGGATGTGCACTGGTGGGAGAGCACCAGCGTTCAAGCCAGCAATGCAGCTTGCCCATCACATACACACTTGGTGTCGGCTGTGGGCTGCCGTTTCTGAAGGCTGCCTTTTATTCATTGCTGGGAGGTGTAGATGCTTCTTTGCATCTCTTCTGGTTGTGCAGTCTGGTATGCAATCAGCAGCTACCATTAGTGACTGCAAGTCCATGGGAAGGCAATGGGCAGTGCCTGTATGCTGCAGCATGATTCCCCCATCAGCTGGCACGAATCAGGTCAAGCTGTAGTGAGCAACAGTTGACTGACCACACAGCAGCAGACCTAGGCTGTATCTTTTCCAAAAACTTATTTGCAAGCTTGTGTCTTTTAAAAGACTGATCTATAAAATGGACAGTCTTTTTAGATTAAATTTGCAAAAAAATCCGGAAAACTTCAAACATTATTCTAGCGCCAGCTTCAGCACACCCTCCCTGCCAAGCCTTGCAGCGCGTCGTGCAAGATGTGACAGGAGACTATGCTGAAGCTGAGGCCTGATCTGCTACTCTGTGCTCAGGCAGCTAATGCTCACTACGCCTGTTGCACGTAGTGTGTGGAGCTGCCTGCAAACTGTAGCGCGTTGGTTTTACTGAGAACAGTGTACAGCTGCAAGGTTGTCAGGCAGACTGGGCCCTCAACTCCCATCATCATATTTATAACATGATCACCCTAAATAAACATACGCCATGAGCAGAAACTATGACCATAAATCCTAACTCAGAATGCGTTCAAACCCTATCTTACTCTGTGGTGCTTAGGTCAGCCCTCACAAATTCATGCAAGTCCACGCCGTGATGAGCAGCAGCAGCAACCGCTTCATCATAACACCCTAAGCTTGATTGCATACGTACCCTAAACCATTCTGTGATGCATAGGTCAGTCCTCATGAGTTCATGCAAGCTGTGATGAGCAGCAGCAGCAAGCGCTTCACCATAGAGCAGCAGGGGGACGCCTTGGACTTCTGGGCCTGGTTCATCAACACGCTCCACCAGCACCTCTCTGGGACCAAGCGCAACAAACCCAGCATCATCTCCAAGTGTTTTCAGGTGAGCATCAAAACACCTCACTAGCGTCTCTGGGACCAAGCGCAACAAGCTCAGCATTATCTCCAAGTGTTTTCAGGTAAGCATCAAAAGACTCCCTGACCATCTCTCTGGTACTAAGCCCAACAAGCTTGGTATTATCTTCCAAGTATTTTCAGGTGAGCAATTCGGGCAATAGGTCACGCAATTTAATGTGCATGTCCTGTGTTGGGACTCATCAGGGGGATTAACAGACAACAAGTGGGAAGTTGTCTTCAAATGTTCAGAGGTGCTCGACAATGGATAAGACTGGGCTGCAGCATAGCACATGTGCACCCTGATGCATTACAAACAACATTGCACATCCTGATTATTCTTGCCAACATCTTGCTGGAAGTAGCCACATCCTGCTCAGTGTCATTGCCGATATACCCTTGTACATACATGCATCTGCCAATGTGCACAAAATTGTACCTTGCGTTTCACCCAGCACCAAATACTCCATCAATTGATGCCGGTTGTGCCATAAATAGCAGGCTAGAGTGCACCAGCCTTAATGTATGATCCTTGGATGATTCCGAGGTGAATCTGATGTGGCACAGCCCTACCTGTCTGTTGAGTGAGCTATCAACATATATGAAGGCTTGAGAACCACCAAGCATATACGAAGGCTTGAGGACAGTGCGTTCTGACCAGACACAGCCTATCAGCCAAGATTGCCAACATATTTTGTGTTGTGTTATGTGTTTCCAATTCTTTTACATCGCTTTGTCACTTCCAATGAGACACACCAGCACCTGCAACACCAGCGGCAGCAGGCAAAGGCTATCAAAGCAAACTTGGCATTGTGCTTGGGCGTCACAAGAGGTTTGCGGTTTCACGACCACTGGCCAAGCTGCCTTTGCCAGCGCGCTGCATCACAATGCCAGACTGGAGATGCAGATCATGACAGCAGACAGCGTGCAAATGGCCAGGCACCCACACGCAGCAGGACAGAAGACATTGACAGAGTCTGCCAGTTACAACATCTCTGCTGGACAGAAGCAGTCAAGCGCATATGTGGGGTGCCTTGATCATCTTTGTGATCGTCTTTGTGATCATCTTTGTGATCATATTTGTGATCATCTCTGTGATCATCCCTGTGATCATCCCTGTGATCATCTTTGTGATCACCTTTGTGATCATCTTTGTGCAGGGCGAACTGGAGGTCACCACAGAAGCTGGGACAGGCAAAGCCAAGGAGCCAAATGCAGCAGGACAGGTCACCAATGTAGTAGACAGGGTGCCTTTCCTGTTTCTAGGGCTGGACCTACCTGCTGCGCCCCTGTATAAAGACGTCATGGAGACAAACATCATCCCACAGGTATGGGATGCCACTGCTGTTGACCTGTCGGCCTGCATCGTAATCTACTTGCATGTTCTTATACACCATCACTTGTTTTCTAACATTGTACATAAAGTGTGTACAAGAACCCTCTTATTTGTGCTGCAATCTCAGCTTGTCCACCTTGGCCCAAAACCAATTCATGCAGGCCAGTGTTGTTGCATAATGTGTACGCTTTGCATTTTGTCAAAGAATCAGGAGCATAAATTATCAGCGTGCAATACGATATACAGTGTAGCTCATCACCCGATGTTCAAGACTTGTGATGTTCACTGCATCAAGGTCTGCTGTAGTGTCACTACTCAGGATACGGCTTGCCAGATTGCCTGGCATAACGTTGAGATGCAATGCAGCATTTTCATCGCAAGCTACAAGTCACCAGATCTTGCGCTTTTGAATGTTAACTGAGTGTGCTGTTTGAAATCGTATTCTGACTGCGGCAAGCGCCTTTCTTGCATCCAATGTTGATAGTTGTTGATGTTGTGCGCGTCACGTAACAGTGAACTGCATGTTCAGGTACCCATCTTTGATTTGTTGAAAAAGTTTGACAACCAGCACACCAGCGACGACATAAAAGCTGGCAGGCGGCGTTTCAAGCTGACCAAGCTGCCAGCATACATGGTGTTGCACATCAAACGCTTCACCAAAAACAACTTCTTCGTTGAGAAGAATCCCACGATTGTCAACTTTCCGGTGAAGAACTTGGAGCTGCGGGACGTCGTTCCTGTGCCTTCAGGTGTGTATTACCCATCTCCTCAATGTGTACAAGGTTGGGGTTTAGGTGGGGGAGGGATGGGGGGGGGAGATGGCCAGGAATGAAAACACTATGTGCAATAGGCGATTCTGACAGGAGCCTCAGAAGTCAGCCAAAAATGTGTACGAGTGTGTGCAAAACTGTAGCGACAGGGCCCACATGTGGTCTGGTTGGCATTGCAGTGTAATTGCACATGTCTAAGTATGCAGACAGCTTCAGCTTGATTTGTGTTGCAGAAGAAGCTATGCATGTCTGTCCAGCAGTTGCTTGCCTGACTAAGATGGCCATGGGGCATTTAGGACCCTATCCTGTACAGTCAAAGTCACCTTTGCGTCAAGGCTTTTGGGATCAAACACATACAATGCAAGCTACTGTCGTTCGACTGGCAGTGGTACCTTCAACATAAAGGCATGCTGGCAGCGTCTCAGTTGCGTTCTCCTGACATCATCTCAGCACCCCATGATGCTTTGCATGCACATGTACAATATGAACATCATTGTGTGATAACTGGATGTGCAGTTGCTGTGCCTGTTGCCAAGGGTCACAGCTGTTCATGTTCTGCGTATGTTTGCAGGCAAAGGAGACAAGGTGCTACCATCAAAATACGACTTGATTGGCAACATGGTGCATGATGGCAAACCAGGGGCAGGTGGCACATATAGACTGCATGTGCACAGGAAAAGCGAAGATGCATGGTATGAGGTACAAGACCTGAGAGTGACTGACATCTTGCCACAAATGGTGGCTCTTAGCGAAACATACATGCAAGTGTATGAGTTGAAAGCGCAGTCCTGAGCCCCCTGCTTTGATTTATTTGATTGCCTTGACTTCCTGACAAGTCAAGGCAATCAAAGGCTCTATAATTCAATGCAATTTCTAAGCCTGAAGCCACTTAAGGTCAAGCCTTGAAATGGGGGCGACTCTACCGTTGAAAGCATTGTTTAGCTTGAACATATGCCCAAATTCGCCCTCACAGTCAGTAACAAACACCACGATTGTTGTCTCAGCAGCTTTTCAGTGAGCGGTTCTATTATTCATGACTGTAAATAACCTGGTTTAACTGCATATTGTATCTGATGCAATTTGTTCATGATCCAAGCATTTTACAATGCTCTGCACATAAGTGTATCCTTGGGAACGTGTGTCCTAGATCCAATCCATCAAGGATATGCCCAAATTGACATCAGCTCAGGTATTGTTCCAAAACTTCATCTTTCACAGTGGAAGGCATATCTTCAGTTTAATATCGGCATCCATGCATGGTAGCTATTCTGAAGACCCAGAATCACACTAGATTTGGCAGCAAGACAGCTGCCAAGATTGGTGGACAGAACTAAGTTGTGCCTTTGCTCTGACTGGCCTTATATTGCTGCAAAACAGGCTGAGGCAATCTCTGCACGCACATCATCTACGCTTTCCTGCACGTTATGACAACAACACATGTAAGACTGGTACATGGACAAGTTGACTTTGACATGACATCACACATAAATCTCAGCGGCAACCTGAGCCAGAGTGTGTCACAAGGAACCAATGCCAGTCATGCAACATGTTCACAACAAGCAGGCAAGAAACAGGCAAAAGTTGAGCACCACACAGCATGCATGTCGTTGGCTAAGCCACTGACCTGCAGCAGCAGCTGTGATGCACTTGAGCTTTGTGGCTGAGATCTACTTCTAGCTACTGGTCCAGTGGGAGCACCTGTTGTAGTCCTAGGAACTGGTCCTATTGAGGCATTCGTTGTGGTCCTGGGCAGAGTAGCATTCTCGGGCAGCTGCTTTTGCCTGGGCAAGCTTGACTGGGTAGACTGGAGCAAGGCTGCTTTGGCTCTGTCTTGAACCTCACTTTCAAACTCCCTACACAAGAGGTATATGTCCTCCTGGATCATGTAAGAAAACTTGGTACAAACAGATAGACAAACTCACTTCCAGGCTTGACGTCTTTCGGCGTCAGCCTTGGCAATTTCGCTGAGGAGGTCTCCCAAAGCAGCTCCTAGCCTATCGTTTATAGTTTCTGCAAAAGCCCGACCGAGAAAGAAAGCTTCGAGTACTGATCTGTCAGAACCTGTGGTAGCACTGAGCGTATGAGGCGTTGAGAGTCTTGTCTTCTTTCGATTTGACCCAAGCAAACGCATAGGCACCGCTTGATCACCTTTGTTAGTGTCGAAACGCGCTCTCACAATAGTAGATTGTCGTTGGTGCCTGACTTTTCTCCGACAAGCAAATGCAGTAGTAACACTGGGACGAATCGCCAGCGGCGTTTTTTGTGTGAGCATATTGTTGCTGAGGCACTGCTGAGGCTCAGCTCCATGCATGCAGGATCGGGATAACCGGGTCCCGAGAAAGTATGCAAGCAGTCCCGATCAAGTGCCTTTGACGGAAGGTCCTCTCAGCGCAGTGGTTTGCTGTCAAGATCAGGCAGGGGTCACGAGCTCATGCATCACTGCTGGCGCGCTGTTCATAAACACTGGACGTTGCGCTTCATTTTGGATTTCTGCCAAGTGCTGATCATCTGTTTGCCACGGTGACGGCAGTTATGCTAGCGTGAGTTGCAAACAATCTTTTCTGCAACGCTACTGCGGAAGCTGAAGTCCTGATGCAGTAGCTCTCAAATCTGCATGACGGACCAGCATCCAGCGACTCTTAAGTCAGCTCACGGTCCCTTCTCTGTATATCGCTTGTCGCCTGCAGTCAAGGATTTCTTGGCAGGTATGGCATCAAGCGCGCCCGTCACATCATGTCACAGGCCGATGCTGCTCTGACTTTGTATGCTGAGCAGGGGCTGCTGGCGGTGTGGCTGGAATCATAGCAGGTCAGCCACTTGATGTTGTGCGAGTCAGGCTACAGCAAAAGTCATCATGTACAAAGAGCTTGGCCAGCATGTGGCAGCTCATTGTCCGGCAGGAGGGCGTGAGATCCCTGTTCAAGGGTGCAGGATACCCTATCACAACCATAGCCATGCAGGTCCCGGCACTGCATACTCTGTTTTAGATACTGCTAATTCCGGAAGCAAGTGTCTGCTGTGCACCTTCACACATAGCCTTTCACAGCGCTGCTGAAATAACATGTCATCTGCTTTGTCCTGCATGCAGAATGCAGTTGTGTTCTACACATAGTCTTTCACAGCGCTGCTGAAATAATGTGTCATTTGCTTTGTCCTTTGTGCAGAATGCAGTTGTGTTCTACTCATATGGGGTGGGCTGTAGATGGCTTGCCAGCAAGGATAGCACACGCACAACCTCAAAAGAGCCATTGAAGCTATGGCAGGTGTACACAGCAGGTGTTCATCACTCTGACATGTGCAGACCTGACTGTTGCAGCAAGCACTGCAGTTTTCTCCAACAGATCTTGGCTGCAAGGTGGCTCTTTTGTGATACTGCAATCACCTCGCCTCAGCCACAGGCAGTCATTGATTGTTGCGCTTTATGTTGATGCATCAAGGCAGCGAGATCTCAACAACCATGACGCCTTGATTGCAGACCCATGCTGCTGCATGCATTGCTGTACTGCCTTGTGGAGTGCAACAGAAACCAGCAAGATACCACATTCATGGAACATTACCCACTAGCGCACCAGCATCAAACTACACACAGGGGCATTCACAACAATGCCAGCTCAAGGTCACAACCAAGATAAGGCACTGTATGGGCTCCCCAGGGCCTTTGTCATCCTTTCAGCAGGCCCAGAAACAGAGCCATTTGGTGCACATCCTCACGTCGACACATTTTGCTGGTTACACTCGAGCCTATTGTGCTTGAACGGTGCCTATTCTTGGCATCCATTCACACACTGGCAACATGCCAAGCTGTTTTGCAGGCACATTTGCGGGGTTGATGCAGACCGCCATCACGACGCCCACTGAGCTGCTCAAAATTCGTCTACAGCTGCAGACACAGCTTCCCGGCAGCCCAGGGTATGTGGGTCCAATCAGACTGCTGAAGCAAGTTGCTATGCGCGAGGGCATCACCGGTAGGCTTGCCTTGCCCTTGCAACTGGTCTCTTGCTCTTGCCATTGCATCATCAGATCTAAGTACACCCCCAATCTGCACCTACAAGAGACATGACCCGCCCCAATGTTGGCCCAAAGAAGACTGTGAGTGCAGGACTGCAGCTGTGCAGTCCATTCTGCTGGCAAAGTGCATGGAACACCACACTATCTGGCTGTTGTGACAATGTTGAGGTGTGATGCCAGCACCAGAGACTTGCAAAACCAACAAATGTCACGTGCATCACTTGATTGTGGCACTTGATTGGCAAAACGACATTGCTGGCCAAGGGGCTGCCCTCTTGCCATGGCAGTGGCCATGTGATGGTGAGTTCCAGAGCTCATGGCCTCCTCTGCTGAGTCCCAAAGACAATAAACTCGCTGACTGACTGACTGACGGATTGATTGAATGACTGATAATGGCACTCCTAAGTAAGCGCAGCATGCAGGGCTGTGGAGAGGCACAGCTGTTACTCTGGTCAGAGACTGGCCCAGCTTTGGGGTGTATTTTGCCGTGTATGAAGGCATGCAGGAGGTGCTGCAGCCTGGCAGTAGGGCCTCAAAGGAGATCAGCCCACTGGCTTTGCTTACAGCAGGTGGGCATAACCAGTTGACATGAACACATTCAGGGCCCACGTGGTGGGCACACAAGCCCACATGCATGAACATTGCACATGAAACCATTCCGTTTCACACTCTGAGCACAAGCTTTCTGCTCAGCCAGAGCAAACATGGTCTGTCTCAACCTATTCAACAGGAATTGCTCAGCACAGCACAGACTGCGCTTTGTTCTCAATCCAATGCCTGAAGCAACATTGTCAGGGGAAACTGCAAGCAAGCATGCTCTGCAGCTGTTGCAGCCGAACTTGTGTGCTTTGCGTCAATATGCAGTGCAAATTTGCTACGCCATGCTATGCTATGTTATGCTATGCTGTGTTGCGCCAAGCTGGGCTGTGCTGTGCTGTGCTGCATTGAGCTGCGCTGTGTTGTGCCATGCTGTGCTGCATTATGCTGTGCTGTGCTGTGCTGTGCTGTGCTGTGCTGTGCTGTGCTTCATTATTCAAACTCTGCCCTCTGACAAAGGTGGACTTGCTGGGTCTATTGCTTGGTGGAGTGTCTACCCTCTGGACGTCATCAAATCAAGAATCCAGGCCAGCAGCAAAGCTGACTCCGAGTACAAAGGTACCAAGCGCATCATGCCATTTTGAACGGTCCGTTTTGTGCCTGGTGCAAGCTGCGACTGATGTTTAGCAGCATGGACTTTTAGGTTTTCTTCTTTCTTTGTTTGATGGTCTCAGTGTTTGTTGATGTTGTATCAATTCTCCTGTGCATGAGGCACACAGACTACATTGATGTTCACAGGCTGCAACAATGCCATCACCCTTTGCTCCACCATTCAATATGACCTGCGTTGAGGAACAGAGCTGCCGATGTACTACTGTTTGCTGACAGTGAGTTGTTGTCACGCAGGCTGGATAGATTGTGCAAAGGTCAGCTGGAAAGAAGAGGGCCGAGGAGTCTTCTTCAACGGCATGACAGCCACTGTCACTCGTGCTTTCATTGTCAATGCAGCTGTGTTCTCAGTGTATGAGTTCCTTCTGAAGCTGATGGACACTGAAGAACAACCTTCCCTGTTGGTTGATCCTCAGGCTGTTGCGGAAGCAAGGCATTGAACCTGCTGTATGCTGCAACTCAAAGCAAGACATGGCATTCTTGGCTGTCAGCAAAGCAGTCTAACGCTGTTACTATATATAGCTGCTGGCAATATTTGCAGGTGTCGTTAGCAGCGCTTCTGATTCTTTTGCTTGCATTTTGCTCGGCACCCACTGCCCTAAAACACAATGTAGTGTGTTTTCAGCATTGTGTACGTTAACCTTGAAACGTTTGTGGGTTTTTCTTTATGCTCTTTCAGCATGCAAGCTGTGTGCAATGGACTATAGTGAAGGCGTACTGCACAATGCAATTATCTTCTTGCAGCAGTGCAGGCACTGCCCCAATGAAAACAGCTATGATCGACAGATTGGTACTAGACTTGTAAGTATTTACCGTGATGTGGCCATGCTTGCAAGCAATTATCAGTGCTAAACAAAGCTAGGGCTGCCAGCCAGGATAGTGAAAAAGTAATTGACTTCCAGCGGACCGTCCTCTTCCAAATCTGTACAATGCACTGCATTCTGGATTTTGTTCAGACCGAATTTGGCCCTGATGGAATTGGGCCTCAGCATGCGTGCAATTTCCGGGTCTGCTGGCCCTGCTATCTCCCTGACTGGGTCAACAGGGTTGGCGCCATCAGGATCTGCAAGCTCCATGGCAACAAATGGCCCTGTATTCAATCATTCAACAAATTAGGCAATTGGTCAATCATTCAGACATTGAATGTATTGCAGTCAGAGCTTATTCACACAGGGCAAGTTGCCATGACATAAGTCTGGCCAGGCTGTATGGCCTTGCTTGTATTACAGGCTTGTTTGCCTTTCGGTGCTGTCACATAACAATAATAATAAATAATTAAAACGCTTTCCAGCTCATGATGAGCTAGGTACGTGCAGGACAAGTCTTGTCTCTCCAGAGCAGCCTGTCTTGTGCATCCCTATAAGGCCTAC
>JAABUP010008238.1_pt1 | contig 13411 bp, 19 predicted proteins | sample 5559201 | NCBI WGS metagenome assembly JAABUP01 (sample SAMN10711887, study PRJNA513373) | rock metagenome | isolation source: Antarctica rocks | place: Antarctica | reverse complement strand
TGGGGCTCAGCTTGTAGGCATGAAATGCATTGTCATGCATCTCGCAATAAGTCTTGCCAAGCTGCTATGCTGAGTGCTGAAAGCTGCTTTACAGTCAAAGCGTCTGAGCCTGAGCCCAAGTTAGGCTGTGAAAACGCTGCCGGCCACGAGCCCAAGGAAAAAGCATGTAGATCCGCAAGAGGATGGTCTAATGTATATACCTGAAAAACCAGAGAGCACGTGCAACGAACATTTGCACTGATACCCGGCAAGTTGTCAAGTACCAGTATTGGCGATGTGGACCTCAGGTTTCGTAGTGCACGTCCTGCGTTCAGCTGCTTGCAAGGCACCTTCCATCTTCGAATTGAAAGCATACACAGCGCATATGATAGGGTGTTCTAATGACACATGTGTACAAGAGACTCAACACCAGTGCTATGTTACGTGAGTTCGCACGCTCACGAGATCAGATGTCTGTGATGAAATTTGTAATCTAGTCATTTTGACTGGGGTCAGCAGGTTAATCATCCTTATGACTGCCAGTCTGGACAGCAAAGCTTGAAAGACCATTACATGTACACGTCAGTGATGAAGCATTTCACAAAATGACCACAAGGCATTTGCAGCGCAAAACTTCCTGCAAAACAGCCAAAAGCAAGGCCTACTCTAAACAGCAAATTGGGACCCATGTGCAGTCAGCGGCTGCAAATCTCCCAATCGTTTCCAAAGCACAACAGCAGCAATTGCAAACAAACCAGCAAATGGCATGCCGAACGAAGAGAGTTGTGATACAGCTGTACCAAATCCTGCACTTTGAGGCTGTGCTGCAGCATGATGACCCACGATGCCACCAGAGGATACTGGTACCTGGCTTCTCAGCTTGAGTTGTTCCTCTTTAGTAACCCTGTCCCTTACATCTAAGTCAGGGACATCAGACTGTATCAGTCCTTTATGTAGTGCCTGCTCATTTTTCAATGCAAGGTCATCTGCAGATCCTGCATGCTCCTCATCTGAGGTAACAGTATCAGATGCAACTTGATGGGTTTGATGAATGACATGTCCTGGCAGGGTCAGGGCAGGGTCCGCTGACAACGGATCCAGTGTTATTGGCATGTGCAGCTTGTGGGAGGCTACATTGCCTATGCTTTTGTGGGCCTCATTGCTTTTGACTGGTTGAGCAGCGTCTTTACTGACTTGATGAGCGTGAGCTAGATGGGCTTCCACACCATGACCCCCAGGGATGAGTTCTGCCGACTGGTCTACTTCCGTAACGCCTGCTTCCACCATATCAGCCATGCTCATGCCTGTACATCCACCCAAAAACGCCTCCAGATATAGAAAGTCTCACTGTGTTGACAACTGTGTAGTTTGAGGCAAGACTGGGCATTCACTGCTTGCAGCATGCCACATAGTTGCCAGCTGAGTTGACAGCAACTGCGTCAGCAAGCACCTTGAGAACACAGACTTGCGTGTCCCCAGGCATCTGGCGCAACCTCAGCAAGCTGTGCAGCAAGCGCTGTCAAGAGCCTGATATACAGTCCGTACGCACCCATCCCAAGCCAAAATGAGGCGCCAGCATGCACAATACAAGCAGCAAGTGCATGAGAGTGACCTTGCGGAACAAACAGGAACTTGCGCAGCATGCTGCCAGCAGGCTTGGTCTCAGCCACAAAGACGGCCAGAGTGCGCTCCCCAGTGCCCTGTACTGGCATTGGTGAGGCTGCCAAGGCTATATCATGTGGGGCTCCCACCCCCTCCAACCGCCACGTTTCCTCTGGCCCACCCCCTGTAATACAGCGCAGGCAAAAGGTTTTATTAAAACGCATGGCTGCGTCCCAGAAGGAAAAGACAGCAGCCAAAGGGCAGGACTACTTTCATGACGTGGGTAGGCTGGAGCCCTTTGACTGCCTTGGCGCTGCGCTCCATTCCTTGGCATGCAACAAAGGCAGACTGATATGACTGTATTGCAAATGTGCAAGACCCCTGTGAAAGATCACATGTGAATTGTGCAGAGCTCAGGGCCCCCCCTCAGACTGCCATGATCCCTTTGCACCCACTTGTAATCTGAAAGACAGAGTCCGGCTGCAGAACAATGTGCGACAGCGCTAACTATCTCAAGGCCATGAACCATGAGACATGACATGCCATCTTGCTTAAGCCTAGCATAGACAAGCCTGCAGTAATCAGTGCAACAGACTTGACTGCGATGACCATAGTGAGCAGGTTGATCTTGACAGGTAGGCTGGTTACAGGCTGGTGCGCAAAGGCATGCTGACTGACCTGTCGCATCTGCAGTCAGGAGGACAACATTGACTGCCTCCTGGTGGGGGTCCTCCCTGTGGGCCCAACACAAGGCCAGGATGGTGCCGTAAGGTCCTGCTGTGATGGAGTAAACATGTCCAGACTGCTTCAGGTTCCATGTGCCTGTAAAGTACCAGGAACTAGTAATGGCTTCTGTGTCAAAGAAACAGGCAGAGTGCAATTGAAGGACACGCAGATCCTAGATTCTACTGGACTGCTGCACATGCAGCATGTAATCTGCACTATTGTTCATGAGGTCCCAGTGTATGCCTGTGGGCTAGTCAACATTTACACGAGCGTGTATCCGCCGGTGCCACCTGATGTGTAGGACTGCACATTGGCTTCACTCAAGGTCTTGGTGATGCTGTACATTGTCTGCATGTGCTCTCCAGACCATGATGGATAGAAACACCCCCGGGTCATGCTTGACATAGATTGGCACATTAGTATGAAAGCATGCCGACCGTTACAGGTGGGTCAAGGGATCATTACACTGCTGTGCAAGCGCCTTGTACCTTGCAGGCTTTGATCACTGATGACAAACTTATGGACCTCGCTGTGCTCCCTGTCAGCCACATACAATGCATCATTGCATTCATCAAGCACCAAGCTGTGAGGGATGTCCATTTCGCCCCTGGGCAGGCGATATTGTGCCTCAAAATTGCCGGTTGCGCTGTATCGTACCACCCTGGAGTTGCAGTACCCATCTGCTACGAAGATGGCCCCCTCATTTGCCACTGCAACCTGCAGTAAGGTGAGTACACGCAGTCAGCCAGGCTGATAAGCACGAGATGAAGGTGATGAAGGGATGCTTGTTTTAGCTGTGGTCATTGCAGGAGCCATTGTGAGGAACAGGGCAGCCCAATGCAAGCTGATGGGAGATAGTGTGGGTCCACAGCTGCATATGCATGGCATGCTTATGCTCTGACAAAGACCTTCGGTCGCATGTGAACAATGTACAGCTTGCCGTATTCACTGCATCAGCAGGTCTGAAGCATGAGGGCAACTTGACTGATGGTTCTGCAACAAGGGCACAATCACATTTAGCAGCACAAACTGGAGACAGACTCAGGGCAGATGATCATGAGAAGTAGCTGATCCACCCACACAGAATTGCAATCATGCATAAGCAGCAGTGTGTGGTGATACGCACTGTTTCAGTGTGTAGATGCAGAATGATCTGCTTGGTATGGGAAGGTGAGCCTTGTGCTTTTGATGTCACCAACACAGTGTCAAAAAGCCCATACCCTATGCTAGCACAACAGCTTGCTAATCAGGCTGTGCAAGCACAATCGGCAAACTTACATGTGTAGGCTTGCAGAGATGTGCAGAGTCGCTGCCAGGCTCCAAACGCTTTCCTAACGCCAGAAGCTGGTTGCCTTGCTGATCAAATTTGATGGCTTGATGCAGTCCCACATCTGTCACCCAAACGTTGCCTTCAAAGTCTACAGTCAGGCCATGAGGCATCAAGAATAGGTTCTCTCCCCAGCTTGACAGGACTGCCCCCGTATCCTGTGCACACCAGTCGGCATTACTTGAGAGGCATCACAACTTGTCTGTCAGGTTTGCAAATGTCTTTGCAGTGTGCAGTCCGGGCAATGGACAAGGCCGGGGGAAGGCCCTAGCTTTGAATTGCATTGAATCTGGGGTGTCGGGGTGTCCCAAAAGCCTAAGGATATTCAGACTAGGTGAGACTCTTGGGGCAATCAGATTTTGTGTAGTTTTCAAGGATTCTGAGGTGCGTGTATGGTTTGCATTGCTGGGGTTTGAGATCTGATGAGATTCAATGTTTAAAGGGGGCCAACGGCAGGAGGTCTGGGGAAATGCATATGGCCCGAGCAAAATTGCATTTATGCACTGATGGAAAAAGTTTCAAAACAACATGCAGGTGGCCATATACTCGATGCTGGAGGCCATGATAAAATAAATGCTACTGCTGCTGCTGCTGCTGTATTCTGCAGTGTATGGCACAGCCTGACTGTTCACACTGCTTGCCAATGCACAAGCGCCCAATGCTGCAGCAACCTAGATAATGGTAACCTCAGCGACACAAGCTGCAAAAGCTGACTCAATTACAAGGTGACTGTGCACAGCTATTTACCGGCAAACAATAAGCAACGCTGCACCAGATGCAAGCTGCGACAGAAGACATGACGCAGTGTGCCGCAGCAACTGGGACAGCAGCATCCACAGCAAACTGCTGATGACATACCTGATCAAGTTGGACAACTGCTGGCGCCTGCACAAACGCTGTGGGGTCTGCTATGTGTTGCCCCTTGTCTTCAGACCTGAAACTTTGCGCGTTCCACACTACACCGCCTCGCTGGAAGACCCATATATCGCTGTTATGGCCCTTGGCCACGGCACTGACTTGGCCAAATGCAAAGGGGGCAGCTGGCTTGGATCCTAGGGTGGGGAGCCCAAGAGGGCCAGGGGGCTGCCAACTGGCATGTAGATCCAGCTGCAATCACGTACATGGTCAGAGATTGGTCAGAGCAATGAATTGTGTTCAGACCAGGCCTGAGTAGCTGAGTCCAGCCATGCGCAGAGGCTGCCCGTATAGAGCAGAAAATGGGCTGTGCAGATCAAGACTGACAAAGTGAAATGTCAAGGCATGTTCTGATTGCAAAAGATGCCCAGAGATCTGGAGACTGCTCGGCAGCTCAAGCAAGTGCACTGGGGGTCACAGGTCAATGGGAATGCACCAGGGATCCAACTCCAATCCCACAGCAGCAAAGCGTGACAACATGGCTGCCACAAAGCATGTGTTGAGGTCTGATGACGTCAGGCACGAGGGTTAAAGCAGGGCAAGCATAAGTGCCACTCTCACACGAGACCGGCAAGCATAAGCAGGCAGAGAGCACCTCAAGGCGTCCTGCTGGGGGGATGCCGCCCATGCCATGCCTGTCCACTTGCGGCGAGCCATAACACGCCATGAAGAATGGCAGTTGAGAGTAGAGCATGAGGTACAGGTTGCACATCTCATCATTGTGAGTTGCTCCAGCATTGACTGGGCTGTGGACTGCGCTTGAATCAAACATGCAGGTCGCTTTGAGGGTGTCGCCTGGGCGTATGAGGATGTTGTCTTTCAGGGGAGCAAAGCCTTGGGGTAGCTGGGGGTCCCTTTCGCACAGCTCGTTTGAGACCTGCTTCCCATTTTGCTGCTCTATTCGCTCCAGGTTGACGGACCTGCAGCAAGGCGCAGTCTGCAGATCTGCGCTGTTCAAGAGTACAATCAAAATAAGCTACAGCTCGCAAAATCCGCAGTGACATTGCAAACAGCAGCAACTGCCTGATTGCCTGCAGAACAATACGCAACCATTGCTAAATGCCAGACAGATCATGAAGATGAAGAAGGAGATGATGCCATCAGCAAATGCAGCTTGAAACATCGCATGTGCTGTGCTGGAAGCAGATGCATTGAAATGCAGACTGCACTACTGGCTGTCACGTATACCTCTTGTGAGCAGCCAAACACATTTCTTGGCGCAGCATGCAACTCAGGAACGATAAGTGTGTCACAAGCTGAACACATGAATTGTGAGAGAGGCTGACCTGCCAAGAGCATGGGTGTGCACCCTGAATGCAAAGCCCTTCAGAATCTCAAACCCACTATAGCAGCACTGGTTCTCAATGGGGTGCTTAGGTTTGCCAGGAGGGATGGTGAAGTATGAGGCGTAGTTAATCATGCCTGCTGAGAAAGGAGTTGACTTGGAGGTCATGCGCAACCTGATGCCTGACTGGTCGCCAGCTGGCCTCTCCTGAAGGTAATGAACCTGCCAAGCAAAACACACATCTGCCATGCTGTTGCCCTTGGCACCTCTGACAAAGCACTATCTTCACACCTTGCACCTTGGGTTCTTTTTTATCTTACATAGGGTTTAGCCCTAGTTTCAACCCTGAATATAGTCTTGCACCTTGCTGATAAGTAGCCACAATAAGGGCTAACGCAGCAGATGACAGGTTGGGTGAGCCTCGCTTGAAATGTGCACATGGGTCGGCAGTGGTGCATGTCTGCATGTATAATGCACCTACTCTCATGCAGGAATGCAACCGGCACCAGTACAAGACTGTGAGTTGACACATTTCATGCTTGCAGATGCTCGTAGGACCCTCTTGATTTGTACCCCAGTCAACTGGAATATTGCGCAGACAGTGTAATCTGCAACAGGATGTTGCATGCAGCAGTTTGTGTGTGACACACCTGCAACACCAGGCTTTGCATGGCAGAGCCAGGCCCCACGCCGTAGCCAACACCTGTGGGCAATGACATGGCAGGTGCATTTTTGCCCCAACCGTACAGAACTCTCTCAAACCCTCCTCGGCAGGGGCTTGTCATGTGACAGGGCCAAGCTTCATTTGCGGGGCCCTCACTTGCACAACCTGCAGCCCAGTATGCTGATTGACCACATGCTTCCACACACAGTAGGCAATCATCATCTTCCAGCAGGAATCAACTGCCATGCAACTTTGCAGTGCACAGCTTGCATTCTGTGTTTATTGATACAATAAAAATCTTGCTGCTTCCATTGCCAGCGTACCAAATAGCAACATATGGTGGACGACATCCTGCGTAGACAAAGGGTCCACATCCACAATTTTCAGGCTTTGCTTGGGGAGGTCCACTCGAAAGCAGACATACTGGTCTTCGCCCACAACCTCATGCTCAGCTGGCACAAGAGCATCAACATAGATGCCTCCTTGGCAAGCGACCTGGCCAAGGAGTGCCAGGCACAGCAGAACGAATATACAAAGCTTGTTGCCTTTGCTGATAAGTGGCCTGTCAGAAGCTGTCATGCGGTGCGCCCTTGATTTTGCAAAGTTCAGGGCACAGCACAGCAGTGCATGTCAGAGAACTGGATTGCTACTCTGATTGTATACAAGCGACTGCTTTCGGAAGTGGACTTGCGCTGAGACCACGTGAGATGTTTGGTGCACTGCGATATGAGCTGGACTCACGCGATAGACGCTCGGAAGCTGGAATGTGCCCGGCAGAATAGTTTGCAGCTGCGCTGCAAGGCAGCGTCCGCAAAGACCGTCACGGGCTTCCGATCGCACTGCCAGCAATGATTCATCTTCGAATCAACGTGATGCTCGTGTGCGTGTGTGTGTTTAGTCAGCACAGTCTTGATGCCTGCATCGTCGTTGCATCGAGCTCAGGACTTGCTCAATTACTGGTGGCTTCATCTGGCCTGTAACCTGTGCTTGATATCTTTAACAGGTCTGTGCACTGGCCATGGCTGCTTTGCGGTCATCGGTGTAATGGCAGCAGAGTTTATTTCAGCCCTCTGGTACAGTCTTCTCTTATCATCAAACACCAATCAATCAGCTTGGGAGATCGGTCAGCGTTCACATGTTGTTGTGAATGGGCTGACGACCTAGGAGCTGTCTCTCGCGTAAGTATGTGGGGCTTCAAGTGTTTGTCCTTTGGACTGTCTGCATAGTGAATGGCGGTGTGTCTGTGTGTTGGTCTTGTGCTGTGTGCATAAAGACTATGTGTTGCTGCTCCACCATGTCTTGTGTGACTGACTGTTAAGGGGGAATATTGCACCATGACAAGATGCGCAGGACAGGATGCGGTCTCCTATGGTTGTCAGCTGTGAAAGTGAAAGACCTGGCAAATGCCTACAGCACTGTGGACAACTCACGCGGAGTGGCTTGTTACTACATAAGATGAGCATAGTTGCACATCATTGCAAGCCAGTTTGATCAGACAGTATCCACTTATTGCAGTATACGCTGAACTCTACATTACTGATACTAGGTAAGAAAACAACCAAGACTGCAAGAAATCAAGCCCTAAAGTATCCTGGAACAATACGAATGGCAGAATAATGTTTGGATCAAAGCAGTAAGCAACAACCTGATCACAACCAGCAACGCCCAGCAAAAGAATAAACCAAGTGATGACACTTTGAACAACTGGACAGCTGCTGCAGAAAGCAAAATTTGCTACTTGAGTATGCCATCTGAGACACTTTTCAAAAGTATTCATTGGAGGCACAAGAGTAAGCCAGAGGGGTTTGTATTGTTTACCACAAGCCTGAGCGCATGACTAAAGTTCCGGCTGCAGCCACAGCAGCACTAAGGGCCGCTGCAGCAACTTGCTGCTTCTCAACAAGTGCGATTCCTTTGCTTCCCAAGCCTTGCATCAGCTGCATGGTAACATGGTTTGCCTCGACATTGTCCCTCTTCATGTCTTTGCTCAGATCAACTCCTGCATCCAGCTGCTGAGAGCGCTCACAGGCAGCTATGAGGGCGTTGTACACATGCACCGTTGGCTTGGCCCCTGCCTGCCTCATGCGATTCCTCACTCTCAAAGCTGCTTTCCAATTCCCTTGCATGCTGCAGCAAACCAAAGTCCAGTCAGGGCCTGCCTTCTGCAGTACGATAGAAACCTGCTTCACACATGCACGTGCTGCAATGACACACTGTCACGGCAACAGACTGTCATAGCTGCTGCTTGCAGGCTGTGAAAAATTCAGCATCCCTGTATGCACAGATGCAGCCAAGCACATTTGAGGTAAGTCTGCAAACAAATCAGAACAAGTAAAAGGTACATGGCATGATGCACACCTGTGAGCAGCAATCAGGCCACAGTAGGCATAATCCCTGGGAGTGTGCTGCGCCTTCAGCATATACTTGAAGGCAATCTCAGCCAGGTTGGCCTGGCCGGCCATGCCATATGCCGCTATCAAAGTCTCATACGTCACTGCATCTGGCTCTGGCACTTCTCCAAAGAGCCTCTCTGCGGCCTCCCATTGACCAGACTTGCCCAATGAGGACATGGCTGTATTGTACATGATGGTATTGGGGATGATTCCCATGGCGCGTGATTTCTCCAGCAGAGTGACCGCCTGCGCACAGAGCACAACATTCAGCCTTGAAGATGATGTTCAGCCTGACAGTATTGGGAGATGGGCCTTCACACACAGTTGTCTGACAAAAAACTTGGTCAAGTCATACGTGTGTGCATTGATTCATTCTATCACTGCGACATCCCTCCCGAGGGATTAGATACATGCAATCCTGGGAAGCTCCATATGTGAGGTCTTAGTGCAAGGTCAACATACCAACATTGGTGTTTCCTGTAAACCAGGCTGGACAACTTGACGCCAACCTTTGCGAGTATGGCCAGGAATGCACATTTGCGATCTGTTCTTTGGCAGTGCATCATCACTGCATGCGCCAGCACATGCGAGTAGCAGTGGGACAGCAATGTCTGACCTGCTCCCATTTGCCAGCTCTCTCATAGGCCAGCATCATTGCTCCACATACCACTTCATTGACAGGGCCCTTCCCAGCACGCCCTGCAGCCTGCATTGCCTTTGACTTGTGCTCTGTGCCTCTCATATCCAGACCCCACCTGGCAGGGCCCCCATTGCTAGCACCCCCCTGCTGAGGGGTCAGACATGAGGGAACAGCTGGCAGCTGTACAGTGCTCTGAGAACTGTGACTACTGGGGCTGCTGCTCGCTGACTTGGCGTGAGGAACCTGCTGAGGCAGCTGCAGTCCACTGGTGGCTGCGTTGTCATTGGTCCACGTTGAGTGGTTAGCAGACTGTGTGTCAGCTGCTGAGGCAGCTGCCTGACGAGCTGAGAAGAAGCTGAAGTTCTGAGGACCAGAAAAGTTGACTTGTCCAGGGATTTCATCAGGCAGAGTGCACCCTGTTCCATGAGTTGGGCTATCAAGCACCTGCAACACATGCACTGATTTGAGTTGGTGCTTCCAGGCTTGTCGATATTGCCAGCAGAGTCTTGCAAACCACACGTATGTATGTTGCAGCCACAGAGCAACCAAATCTGTTCGTGTACTCTTGTTAAGACCCAGAAGCTTTCTGGTAAATCTAAATCTGGCAAACTATGAACAGCTATGGCAGATGACATCGTAGATGCAGCAACATCATTGCATGAGCAAGACAACATGCAAAGAAGTGGTGGCATAAGGACACCAACCTGTTCCGCAAGGTGGGTAGGCATATCTCCGAAGCTGCCAGATGATAACCTTCTGTCGTCAACCTCAGCTGCTGGATTTGCACCAGTGTTGATGCTGATGGCAGGTGTTACAGCCATTGCGCTCATGCTGGCTGCTTGCTGATGCTCCCAGCCTGAGCTATCAGGGGTGCGTCTTTGCGGGGAGGCCCAGTCAACAGCATAAGCATTGAGGGGGCTGGGGGAGGGGGTCTGAGGTCCTTCCAGTACCCTAGCTGATGCATGTGCCTCTGCTTCAAGCTGCTGGAACAGCTTCTCAGCCATCTGCCAGTGGCCCTGCATGAGTCACAGCCCAGATGAGACAACATCCAGCAGGACCCAAAAAGCAAGGTCCTGTAGAAGTTGATGCTCAGAGTCAGGCTTGATCAGTTCTGTCGGAACAGTGCTGACTGCCATATGAGAAGATAGCAGATAAGGTCTTAGGCCGAGTACAGACATGCCCTGCACACAGTTCGAAGAAGGGCTGTAGCAACCAACACAGCCAGCCTGACCAGCCGCAGGTGCAAAGGTGCCAAAGGTGCCAAAGGTGCCGTAAAGACAGGTACCTGCTCCCCCATGGTCTTCAGCAATGCGCTGTATGTATACGCATTGGGCTCAACAGAGCCCCAGGCCTGTGGTGTCTTCATCCTCTTGATCAGATCCAATGCCAAATCCCACTTCTGGGCATTGCCCATGGCAGTGATCAATGCAGTGTACGTGCGCACGTTGGGCTTCACACCAGATTGCAGCATCCAGTCTACGACTTGGCTGCCACGTTTCCACTGGCCATCAGCCCCCAGTGCTGTGATGAGCGCAGTGCAGGAGACAACGTCTGGCTTGATCTGGTACTGAAGCATCTGGTCGAAGAGCTGGACTGCACGCTGCCAGGCACCGCCGGCTGCACAAGCGCTGATGACTGCAGCATATGCATGGCCTGCAACACAACAAAACAGACTCGACCCTTGATTTTCATCAGCTGATACTGCAGACAAATCATGCATGTGTAGGCACTGTTTGACGTCCCCATGCCACAACACCAATTTCAACCCAGCTCGTGTACAGCAAGAGCGGTGTTTGCATCAAGTATCTAAGGCTGTAAAGCTGCAACATTGAATGATGCTAGCTTATGATGTATGAAACGAGCAATGCCATGCACAAAAGCACAGCAAGCACAAAGGAGCAGCAGCAAACAGTAGGTCTACCTGTGGGCTTGCAATTGCGCTGCTCCATGTCTGACCAGATATCCAGGGCCTTTTCCCACGCACCGCCCTCAGCAGCAGCCCTCATGGCAGCCGTGTAGGCATGCACAGAGGGAGCCATGTTGGAGCCCAACGCAGCCTCTTGCATGAGCTGGTATGTGGCCAGTGCCCTGCTGGTGTCGCCCTTGCGTGTACACACCTCAATCAGGGTTGTTGCCATCCTGCAGTCTGGCTGGCATCCGTCCACAAGGGCATCATCCCACACCTGCACTGGCATCCTTGCTAGTAAGCAAACAAGAGTCAATGACTAAGAGGGCAAGCTTGGTAAACATGTCTTGACAAGAAGAGCATGCCTGGTGAGCTTCAGCGCAACAGGCACAGCAAGTATCTGGCAGAACAGCGCCAACAGCCAGCACAACTTCATTCAGTGTCTTGTCAAGTTGTGCTGACTGTATGCACTGATATGCCAGGTACTTGGTGTGCATGTTAGGCGAAAGCTCACCATGCGTCATGCGCTTTGCAGACATACAGAGAAGCGTTGGGCTCACACATGCATTTGGCTCATAATATGATGATGTGTGCCGTATTGCTCACCTTGATTGCTCTGTCAATCATGTTGCCAGTCAAGGCTGCACGCATGGCAGCAGTATAGGTATACACAGTAGGCACAAGACCAGCACCACCCTCCCTTTGCGATGAGCGCATCCAGTCGTACAGACTGAGAGCAGTCATGGCTTGACCGTGCTGAGAGCAGACACGAATCAAGGTAGTGCACAGTCTGTCGTCAGGAGTGTGCCCCATGCTGAGGAGCCACTCATGGAGCACAAGAGCGCGCCGCCATGTGGCCTTGTTACGGCCCAAAGCAGCAAAGAGCTTGTCTAGCTCTCTGTTGTCTAGCTGTCGGGAGCTGACAAGATTTGCTGAAGGCAAGTCGACGCTGGCTTGAGGATCCAGCAAGCGGTATAATGCCTGTGGTAGCTTGCTGAGCTGCTGCTGCTGCTGCTGCTGCTCTGAAGGGTAGGCAGGCTGCAGACATAAGCAAGCTGTCTCAACAACTGGCGATGCTGACTAAGCTATAGCACAAGCTAACAACAGCCACACAAAGTTGATTTCATCTTTGCAGCTTGATGATCGGATTCGATTGACACAACCACATCGATGACCGTCACAAAGTTGATCTGCGGCAGACAGTCAAACTTACCGACAAATACTCCGGCACAGGCGGTGCATAACCGCCTCGCTGGCCCTTGTTTGCAGGGCGATACTCCGCATCAAGAAACGCTGCTGCACTCTGCGTAAAGGCTCCGACTCTCGCTTGGTTCTGCCTTGGCAGCGATACGACACCGCCGTTCCGAGATTGACCGTTAGAGAAGATCGGGCGCTGGTTAAATGTAGACCCACGAGACTGGAAAACATTGCCGCTTTGGGCTGCTGCTTCAAGACCTAAACCCGCAAACGCAGCACGGAGCGTGCCCATGGCCATGTTTTCAAAGTGGCGAACGAAGCCGCAGACAACAGCCTCACAGATACTCGGAACTTCCCCTGATCAAACTGTCGAGCAAGGGTTTGCGTTTCGCAAAACACGCATAATGTACTGGCTTGCCATATCCACTAGGGTTGGCGAGCAGCTGCTATGGCGTGAGTCAACGAGGCTTGCGTGGCGCTGTCTGACGTCAGAAGAATCTCCGAAGGGCCTTCTGGAATACTAAACCTAAAGGAAGGAAACGACTAAAAAGTCGCCCGAGAACGGAATAGCGAAAACAATCATACTTACGTGGCCGCGTGCACGTTACCTGACGTACTCAGTTTCATTTAGCACCTTACAGTCTGGGGTATGGAGCCAGTTGTGACTCATCAGACATCCTGGCTTGAAAGCACAGGTGTATGTGGTGTGCAACAAAACCAAGCTGGTGGGAATTCTGCTCGAAAAAGAGCCTAAGGTCCCGTTGTTGGTAGTTTGGG
>JAABUP010008231.1_pt1 | contig 13417 bp, 12 predicted proteins | sample 5559201 | NCBI WGS metagenome assembly JAABUP01 (sample SAMN10711887, study PRJNA513373) | rock metagenome | isolation source: Antarctica rocks | place: Antarctica | reverse complement strand
AAACACCGCATCACATGAACTGCAGCATGCCAATCATCTCCAGCCACATTCTGCCCATGTGAGGACATGTCAGCTGACACCTTTGTGGACGGTGCATGGTGCAACAAAGTGTACGTCTTGTATAATGCAACACTCTTAAGTACCTCATAGGCGCATGAGGCGTGAGGGCTGCCTTGTCCGCTTGTGCATATGACGATAATCAGCTGTGCACACCAGTGTTGAGACTGAGTCAACAGACACTGAGTCGTGTGCTGCCACCGTGTCAGCCAACGTCATCATGCCTGCAAGCTCATGAGATCTGTGTGTTGCAAAGATGAGCAGGCCAGGTCAGCCCAGCAGATTCAAACTGGTGGTCAGAGACAAAGACGGTCCTGATGGTACTTGTGCCTTGAGCCCTGACTCCATCGACCTTGCCCTGAAGGCAGACCCCAGCTGCAAGCTGCTGGTGGAGAGACCTGTTGGCTTTGAGGAAGCAATGATGCCTCACCTGAGGGTCAGGGTGGCCCATGTGGCAGGCAACTACACAGATGAGGGAAGCTGTGAGGTGAGGGTGTGCTGTTGCCTTGGCGTACATCTCCATCTCTCATGTCTCTGTAGATGTGAGAGATGGAGATGTATGCCAGGGCAACAGCACACCCTTAGCAGTTCTTGGGGCAGAGCCTGGCGTATGCTGCTGCCAGTCAGAACTGCCAGTGCAAGGCCTTGGTGGCATTGCCTTCCTTTTGACAAGCATGCAAAATTGTGTGAGTCATAGCTCTGCCACATCACCAAGTGCATTTTCCACGACACAAGATTCTTCTTGCACTGTATACATTTGCACAAGTGCCACAGCAATAACCTCTGGGATTTTGGCAATGCAAGCAGAGCACAGCCTGGGCAGGGACGCTCACCGTTCTGCATATCTCTTTTGTCATTCATGGCTGATATTAATCACTGATGAGTACAAAAGATAGGCAAAGATAGGTATAGCAGTCAATAAGGGGACAGGACTAGAGCAATCAACAGGAGTACGGCCAGCAGTTTGATAGCTACATGTATGTATGCACCAACATCATGCAAGTCAGACAGTGTTGCCACATGACTTGTGAAGGTGCCTTGCAGCAGCAGATGAATCAGCATAGTATTACCATGCAAGGCGAGTCTAGCATTGAGACATTTGGTGTTGATTGTATGTTGTGTATGTATATACCTCCTCGTCAGCTTAAAGAAATGTAAGCAAATACCAAACTTTAACTTTATAGCTATGCGAGCCAGTTTGGCAGCACTTTCAGACGCCATGACTGTGATTGAAGCCTCTATGATGCATTGCACAGCCTGAGACAAACTTGCATTACTGCATATGTTCCTTGATCACATAGTTTATTATTTTCGTTACATCTGTTAAAATTGGAACGATACACAGAAGATTAGCATGGCCCTCGCGGAGAGATGACATGCATAAATCGAGGAAAAATGAGGATCTGCAAATCAATGCACTCTCAAGAACATGTTTCTGAGATCCAATTGATCACGAGAAGCTTCCAATACAGCTTGTAGTACAGATGGACGAGACGAAGTGTGCGTTACACATTGCTCGAGGCAGAAAGGATACACGGGAAGAGCAAGGCTTGCTCAGCAAGCACAGTCTCTGTGGCTTGTCATGCATACTGTGAACAAAAGCTGAGTCACTCAACACAGAAATTATCAAGCATGTAAAAGCCCCAACCACAACTGCAATATGCTTGAATTGTGTTGTTCAAGAGCAGTCTACCAGTAGCTGAAGGCCATAACACAGAGCAAAGGAGGCTTGCGCGTAAGCAGATTTGCTTTGCGTGCTGCAGGTCTTGGCAAAACACAATGTGCACAAAGCTACACACAAAACACCCTCTGTTGAGCAGCAACAAATCCAAAAGGGGTTTGGCTAGACAGTGTATCTAAGCACCTCAGTCATGCTGCATGCATCATACAACTGGATGCAGCTGCTGAAGGCCACTATCGGCACCAGTACCGGCCATGCAACACTGCAGAACAAGGCCTTGGCCAGAAAGCCAGGCTTTGCCTTTCTCTGCGAAGATGAGTCAGCTCTGAAAGACATGTCATCACAAGCACTGTTGCTCTGCAGCTGATGGACAGCTTCTTCTTCAGAAACTGGTGAAGATCGCGACAGAAGAAGAGCACCAGATGTGTCCTGACACTGCTCAGCCCCATCAAAAGGGTGAATGGGCCGTTGCTCTTCTTCTGCCGCCTCAGATGCAGACTGAGAGAAGGCCTGCTCGTCTTCTTCTCTGAGAGGGCTAGGTGGAAAAGTCTGCTGCTTGTCTTCCTGAGCTGCGGACTGGCGCAAGCCCTGCTCTTCTTCCTCCCTGACGGTGCTGGAGGAAGCAATCTTCCGATTGTCTTCTTCAGTTGCAAGCTGAGAAGGACCCTGCTCTTCCTCTTCCCTGACAGGATCAGGGCTGCTGGATGACTGTCCTTCCACCTTTGCTTGAGTCAACAGGGCTATGCGCTCCTCTTCTTGCCTGCTAGGGTTGGTGGGGACCTTGCAGTCCTCCACATCAGTTGATGCATGGCCATGTGCGTCATGCCCAGTGGATCTGCCTGGAAGCTGCTGCTGCTGCTCTTCTTCACTGATTTGACGCTGAGCAGCATCACCGTCATCTTCATCCTTGGAGGTACTGGAGGAAGCCTGCTGCTCCCTTGCAGTGGCAGCATCTACCACCTGCTCCTCTTCTTCAGCAGCAGACTGCTGCAGTGACTGATGAGGCTGCACAAGCACAGCTGCTGCAGTCGCCAGCTGAGCCTCTTCTTCAAAGAGGCTCAGCTCTTTGAGCTGAGACACTTGCTCTGCTGTTGCTGTGGCACTGCTGCCCACTGCTGGGGGGTGTGCCCTGGGGGAGGCTGCTGGGCACCGGCTGGGCACCCTTCTCCCCTTCAACCAAGATACACGAAAGGGAGCTGCTAGGATTCTCAGCAGGAGTGACCCCTTCACCAGCCTGGGGGAAGCTACTGACCGTGGGCTGGGACCCCTCATCCCCACTGCTGACTGCTCCTCTGGCAGCCAGTTGGTCTGCACCATTTGAGGCATCATGAGCAGCACCAGCACTGCTGTCATCTGATGAAGGCTGGGTGGATGATCCAGCCTCAGCTGTGGACGCATGGCGTTCAGAGGGCTGAGAACCGCTGCTGCTTGCTGCAGCAGTGGGACTGTCAGTGTCCCCATGCACAGGAGGTAGACCATCTATGGCTGCAGTTTCAGGAGATCCACTGCTGTGTGCAGAGGTCTTGTCAAATGCATCTTCAGTGCTGCAGTCACTGTCAGCCAGGTCCACAGCTGTGGCCACCGCTGGCTCAGCTTCAACAACAGCGCTGACACCATAGGCAGTAAGGGGTGTTACAACGTCTGTCTGCAGGTGTGCAGCGTCTGAAGCAAGGCTGCCACTGGCTTGCTGGCCATGATGGATGGTGCCTCTGTGTGCACCTAGCGTGAAGCTGTCAGCTGACTCTTTCACATGCCCCTTGTTGAGTGCACCAACCTGCAATGACAAACGCATCATCAGACATCACAAATAAGATCTTGAACAGAACACGACACAGTCCAACAACATGTGGCAGATAGAATTTTGCGTCAGTCGCATTCAATTAAACATCTGCAACAGTCATTATCACAAATGACATTTTGCCCACATGATGTAATGTGTTGTGGCAGTTTGTGTAACAGCAGTATCAGTCTCATGAAGGACTGAAGCTCAGCTCATTAGCTAATGAGCTGAGCTTCAGACAAGTCTTTGCGGCTGCTTTTGGCCGGCAAAAGGAACCAAAATACAGCTACAAGGCTGAGCAGCAAACGCGTATCACGTCAACTATTGTAGTCCTCTTTGGCTTGCAACTTCAACACCAGCATGTCAGATGCAGCAAGAGCGTAGGTCAGAACAAACAACGAATGCCGTGTCACAAGTAACAAGCAGCATGGCAATACTGAAGCAGCAAACTGGCTACTGAGTTATCTACTTTACTTAGGGTTTAGGGTCCCAACACAATTTTCCAAAGAATTAGCTACCACATTGGCTACCTTGATCATTGATGGTGGTGTTGGAGCATTGTCAATCCTGGCAGGGCCCTTCTGCTTGCACACATATGGCACATCTTTGGCAGCAGGAGCAGATGTCAGAGTACTGGTGCTCAATGGTAGCGCAACAACATCATCAGTTGCCAAGGGCACCTTCTGCATGGCCACAGGTGGCACAGCCTCAGCATCACCACATGACAGCAACCTGGGGCTCACACTCTCAACGCCTGCACATCACAGACAGAACAGGTTTCAGCATGGATATGAAAAAGCTGTCCTGAAGTGGTGCAGGACAGCCACAAGAGCAGCCACAAGAGCAGCTGCCTGCTCTTGTGGCTGCTCTGGTGCCTGCTCCAGCAGCTTCTGACACAGACAGTGTTGGCCGGCTGATTTGGGGGTGGGCTGACCCCTGAGAGCAGTGGGCTCAGGGAGCAGCAGATGGAGCACACGCTCAATATTCGTTCCAGGCTGCAGACCAGACTTGACCACTGAGGCAGAATCTTGCAGGCAGATGTGACACAATGAAGCGCTGTATCAGCAGGGTAACTGTGTAACAGGGTACACGCTCTTACACATGCACGCACGTATTCACTCATTCAGTTTCATTGTTCCCATCTAGAGCACAGTTGCTTGGGCGGGCGCGTTCTGAACCTGAACATATGTGGCACCTTTAGCTGTGTTCATAAGTCGTGTATCAGCTGCGTCTGGAAAAAGGCTGTGGAGTTGAATGCAAGGGTTACATGTGATTACACAACTGTCCTAGGAGGGGTGAGGAATGCGCCCTGAAGCTTGGAGACAGTAAAGGGCTAATTCTGGCAAGAATTGGTGTGTGCCATGCATGGAGCAGAGTTCCAAGTCTACATGGAGTAGGCATGCAAGCAGAGGCCAAGCAGCTGGCTTGAAGTGGGAGGGCAGAAGATGAGCTTCTGAAGTGTATGCCCAGGTACACTACCAACCCATGTGCAAAGTGGTCAGCGAGATCATAAATGGCAGATGCACAAAAAGCATAACACTGGACACACCTGTGCTGCACCATGGAGATGCAGTTCTGGAGCTGTTTGCCTCTCCTCTTGTGCATTGCGCTCCAAAGACTTCTGGGGAACGTAGGCCCGGGCAGAAGCGTTCAGCTGCTGGTCCACACGACGCTGGTCTAGCCGGCCTATACAATCAAGTTAGTCCATGTCATGTCATCCCATCAAACAGATTTGGAGATTCATGACAGAGGATACAGCTTTGAGACCAGGTCTGCAATGCAGGACTGGGGTATACTTGTCAAAATCAAGTGGAATCAGGCACAAGGTGTGAAAGCATTGCGATTTCAGATCATCATGTCATTGGATGCATGTGTTACACAGGTTGCTTACAATGGCTTGAAGCCAGATGACAGGCAAAAGGATCTGACCTGTTGCAGCGCCCTGCAGGGGTGAGCTAGTGCTAGGGCTAGCGCGGCTGCTGCTCACTTCAGAGCCAATTGCCTCGCTGTACACCTCTGCTGCAACAGATGTTGGGGCTGAAGCCTTTGCAGACCCCACAAAGGGCCTGGCGTTGCCATTCAGCGATGACTTCTGATGGCTAAAGACCCTCTGTGGTACTGTCATCTGAGTGACATGCTGCACAGGTGGCTGCTGCCATGGCTGTGGCCGCGCATGGGCATATTGAGGTGAAGGTGTGCTGTGGTTGCGCATTCGTGGGGCCACGCCTGGCTGCATAAGGCAGTTTGTTACGCGGCATAAGGCAAGTTGTTACGCAGCACAAGTCAGTTTGTTACGCTTGAGCTTCGGCTCCGGAACCACATCTCTGCAGCAGAAACTCTGCTCGATTTAGGTCAACGCTGCACTGTGTCGCGACGCAAATCGAGAGTTCAGGCAGCCAAACAGTCGTTCAAGTCTCCACGCACAACAGGACGGACGACTTTACATGTGACGGCCACGCAGTGTTGGTCAAATCAACGCAAAGCCTGGAGGGGTGAAGCATCGGACTGACTGATCAGGCCATGACGCTCTTGTTTGGAGCGCAAAGCCTCTGACTCGACCGCCAGGATCCACAGTGAGAAGATGGCAGTTCTCAGAAGAAAAGAGCCAGCAGCCTGCTACAAGACAAACAGCAGGACTTGCGGTACGCTTCAGATGAGCCTGACTACCCCACTATCTAGACAGGACTTGAGTTTCTCAAACGTGCTGGAGCCCTAGTCTTGATTTTGATGTTTGCACATCTTTTTCTGCCAGCTTTGCATACATATGTTCTTTGCAACGCATGCAACAGCAATATGCCTGACACCACTGCTCACTGCTCAATCTTTTCAAACAGTTTGACACAAGATGCTAACACAGGATTGACAGGACCAGTTGTCTCAAGTTTGAGCTCAGTGAGCTTTCAAAATATGGGGACCAGCAGAAGATCTTTGTGGATCCTGCCACTGGCTGGCGCATGTACAGAAACCCACCTTCTTCCGCACCTCGACTTCTTCCTGATCATCAAGAATGCCAAGGTGGAGTTTCTGTCTTCCAATGAGCTCCCTGATCAATCAAGATTGACGACAAACAGGACCTCATATAGGGAGTTGTTCAGGACTGTTTGCACCTGACCCTAGGGAAAGACCCATATCTCATGGAAGAATGACTGAAAACTTTGAAGTCGCTGCTGGATGTATTGCGCTCAATGGCTGAAACAGCACACTGTTATGATCTCATGGGACTGCAGATGTATTACGTTCAATGGCTGAAATAGCACACTATTATGATCTTATGGGACTGCACAAGCATGCTCTTACCAATGGTGTGGACATATGTGCACAGGTTGATACACCCCAGGTTGCTAGAGTCTACGTCAAGCCAAGCCATTTCTGCAGGTAGCTTTGAGGGCCCGCATACGAAAATAACCTGCGCCTTCAGCCTAGAGAAAGCGCCCCTTTTTGAAGAGTATTTTCATGCAGCGCAAGCCGCAGGACTGCATTACTGAAAACAACAGCGATCAGTCGAGCATGAAAGAAGAACAGGTCAGCTGTGCATGACTCAAAAGCATAGCTCTTGCAGTCAACACCACCGCCATGCTCACACCTGTTGTCACAGCTGGACCTTGAAGCACTTCTGTCTTCTATAGTGTCTGTCTTCTGTAGTGTTCTACAGGATAGAACACTTTCTATGTGCAGCAGTGGTGCATGCAGGCGACAAAGGCATACACTTGTATGCCAACCTGTTGCCCGCATGGTGCCCGCCACAAGGTATGAATCTAGAGTGTGACTGCGCAAACATAATGGCTAAATGCTCGAGCACAGAGCAGGCTTTCACCTTGGTGCCAGATCTGCTTGCTAGCACAGGCATGTCGCAATACATTTTGAGAGCACTGTTCAAATGATCAAAGACCAGAGGGTTGCCGTGAACGCAATTAAATGAGACAATAATACAACAGGGTTGCTTCATCACCTGCAGGTCACCTCAGCTTCGTTTGGTGCCATCTTGCTACCCATGACTTGAGGTCTATTTGGCGCCATCTTGCTCTCCATGACCTGAGGTCCATTTGGCGCCATCTTGCTGCTCACACACCTCCCATGTACAATCGAATAGAGTGTGCGCAGCAGAGTGATGGTAAGGCTGATGGGGAGCAAAGACCAAGGTAGGCCTGACATGCATGGTGTTCCACAGTACCAGGGTACTGTACTGATGTTTGATGGGAATGCGTGTCTTCACAAGCATCAACAGTGTTCCTGCTTAGTGGTATGACTGCACATAAGAAATGTGCATGTAGCAGTATACATGCAAATATGAGGTTGCACGGTAGGCAGTTTGTGCATATACCTGCATGCAGTTCTTCAGTCATTGCGTGATATGTGAGCACATCTGCAGCCAACAAGAGCAGAGAAAGCAAGACACAGCAATTGCCGAACAATCAGCTGTCAGGGTTGATTGTGTAGCTCTCAGCCCTAAACAGCAGCACACAAGTCCCAAGAAGCCATCTTTCATCTCACAGCTACGCTACCCTTCAGGTCAGAGGAAGCCATCCTTGGGACCCAAAGTGCCATTCCAAATAACGTGAGAGCCCCAGGCAATGTTTGTACAGGCTGCACACAGGCCATACAGCCCAAGCCAGGGACCCAATCAACAAGACTTGCTGCAGTCTCAGGCAAGCCAGAAAAAAAGCAGCAAGAATGTTGACACCTGCTATGTGACTGTTGCCACAGCAAAGACCAAACATGGCTGATTGTGTCACATTGCAATGAATAGCTTTACCAGCTTGGGACTCTGCAGTCTGTAAATAGCGTTTTGATGCAAAGTCATCCTGTGTTAGCAAGCAGTATCACGCAGCCATGCGCCCTCTGTTTTGCAACTTGTGTGACAGCATCAGCAGCCTTGCGCCCTCTCTATGCTTGGGTTGATATCCCGTTGTCTCATTCACGGGTGTTGAAGACTCATGTCGGCTAACGTGACAACCACCACTACATCCTGGCTGCATCATCATTATCAATTTGTCATCCTGAGCAGCATGTTGAGTTGGCTAAAAAGGTGCTCAAAGCTGCACCACGAGGCTACTGACTGATATTCTCAGGGAAGCAGCCAGACAAGGCAGACAAAGACAGACCAGACAAAACCAGGATGCCTAACAACAGATTGCTTAAAGGGTTTTTGTTTGGTGAAGTCAAGGGGCTTTGTCGCCCCACTTGGCCGCCCCAGGTCTACTATCAGTGAAGTTGCATTATCTGAATGTCAAAAGTGGCGTATCAGTAGGCCTTAAAGAGATGCACAAGACAGGCTACTCTGGAGAGACAAGCCTTGTCATGCACGTACCCAGCTCATCATGAGCTGAAAAACGTTATGAGTATCATTGTTATCATTATCATTGTTGGTTTTAGGCACACAAAAAACTGACCTTGTGAAAGCCTTCATCCCATAGGAAGCCCCAAGCGAAGAAGAGTCCGCTGGAAACCACACTGAGGAGTGCTGCTTTACAGGTTGAGTCTGTCCTGTCAGGTAGAGCCAACGGTGAGTTGCCACATCCAGTGTCGTCTAACGAGCTGCTCAAGTTCCGCTGGCCACTGGTTGTAGTCCTGGCCACAGCATACTCAAATCAGCGCAGCGTATTGCAGCCTAGCGTAGCGTAGCATAGCATGGCATAGCATGGCACAGCATGGCACAGCATGGCACAGCATGGCGCAGCATGGCGCAGCATGGCGCAGCATGGCGCAGCATGGCGCAGCATGGCGCAGCATGGCGCAGCATGGCATAGCATCGCACAGCATCGCACAGCATGGCACAGCATGGCACAGCATGGCATAGCATGGCATAGCATGGCATGCTATGCAATACATGAACTATGCCTATGCATTACAATGCAATAATTATATCATGGTCATCACAGGTTCAGAACCGGTCAGCCTATCTGGTGCAGGTGGTTTGCACTGCTTTGCATTCACTGCAGCTCATTGCAACCTTCTTTAGCGGGTGCGCCACATATGTAGCTACACGACCAATATTCAGCGAGTGGCAACCTTGCTGACCTTGCTTGAACAGGACACTGTGTACTGCAGGAATCATGAGAGCTGCAGCGGCCACGTAAGCTTCAGATGCAAGGCATCTGAGTCTATTAACCCTCCAGAGTTCTCCATGTTGTGCTTGAGCAATGATGCAAACGTAGCGGCATTGTCATTGGTACTGATTACTCGCACAATGCATGCACATGCCGCCTTACAAGAGCCCAAAGGCCCATGGTGGGTCAAAAATTGGGTGTAGGCGGACTCAAGGTCTGATTTTTGCCCTCATGAGTGTTGATCAAGTGACCACCGCTACATGTTGTCTGAAAGTGCATTCTCTTGTTCGACAGGAAGAGAGCAATGCCATGTACACTCAGCAGCCTGTCCAAGCTTGTGATCACATGGTGCACCTGTCACACTTGTATGTGCATGTACACTGGATTCCTTCTTTTTGCATTCAAGTTGTGCATACATCTTGTTTGGCGGCTGTTCTGTAGTCAGGTGGCTTGAGCCCAGTGGCAGTGCAGCACAGCAGTCAGACAAGCAAAACAGAGGAACGGTCTCCTTACAATGCTCTTGCTGCAAATGTTGACAGGCAGTCAACACTTGCAAACATTCAGCAATAACTTTGCTGTGACTGCTGCCAGCAGATTCAAACCCTTTATGTTGACGACCTTCAGCGTGAGCTACTGTGTCATGCGCAATATTGGCGCAACGACATACACATACTGCACTAATGGTACCATAGCATCGTCACAGTTGACCACCGTTCTGGTTCCTGATTACTGCGTCCGTGCGCACTCAATAGTACTGTGGTTTCAGCTCCAGAATGTTCCTTGAGCTTCTGTTTGTGCGTACTCCCATGCACACATCCACAACTACGCTGCTGCTGATGCTGTTTCTGCTTCTGCGCTCATTTCCATATTACAGCTGCTGCTGCCGCTACTGGTGCTGTCTTGCCTGTGGCAGCAACATGCCTGCTGCTGTTAACAACGTTGCTGCTGCACCACTTACACACAGCTGTTGCTGCTGCTGCTGCCGCGTCTGGGACTTTTCATGTTGCTTTTCATCTCAGTCACAATGTGGTGCAATGCCGTTCCCACTGAATCTGTCTCAGCGTCTTACCTTGTTGTGCAGAATAGTGGGCAGAACCCTGAGCAAAACTCTGGGCAGACCCCTGGGCAGAACCATCCGCAACACCCCTGGTGAATGGAGCCAAGCCCAGTGACTCTGCAGACGAGCAAAGAATCAGAGCTGGAGTGCAGAGCGCTTGATGACAAGGAGTATGGTGTGGAGCTGCTGAAGCAGGGCCACACACAGCAATGCTGGCAGTCAGGCTGTGATGAGCAACAAACCTCAGGTACTGTTTTTGCTCATGGGCCATGCTGCCACAATTCCCTGCTTGCACAGCTCTTGGCTCCATGCAAGATCAACCTTGATGTGTAATAACCGCCTCACACAGGGAGATCCTCAGGACTGTATGCACCTGACCCTAGCAAATGACATGTATTACCCAAAGGTATGAACATGATTGAGTATCTTTGCTGGATGCATTGCTAAAACATACATTGCCATGATCACATGGCATTTCACTTGCCAGTGGTGTGTACACATAGGCAAAAGTTGACAGAATCATGGGTTAGTTGTTCTACACATGCTCTGCATGCACATGCTGCCTTTCTGGGCTCCCAAGGCCGCAACTGCATGTTTAGCTCGTTGCTGTGCTTAAAGTGATGTCGTGCTGATTAGCGGTGTGCATATTACGTATAATTATCATGACTAGTAATGTTGCTGCAATTACTGCTGGTTTACTGATGGGGTCGTGGAAGTAGGCAATGTAAGCATTTTGCATTTCAAATCATTCTAGAATAATTGGGCAAAGTAAGCCCGAATGCGCTGCAATTGGGGATAACTGGTGGCAACAACAGGTTTTATCAAGGCTTCCTGGTAGATTTTGGTAAGTTCCACACCTAAACACCGTGATTTTGGGTAGAAGCATTGCTTGAGAGTTTGTTCGACTTGGCAGATGCCTCTCCCTGGGCAACAGCAGTGCATGCTGAGCCCACAGCATCAGAGGAGGTGTCCTTGAGCTGGGAAGAGTATACATTAAGCAAGACCATTTCCCCACAAGCATCCTTCAGGACTGCGGCAGGCAGCCCACTTCAGCCCTGAGAAAGGACCCTAGTGCGTGCGGCGCAAGCGTCAGTTGGACTGCATTGCTGAGGAGAAAAGCCATCAGTCCAATAGGAAGGAAGACAAGGTTAGCTGTGCTTGAATTGAGCATAGCTCTTGCAATGAACACCACTTCCATGCTGCAAAGCTGTCACCACAACTGAATATGAAAGCACTGCTGTCTGCATGCAGCAGTGGTGTATGCAGGCAATGAAGGCTACACATGTACGCCTGTGCAGCACCCACCACAAGTTTGTTGAGAACCAGCAGTGATCAGCAGTGTGCGTTCAGAGAGTGACTGCGCAAACACAGTAGCCAGTGCTGTGCATACATAGTGGGGTTGTATTTGGGACCTGCAATAGCTGGAATTGCAACGCTTGTGGCACCAGACAAACTTGCTTTTGAAGCTTCAGTGCTGACTGCAGCGTGAAAGAGATGATGGACTGATGACAGAGCGGTGCAAGAGCATGGCCTGCTCCAACACCCTGCCTTAATAGCATTTTATCTTGCAAGCTTAGCACGCTTTGCTGTTACGCACATTGGTCGCTGAGTTTCAAGGTCACATGCAGAGAAAACATCTCACTTGACTGTCATGTTCAGCCTGTTTTGAGTGTGACCCCTTCTGGACCCTCTATGGTCCTCTTGATGCCAATGTTGATGCCAATATTGATGCCAAATTTGATCAACTAAATTTTATCAGCTGGACTATTTTGCAGCAAACCTTGCAGACCTGCAGCGATGCCTAATGAAGTGCACGAATTCTGTTTGAAGATCGATTCAGATGCAAATTAAGAGACCCCATTGGTCCAACAAATGCTTGTATCAAGTAATGCACACACCACAAACTGTTCTGGGAATCTGAAGTCATGCATGATCAGAATGTTTTTCGTGGAAAGCGTATGTTTACACACTATGCATGACAAGCCACAACCATTGGCGCCACTATGGCGCTCTTTGCTTTGTCAAGTATTCTTACTGACTGGAAAATGCAGTCTGTTGCCTGGTGAATACCCATGTCCAGTCAACAACAGATGTGTAATGACAGACTTACTTGAACATGTATATACATATATGCTTATTCATCCACTACGGTAGCTATGTACTCCTACAGGAGGCATCATGTCAAGACCGTATCGCAACACTGTCTGATTTGTAAGAGGTGGGGCGTACAAAAATGTACCTTAACATGGTGCAATGGCTACTTGCGGTACTGATGCACACCAGTGTTGCTGTACTATATTTCAAGATACATTACAAAAGATTCACGAAGGCACCGATGCAGCAGAAGTCTGTTCCTTGGTATTAAAGTGTTGAATCAACACGGAATGTGTGATTTGTACTGGTAAACCAAACCAGTATGGCCATCTTGGCCGTCTGATGCTGTGCAACAGTGTGCACAGCTACAGACGTTGCCCAGGATGCACGACGTGGACGTGTGGCCATAGCGCATCCCACTCATCAACCCAAGGAAGCAATTAAGCAACGTCTTGGGTATCATTTGAGTCTTGGAGGAGGCCTGCAGCAAAAATGAAGAAAAGTCAGTAAACTTTGCAGAGTAGTGTGGCACCCGATTCTCACCTGAGCTGGATCTCAGGGGAGATGTCCACTTGCGCAATGCTCCACAAAGGCTGTGTCCACCGTGCCAGGCTCCAAAGGCTGTGTCCACTGCTCCAGAAAGGCTGCACTGCTGACCAACAGCTGCCAAACCTCCGTCACGACCACTGCTGCACCGGGGT
>JAABUP010008227.1_pt1 | contig 13420 bp, 15 predicted proteins | sample 5559201 | NCBI WGS metagenome assembly JAABUP01 (sample SAMN10711887, study PRJNA513373) | rock metagenome | isolation source: Antarctica rocks | place: Antarctica | reverse complement strand
GGAGTCTTCGCAGCGCCAAAGTCACCCTATCCGTGTCGGGAGCCGAGACCCTTCCTCCTGAAGGCACGTCGATAGGGACATACCCTACGCACGGCACTCCCACGGCTCTGCAACCTTTGCGCTTGCTCGCTGCTGATGCCATACCGATCACCGCAGCGGCGATCATAAGCTCCATATTCATGAGCCGCGCAGCTTGAGCCTGAGCCCGAGCAGCCCCTCGGCGGTGACTGCGGCCTGATATCTGAGGGTGACCGAACCAACGCAAACACCCTCCACTCGAGATCAAACGTCGCAAGCCTTAGGCAGCAACCGTTCGCGACGACGACGACAGCAGCCGTTGACTGCGCATACACGCGCCTCTCACTCCGCGCTTCACGCTGCGCGCATCATGTCAGCAGCGACGCAGCCTGCCTCCCTACCTCGAACTCCCTCACGCCGTCAGCCGCCTCAGGCTTACAACAACACTACCGCGCCCGAGTACGACCGTCCCCAGCGTACTCAAAGTACTACGGCTCGCTCCGCCGGCCCCTCTTCACCGCGGCGATCTGCTTCGACCTCACAAGCTCCGCCGGCGACAACCCATACCCGCAACCCTTCCAACAACCTGCAGAATGTTGCACGCCAAGACTTTGAGCAAACAAACTTGACACGGCCGCCATCATCGCGCAGGAGCGAGTCGCAGGATAGACCTGGGAACAGTGCCAGCATGGCACGAGCAGATTCAATGAGGCAGCCAACAACACACGCGCGAACGCAATCGCGTTATGCCGATCAGCCGACACCGGCGCCCAATGCCAATGGCGCGGCCTCGATTGGGGGAGAGAGTCGGTCCACCGCCACAAGCGGCATGCCCCGGCGAAGGACAACGATAGACGCAACGACTGGTCACTGGGACCTCGGCAAGACCATTGGCGCGGGCAGCATGGGTAAAGTCAAGCTGGCGCGAAACAAGGAGACTGGCGAGCAGGTCGCCGTCAAGATTGTGCCCAGACAGAGCAACGACGGCGAGCACCATACCCAAGCGGAGCGCGACCGCGCGGATCGGTCCAAGGAAGTCCGCACGGCGCGCGAGGCCGCCATTGTCACACTGGTCGACCACCCATACATCTGCGGCATGCGCGATGTAGTAAGGACAAACTACCACTGGTACATGTTGTTCGAGTACGTCAACGGCGGGCAGATGCTGGACTACATTATCAGCCACGGTCGCCTGAAAGAGAAGCAAGCACGCAAATTCGGGCGCCAGATCTCGAGCGCACTGGACTATTGCCACCGCAATAGCATTGTACACCGTGACCTGAAGATCGAGAACATCCTCATTAGCAAGAACGGTGATATCAAGATCATCGACTTCGGACTATCGAATCTGTTCAGTCCGCGAAGTCATCTGAAGACGTTCTGTGGTTCGTTGTACTTTGCGGCGCCGGAGTTGCTGCAGGCGAAGGCGTATACGGGACCAGAGGTCGACGTGTGGAGTTTCGGGATCGTGCTGTATGTCTTAGTGTGCGGTAAGGTGCCATTTGACGATCAGTCGATGCCCCAACTGCATGCGAAGATCAAGCGAGGGAATGTCGAGTATCCGCCTTGGCTGAGTCCTGGTGCGTACATACGGTGTCCGACGTGGAGTGAAGAGTTTGGCTGATATGCTATACAGAGTGTCGTGGCTTGATCGCCCGAATGCTGAATACTAATCCTCAAGAGCGCGCGACACTAACAGAAATCATGAGCCATCCGTGGATGACGAAGGGATACAACGGTCCGCCAGACAACTATCTCCCAGCTCGCAAGCCATTGCAGCTGCCTCTGGACTCGGCTGTGGTCGAGAAGATGACCGGGTTCGACTTTGGCCCCACGGATCTCATCACATCACAACTTACGAAGGTCATGGAGTCCGACGACTATCATCGGGCCGTGCGCGCCAATGAGCGGCGAAACGCTCAGCAGCTTCCAGACAGTGAGCGCAAGCGCGGAGTCTTCGACTTTTACAAGCGGAGGAACTCCACCACTAGTAGGGACACGCTGAATACGCCATCGAGCGAAGCGGTGCAGCTCGGCAACGATCCAATCAATGCCTTCCACCCGCTGATTTCGGTCTACTATCTCGCGCTGGAGAAGCAGGAGCGCGAAGCGAGGGAGAAGAACCCGGGAGCGTTGGCGCTGCCGCAAAGCCCTGGGGAGAAGGCGCTGGCGTTACCGGACCTCCCAGCGCCAGCCGCAGCACACACTAACTCGCAGGCTTACGAAATGCCGGGCGAGAAGCCTACAGGCGGACGAATGCGGCCACGTGCACGGACCCAAGGCGAGGACGACGTACAGGAAGGTCTGCAGAATTTGAACGTCAACACGGCGCCTTCGCCGACGAACCCGGCAATAGTGGAGCCGCCGTTCGATCAGCAAGCAACGCAGCCGGCCCGGAAGGAAAGTGTGGCGACAGGCTTGCTACGACGATTGAGCACGAGACGGTCGAGAGACCCGACGACTGAGCGGCCGCCGCGTGGTGAGAGACCGAGCCATCCACCACCTTCGCTGGCCGTCTTTGCACCTTCCGAGACGCCGAGGAAGAGCTTCAGCGTGCGTAGAACGCGCGATCGGGATCCGACTCCAACGGGCGTGCGAACAGATACTGCGACTGTTCCACCAGCTGAGAAGAGCGCGTTGCTGTCTCCGCCTCTGCCCGGTGATGGCGCAGATGCTAAGAGCAAGAAGACGAACGGTTTGGGACGCTCCGTAAGCGTGAACTCAAGTGACATCCGCAGACGACTGACTAGGCGCGGCGTCTCCGAGGGAGCCTCGATGCGTCCTCCCATGGCTTCGCTGGGCAGCCGAGATGCCAGGAAGCCCTCAATGGATCAGGCGGGTGCGAGCCGTGACGCCGCGTCGGATGTTGAGAGCTCGCGGTCTCAGACGGGTGGAATGGCGAACCGGACGAAGTCGGTCGGGCACGCGCGGAGAGAGAGTATGCAGGCCCGTCGCACGGTTCGCAGAGACTTGGCGCGCACCTCCGATGTACCCGAGGAGACGGACCAGGATGTGCAGGATGCAGACGACGTCGAGGGCGGTGTCACGGGCAGTGGCAGTCCGACGGGTTTCAAGCCAGTCTTCCTCAAGGGCGTCTTCAGCGTGTCGACGACAAGCAGTAAGCCCATCCAATTCATCCGCGCGGACATCATACGCGTGCTGTCGCAGCTGGGCGTGGAATACACGGAGATCAAAGGCGGCTTCCGGTGTCGCCACGCTCCCAGCATACGCTCGCCCGCTACCGCCGAAGATCCGGCAGCGCTGCACTTCAACCCACCTCAGCCGCAGTCACAACAACAACAAACCGACACGACCGGACACCGACGAAAAATCTCCTTCTCCGGCTTCAACCGCAACGCCGATCGCGATGCCTTCCGCACCGCCCAAGCGTCTGCGCCCCAACAGCAACAAGCCCCCACCCCTCGCAGCGGCAAGCTCCCTCTCCGCGACACGGCCAGCTACGACAACACCGAAGACGAATCCGACGACGACGCCACACTCACCACCACACGTCCCGGCAACGCAAACGCAAACGCGAACACGAGCCGTGCTGCGGGCGAGACGTCCACGCACGTGCAGACGGATCTGGGCGACAGCATGGTGCTGAAGTTTGAGATTTTCGTGGTCAAGGTGCCGTTGATTGGGTTGCATGGGATTCAATTCAAGAAGATTGATGGGGGGACTTGGCAGTATAAGAATATGGCGCAGACGATTTTGAATGAGTTGAGGCTTTAGACTTGGACCTGGTCTCGGCTTTAGTTTAAGAGGAGGCGAGCGGGTTTGGGGGCGGTACATGGGGTTTCCGTTGGGTCTGGGGTCTGGGGGCTGGGCGGTGATGATGCTCTGAGAGCTAGGGGTGATCCCGGAGCGTGTCGAGCGTGCGTGCGGGAGTGAGCGGCTCGCGGCATGATGGGAGCGAGCAGTGCTGTGATCTGTCGAGTCTCGACTTAATCAAGGTAGTATGGGTAGAGGATATTTATGAGTGCGGTCCTAGACAAGCGAGGCTTTGGATTGGCTTCGTCAAGCTTCTATATGCTGTGCCACCATATCAATGTTTGTATTTCAGCCGTGCGGTCACATCTCTACCTCACCATTTGATGACCACTGCCGACCTTCGAGTCGTATAACACTGGCTTCGCTGAATAATATCACTTCATGCCTCTCCACTCTCACATGATCCGAGCGGAACCCGGATGTAAGATGAACGCCGGACCGACGACGAGGATGCGGCTGAGGCGCTGGGATGTCGGTTGGGTTGCGCATCTTCTAGCTGCACATTCGAGAGATGATGCGTCGATGGCTGGTGCCTGAAGAGACTGTTGTTCGAAGACACGATCGCTCATGGTCTTTGATATGGCATTGACGCCCTGGACACACCTCAACCACGCGGACCTTTATCACGACCACCCCGCCTTTCCACCACCACCGGACAGCCGGCCCCCACTGTGGGCATAAGGACCCTGGACCACGCCGTCTAGGACAACTGTCCAGGATCCCGTCGCTACTGCCGTGAGCCCGCCAGCAGCCAGCCACGACGAGAAATAGGGAAGCACCATGGCGAACTCGCAGGACGAGTCCCCCACCGAGGACTACTTCAACGACATGTCCCAACCGGCTCCCGCGGACGACGAGCGCCGGGGATCGCAAGACGACAACGGGCAGGTGCCGAAGCCGAAGAGGATAGCGTGCGTCTTATGCCGGAAGAGGAAGTTGAAGTGTGATGGGATCAGGCCTTCGTGTGCCACGTGTACGAGGCTGCAGCATGATTGTTCTTATGATGAGGCGAGACGGAAGAGTGGGCCGAAGAGAGGATATGTCAAGGCTTTGGAGGCGAGGTTGGCGCAGGTTGAGACGATGCTGAAGACGCAGGATGAGCCTCCCGCAGGAACTGCGAGGAAGGAGAGGGGAAGTGGAACATCGAGGGATGCGTATGGGAATGTCGCGGTACGGAGGGACGAGTCGAATCTTCCGACGCCTGTAGAACGAGTTCCCAGCCATCTTAATGGGCAAGCGTCGACGCAGTACCCGCAGTCCATGCTCAACGCCTCAGCCAACGGGAACAGCACCGCCCCAGCAGAAGAAGCCTTCCAATGGGAGATGATCGGCCTGGGCCTCGACGAGCCCCTCCCGAAACAAGACGTAATCAACGACCTGAACCAAATCTACTTCGACAAAATCCACCCCTCCCTCCCCATGATCCACCGGCCCCGCTACTACGCCGCCATGAACCTCGCCCCGCACGTGCGGCCCCCCGTCTGCCTGCGCTACGCCATGTGGTGCAACGCGGCGGCCGTGACGGACCGCTACGAAGCGCTGCAGGAGCACTTTTACTTCCGCGCGCGGAAATACTTGCAGCAGGACGAGATGAAGGGTCATGGGGAGAGCATGATCAGTACCGCGCACTGCCAGGCGTGGGTGCTGGTCGCGACGTACGAGTTCAAGAGCATGTATTTCCCGCGGGCGTGGATGTCGTCTGGGAGGGGATCGCGCATGGCGCAGATGATGGGGTTGCATCGGTTGGATGGCGCGGGGTTGGATGTGAAGCAGTGTTTGCCGCCGCCGAAGGACTGGACGGATCGAGAGGAGAGGCGGAGGACGTTTTGGATGAGTTTTTGTACGGATCGGTATTCGAGTATTGGGACGGGGTGGCCGATGTCGATCGAGGAGAGGGATATTTTGACGGTGTTGCCGAGCGAGGAGGCGGAGTTTGAGCTTAGTAGGCCGGGGAAGACGATGTCGTTGGAGGAGGCGCTTCAGCCGGATGGCGCGGTTGGGTTGTCGAGTTTCGCGGGCGTGGTGCTTATGGCTTGCTTGTTTGGCCGGAATCTCACGCATCTGCATCGACCTGGACCGGACGATAGAGACGATGACCTGGATGGCGAGTTCTGGAAGCGGCATCGCAATATGGACAGTATCCTACTGAATACAGCTTTGGCGTTACCGGACGCGCTTCGGCTGCCTTCTGGATTGAACGACGCGAATATCATCTGGATGAACATGAATATCCATACGTCGACGATATGTCTGCACCAAGCGGCTATCTTCAAGGCGGATAGGAACCGCATGCCCTCGCGGATATCTGCCGAGAGCAAAATCAGGTGTATCACCGCGGCCGCTGAGATTGCCAGCACGATGCGGCAGATCTGCCACCTGGATCTTTCTGCTGTAAGTTTACCTTATGCCTTGCTCTGCGGAAATCCTCGTGTCTCTGACCTTTACAATAGATGAACCCGTTCATTTCGTTCTGCCTCTACGTCGCCGCCCGTGTCTTCGTACAATACCTGAAATCCCGACCTAAAGACACCCAAGTCCGTGCCTCGCTACAATTCCTGTTGTCGGCCATGCACGCTATCAAGCGGAAGAACCCGCTCACAGAGTCCTTCCTCGTGCAGCTCGATGTCGATCTGGAGAGCGCAGGTCTAGAGGACGCCCGCCAGTTCCGTGCCGCAGCTCCGAAGCTGGCGGCTTCGGAACCTGCCCGGCACGAAGGCTGCCCTTTCACCGTTGGCATGCAGCAGGCCGATACAGCGGGCTGCAGACCCACGTATGGCGATCAAGGGCTCTCGCTATACAACGACCCGGCCAGTACGTCGAGTATCGTGGCACCTGCTTCCGTCAATGTCAACTCTCTCGACTACACTTCGGCGGAGATGTCGGACTACATCTCCGGCACGGCAGCATATGAGCTACCGAACCGACAGCGAACGCCAGCCTCAATACCCAATTACCGCAGTCCACCGCAAGGCAACATGGCGGACATGGACATCAGTCCAGACGGCAGCAACGACCACCCAACACCGAACTCCTCCACGAATTCCCAGCTCAACACTTCATCGGGCACATCCAACACCGGCTACTCGCCTCAGCATCACCAGCAGCAACAACAACAACAACAACAACAGCAGCAGCAGCAGCACTACGCCCTCAACGCCAAACCAATAGACCACACCATCCTCCCCAACGCCTTCATGTTCGACATCTCCAACTTCGACCCCTCAGACCCCCAAAACCAAAACCAACAACCACAACCCGGTTTCGTCCTCCCCGAGAACTGGACCGCCGCCGCCGCCGCCGCCATGGGACCTGGGCAGACGTCGAGTTTCTCTCCCGGCGGACCTGGGGCTACGGGCATGACGCCCGGCGCGATGAACGAGATGATGGGCATGTCGGATGCGGATTGGACGCAGATGCTCGATGGGTTCGAGCCCGGTGGGGGCGGCGGGGGATGGGATGCGGGGATAGAGCGGGAGGCTGGGACGTATGTTTATGCGCCGCCGACAATGCGGTTGTGAGGGTCTATGTTGGGGTATGAGGGCGAGGGGGAAGAGTGGTGGGGTTTTTGGCGTTTGGGCGAAGACGGGGGAGATACCATGGGTTTGGTTGATGTGTTGTTGGTCTATACATTGGGAGGACAACATTCCGCTTATCAACACATTAGCATCAGCATCGCATGGCTTGTTTGCCACGATTGAGGTATGGTGAGTCCACTCTCTGCACCAAGTCAACAGAAAGACAGCTCGTAGTCTTCGCCTGCCCTGATGTCCCATATACCTACATGTAGTGGTCCACTAATTTGCTTCGCGACGGGTCGTGCGGCACATTTGAGGGCCCCCCGTTCTGGTTGTTTGGCCCCCTTCCCCGGTCCGCCTTAGCTGCATGCCCTTATACAGCCTCTCGCGTAAAAGGCAGGCGTTAGTGAGGACGAATTTTGATTCGTCCGAATACATTGATTCGGCAAAATTGAGGGTCCTGTTGCAACGCTAGTGAGGGTGACGTGCGCCAGGCCGTGAGCACAAATGCAGGTGCGGGCACCGAGGCGTATAATGCTGCATCGTCCCCTTCATCCAACTCTGCAGGCATGGAGGCCACCGTGTCGCTGCAGAGGCAGCAGCACCAGCAACACTATTCCCTTTCGACCACCGACGGGCAGTACCCGGAATCTTATCGACCGGCCGGGCAGAGCTCCCATCTGCCTCCCCTCCACAGCTACACCGAGGCTCAGCCGGTCATGCAGCAGCCACAGCGTTACGCCGCCGCGCCCACGAACAGCAATGGCGCATCAATGCCGCACCCGCCGCCGTACAACCCACCGCCGGGGCAGTTCCAATACCACAACAACAATGGTGCCATGCAGCCCGCGCCCATGCCTTCGAACGGCCACGGTGGTGGGGTGATGCGCTACCCGATCGCTCAAGCGCCGGAACTGTCCGGCGTGCGAGGCAAGAAGGAGATCAAGAGGCGGACCAAGTCAGGCTGTCTGACGTGTCGCAAGCGACGGATAAAGGTATGTGAATGTATATCAGACACCCAGAACGAGTCGTGGATGTGAAAGGCGCGCAGTGGTGGTCGAAACAAAGCCGCTTCGGTCGCGCGTCGCCTAAAGGCTCGCGACGGGTATTAGCGAGAAAGCATAACTGATGGATCCCTTGACATAGTGCGACGAAGGGCAACCGCTGTGCCGCAACTGCGCCAAGAGCAAACGCGACTGTCTGGGCTACGATCCCATCTTCAAACCCGCCACTGGCCCTACACCCATCCAGCCTGCGCCCGCTGTCAGCTCATCAACCGCACCAACGCCAAACCCGAACGCGACGTCGCCCGTGTCGACGACCGGTTATCACCCACAATATCACTATCCTGTACTCGGCAGTGGTTACGTGCCTGCTCACGAGTACGACGGTCCGGCCGAGTACGCCATACCGCACGATCCAGACTCGGGGAGTGGCGAGCGTCATCAAGTGGCGATGGCGCACAGCAATTATCCATCGACGTTATATCAGGAGCGACGAGGTATGTGCCATCTCTCACATACATCATGCTATAATACTGACCTACCGCAGTGAGAGCGCTCATGATTGACGACCTGTTCTCACTCGACGATGTGCCACCACGATACGACAAGCGAGAAGTCCCACCCCCGCTCAGCCCAGCCGTCCAGCAAGAAATCACCGACTTCTACAACTACCACTACGCCCCCGGTCTCGACGCCCTCTTCGAAACAACCTGGTACACCACCCACGGCCTCGCCCAGCTCCACACCAACCCCGAACTCCAAGACTTCGTCGCGCAATGCACCCACCAATTTAAAGCCTCAACCGACAACCCCCTCCTCGCCAACCAGATCCGCTCCCTCGAAGCCCGCCTCGTCTGGCACCTCGCCGCGCTCCCGCGCCTCAGCCCCCCCGTTCCCGACCTCCTCGCCCGCCTCGACATCCTCGAGAACCTCCTCACCGGCCACTTCCTGGACCCAGCCCGCATCCCCGCGCCGCCCACCCAGAATATGGACGACGAGCAGTACAACCAACACCTCTTCTGGCACCACCTTGCCCTCTTCACCGCCGCCCGCGACGACCAGCGCCACGACCCCTCTTCCTCCGCAGCACACCACCACCACGGCATCGACGCCTCCCTCGCCGAAATGCGCCGGATCCTGCAGATGCTCGAGAACCGAGATGTCCTCTACTCGATCGCCGTGGGCCGGCATTTCGGGGGCCGGATGCCGGGGTTCCATCCCTCGCGGCAGATCATGACTTCCACGCCGGATGGGAGTGATGAGGTGGGGAAGTTGAGGGTGGCGGTGCGGTTTGTGCAGCAGGAGGATGAGAAGGGGACGACGCAGGTGGTGCAGCGGGTTTGTGGGATGGCGTTGAGGGCTTGGGGGTTGCAGAATGTGTGAGGTAAGCGCTGGCGGGAGGCTTTGCGAAGATCCAAGTGGGGTTATGGGGAGGGTGTGAGATGACTTACGTGTAGCGAAACGGGCATTGAAGGAGAGGTAGGGCATGGGGCGGCGTTTTCGATCGATCTCTATCGCGATGATACCAAGAGGGCTATGGACTCTCCGGCGTGGGAGCATCTTACTTTGATTTGAAGCATGTAGTCGGGGGTGTGCCTTATCTAGCACCAGTGGTACGAACCGAGTGCATCCGTACATGACTTGCACTCTCGGCACTTTTGAGGCAAGCAAGCGAAAGCCCATGTGCTTGTGTCTCTTTGGCGATGATATTCCAAACCTCGCAAGACATATACCTCCAGCTCAACGCCTTCCCACTCGCCAAGGGATCGTTCACCTGACAGTCGGCCCCAGACCCTCGTTGCGCTCACTCATCCCCGAGTCTCCAAGAACAGGTAGCACCCTCCAAAACGGAAGCAAAGCTCAGCCCCAGCACCCCAAGCGCCGCCGCGGGACCCGGACGCAACCAGCGCAAGGGCCGGCGCGCCCCTATGGCTGGTAGAAAGGCGATGTCATCATGAATTCGCTATCTGTGATCGAGAGGCGGGTGTTAGAGCGTGTTGTTCGGGTAAAGGGTCGAGCGATTGAGTGAGTGTGCAGCGTGTGTAGGAGGATGAGCAAGAGATGGAGCGCGGAAGCGTGGTGGTGCATTGACGGCCGGTGCTCAGCTTCGGCTGTGAGCGTAGTCGGATTCGGCGTACTGCGGATCGTAGGCCTCCGACGCGAAGTCTTCTGCGGGAGAGAGGGGTCAAGGCTTAGTCTGGGTTCGCGATCGCCCTGACAGCAATTCCCACAGCAATGCCCGACATGATGCTCGCGAACTTTGCCGTTCAATGCAACCGCTGCCGGATATCCTTCCGCACGTACCCGCGCTCCAGCCGTTCACGAGTCACTCCCTCGTCGCGCGACCACACCACAGGCCTCTCAAGCGTTCCATCATGCCCATACAGCATCTCGCTCTGATTCGCGCTCTCCGTCCGCGCGCCATGAAGGGCGCGCATATCGGCGTAGAAGGGTGGCTCGCCATCAACAACCGAAAGCACGCTGCTGTCGTCGTTGATGTGGGGTGTAGACGCAGTGGTGGACGTACCTATTTCGTCGTGCTGCACCGTCCCGCCTCCCATCTCGGTGAGGATATCCCGGACTCCCTGGCCGTCTCGCGGGTCGATGCGGCCGAGGTCTGCGTCGGTTTCGTGGCCGTAGTCAGGCGGCCGGGTATCGACAAGGGGGCGAGAGGCGGTGTGTGCTACTAAAGGGCTGGGTCGCTGTTCGCTGTTGTCGAAGGTTGGCGTGGTCTGTTGGGTAGGTGGGCTTAGCGTGGAGGACTCGGTCGTGGCCTGTGGAGACTTACATTGTCAGCGAGTCACTTGCCAGACCTTGTCTCTCAGCGGACCGGCGATTCCCAATGATCGTAGGCGTGATGAACACTGCAGCCGGAGGTGTCGCAGATGTGGGTGTCAAAGTGCGCGCTGTCCCAGCTCATGGGGCTCGACGTGCCGGATGCGTAGGTCGAATCGTGAGATGGAGCGTGGATGAAAGCAGGCTTGAGAGGGGTGCTACTGACAGTTTCGACCATCTTGTCTCCCTCGACTTTGACTTCGCGATCGCGTAGCTTACGCATCAAGCCCAAGAATTGGCTATTTCGAAATTTGTCGGTTTTGTTGTCTTCTACTTTTGACAGCAGCTCTTGGGCGGTGGCGGATAAGGCATCCTGTTCGTCGTGTGCTCGCTGCTCCTCTGTCTGTGCTTGCTCTTCGAGGGAGGACATGAAGTCCTGCTGACCTTGAAGCACATCCTGAAGAGGGTCTTGAAGAGTGCCAACATCCTCCTGCAGGCTGTTCTGACCGTCGACCTCATCCATCATCTCGTCCCTCGCCTGGACGAACGCCTGCTCAAAGGCCGCATCATCGAACTGCTCGTATACTGGCTCTTTGCCCTTGGACTGCTGTACGTTTGGCGCGAAGCTAGCTTGAGGGGCGAAACGGCTCTGAAATCCACCGTATCCCATGCGGGCCTTCTGCTGGAAAGCGAGCGGTGATGGCGAAGCAGTACGCTGCGACATCGCAGGCTGCGTGGCATGCTGCCTGAAGCCCTGTGCCCATCCTGCTGTACTCGGACCCGACTGGTATAGACTCTGCTGTGGTTGCAGCGACGAAGGCGAGATGTGCAGTTGCTGGAAGTCTTGGGCCCAAGAAGGCGCTGGAGATGGTCCGGCGGAGAAGGGCTGCTGGTGTGATTGGTAGGCATGATACGATGGAAGTTCTGATGGTGGTAGGCTTCGAACTCGGGATCTAGAAGGCCGGCATTGGGGTCGTGGGAGCGGAAGCCTTGGGCGGGAGAGAGGCGAGAGGTGAGGCGATCTTGCTGGAGGGTGCGGTCGAGGGAGGTCTGCTGCTTGAACTGCTGAAGCGGGTTCGAGGGCCCGCACAAGGCGTCTGCCATAATAGCTTAGTCTGCACCTGGTCGGCCGGTGTGGTACAAACAAGACCGGGTCCTCGAGCGCCGGGGAAGAAGAGGTTTGGCTTCATGAATCACATGTCAAAGACGGGACTATTCAGTCGATGCTCGTCGGGCCGAGGTACATGTGTCTTCCGGTAGGGCTAAACGCCAAGCGTCCACCTCAGGTTGGAAGGCACAGAGCCACAGTACTAAGGCATAAGGTAGTTCTACCGTTTGAGATGGAATTCTTCCACACCCCTTGCAGCCCAATGCCGAGAACCATGCGATTCTTGGACGCTCGCGGTCACTAGGCTTGTGCAGTGCCCGATCTTACAGGAGCGTACGAGAGGTGGGACGTAGGGCGTAATTCAGAATTGTGCCACTGGTTCGCGGATGACAGACATTCACACACGATAGGGCGGCGACTCGGCAGCGTGAAGAGCTCGTGGTCTCATCATGAGGGCAAGATTCGACGCTGTCTCGCGGTTGCAGAGTATAGTGGTGTGAGTTCGAGTCCGGTAAATCAGAGCGACGTTGTGGTCCTCGTATCTGGCATTCAAGTACCCATGATTCTCCTTCCAACCGTTACGGGCTTCGAGATGAACGGCATGGCGGAAGAGCATGGGATCGTGGGTGGTAGCGCTGGCGACATCAGGCTGGGTATTGAGATGCTCGTGCTGGTCTAGCCGGAGCCAGAGGGTAGCAGATGTATGCACGTAAGGTCCGTTTTGTTAGTTGGGGGCTGCCTTCGCTGCATTTTAAGTATAATCCAGTAGACGATGTGGACGCCCAAGAGTGATTGTGGTTGTCTAAATCGTAAGGTACATGTAAGTGGAAGAACGCATGGAGAGAGTGTTGAGGTCTGGAAGAGTGGGGGCCAAATATCCAGACTCGACGCCAAGAATCCAAGCTGCAGATGCCAAAGTGTCAAGTTGACTTCAACTTCAAAGTTGCGACAACAAACACACTCATAGCAACAAGACCACCGCAACCATGGCGCAAGTCATCTCCTCCTCCGCGCACGACGACATGATCCACGATGCCGTCCTCGATTACTACGGCCGCCGTCTCGCGACCTGCAGCTCCGACAAAACGATCAAGATCTTCGACATTGAACCCTCCAGCACATCCACCTCCCAACAACAAGCACAACAGCAACAACAGCCCGACCAACACCGCCTCACAGCCACCCTCACTGGCCACGAAGGAGCCGTGTGGTGCGTCGCCTGGTCC
>JAABUP010008226.1_pt1 | contig 13420 bp, 11 predicted proteins | sample 5559201 | NCBI WGS metagenome assembly JAABUP01 (sample SAMN10711887, study PRJNA513373) | rock metagenome | isolation source: Antarctica rocks | place: Antarctica | reverse complement strand
TGCACGGTGGTGCTGGTGAGGGGCTGTGTCGGGCAGGAAAAAAGGTGCTCTGACCTGCGATAATTCGATCGGCGCGGCCCCAAACCCACTCGCCATTCGAGCAGCTCTCGGGCTGGGTCGAGGTGTCCTGCGTGTCGAGCGGTCTCTTGATCATTGCAGGCCCACGCAGCGATGCTCGTCGACGGGGGTTGCCATACTTGATGAGTGACGACAATTCTGATCACTGGAGCCACCAGAGGCTTGGGTCGCGAGGCGACCCGCCATCTGGTCGAGCTGGGACACACCGTTTACGTCGGTGCCCGGGATGCTGATACCGGGAAGGCGATCGCGGACAAGCTTGGGGCGAGCGTTCTCGCGCTGGACGTCACCGACGACGCCTCGGTCTCCGCTGCTGCAGACCACCTCGGGTCGGAGCTCGACGCCCTCGACGTGTTGGTGAACAACGCCGGGATCGGCGGGGATCAGCGGCGGCCGGGCGAGGCGACGATCGAGGACATGCACCGCGTCTTTGACACCAACGTGCTCGGCCCGACCCGGGTGCTGAAGGCGTTCACTCCGCTGCTCGAGGCCAGCGAAACACCGGTGGTCGTCGACGTCAGCAGCGCGGTGGGCTCCCTAGGCCGCAACTCCGACCCCGCGTCGCCGTGGGTCATGCTCGCCTACCCGATGTCCAAGGCGGCGCTGAACATGCTGACCCTTCAGTACGCCAAGGCCTATCCGCGCTGGCGGGTCAACTCGGTCGCGCCTGGACTCACTGCAACTGAGTTCACCCAGGGTCAAGGATGGTCAGTCGAGGAAGGCGCGGACATCATCGTGCGCATGGCGACGATCGGCCCCGACGGCCCGACGGGTACCTTCGTCGAGGCTGTCGGGGCGGTGCCCTGGTAAGTCCGACACCGCAGGTCGTTCCCATGTGTACTGATCCCAACGCGTCTTGTCGCAGTAGTGGATCCGCAAGCGGTTCGCGCGGCACCCCGGGGGGTCAGTGAAGCGTTAGCCCGCGCCAGCTACCGTCGACGACATGCCACGCGCTGTGCGTTTCGATCGTTACGGACCTGTGGACGTGCTCGAGGTGGTCGAGGTCGCGCGGCCGGGGCCGGGGCCGGATCAGGTCCTCGTCGAGCTCGCCGCGACGTCGATCAACCCGGGCGAGATAATGATCCGCGAGGGCGCGATGGCCGAGGTGGCACCGTCGAGCTTCCCGTCGGGCCAGGGCAGCGATCTTGCCGGGCGCGTCGTCGAGGTCGGCGATCAGGGGGGCGTCTGGAACATCGGCGACGAGGTCATCGGCTGGACCGACGAGCGGGCCGCGCAGGCCGAGTTCGTCACGGTGCCCGCCGACCAACTCACCCCGCGGCCACCGGCGGTGTCGTGGGAACAGGCAGGTTCGCTGTACGTCGCCGGGGGCACCGCCCACGGCATGACCGACGCCGTGGGCACCGACTCGGGCGAGACCGCCGTCGTGTTCGGAGCGACCGGCGGCGTCGGATCGATTCTGACCCAGCTTCTCGTCAACGACGGCGTGCGCGTGCTCGCCGTGGCTGGACCCGCGAACGACACGTGGGTGCGGTCGGTCGGCGCCGAGCCCGTGCACCATGGCGAGGGCCTCGGGCAGCGGCTGCGCGAAGCCGCGCCTGAGGGCATCGATGCTGCCTACGACGCCTTCGGCGGCGGGTACGTCGAACTCGTCACCGGGCTTGGCGTCGCTGCTGACCGGGTAGTCACGATCATCGACTTCGACGCCGCCGAGAGGTTCGGCGCCAAGACCGTGCTCGGTTACCAGGTCACCTCCGCCGACGTGCTCGCCGACCTCGCAAGACTGATCGAGTCCGGTAAGCTGACGATCCCGATCGCGGCGACCTTCCCGCTGGCGCAGGTGCGCGAGGCGTACACGCAGCTGGCCGAGCGGCACACGCGCGGCAAGGTCGTCCTCCTGGCCTCAGCCAGCTGAAACGCGCTGCCGCGTGCTCGCCGACGCGATGTGGACACAACGGCACGTGAGTCTTCCCTATTGAATCGTGTTGGGTTGGTGCCCGGGGTCCTCGCCGACGACCCCGGGCACCAAAGCAGATCCGATCAGGCGTGCACCACCGCAGCACCGTCAGGGCTCGCCGGGAGCTTGCCGCTGCGGACCAATGCCGCCGCGGTCAGTCCGCCGATCGCGAAGATTGCGGCGGCCCATGTGAACGCTGTGGTGTAGCTGTGCACGGCGGCCAGCTGGCCGACATACGCGGCGTTCGACGCCACTGCGGACGCGTGATCGGTGAGGTACGACGCGACGGCGCTCGAGGCGATCGTGCTCAGCAGGGCAGTACCGACTGAACCACCCACCTGCTGCATGGTGTTGACCGTGGCCGAGGCGACGCCAGCGTCTTCTGCTGAGACCCCGGAGATCGCACCCTGCATGGCCGGAGCCATGGACGATCCGATGCCGAGCCCTACGAGGATCAGGCCGGGCAGGATGTTGGCGGCATACGAGCTGGTCTCGGTGAGCTGGGTCAGATAGAGCATGCCGCCGGCAGCGACGAGCATGCCCGCGGTTATCAGCCAGCGCGGACCGAATCGCGGCAGCAGCATCGACGTCGACAACGTCGCGGTGAGCACCAGGGCACCGATCATCGGCAGGAACGCGAGTCCGGTGTTGATCGGGCTGAAACCCAGGTTCTGCTGCAGGTAGTAGGTGAGGAAAAGGAAGATCCCGAACATCCCGATACCGGCGATGAACACCACCAGGTACGAACCACCGCGGGTGCGGTCTAGGACGATGCGCAACGGGAGCAGAGCATGCGCGGTGCGTGACTGTAGGTAGAGGAAGGTCGCGCTCAAAACAACACGACAACCAGCCAGCTGACGGTCGCCCAGTCACCCCAGCCGTTGGTCTCGGCGTTGGAGAAGGCGTAGACGATCGAGAACAGCGCGGCCGAGACCGTGAAGACGCCGGGGATGTCCAGCCGGGGACGGTTGTCCGCCTTCTGCGACCCGATGAACAGCAGTGCACCGACCAGAACGATCGCGGCGATCGCCAGGTTCACATAGAGGCACCAGCGCCAGTTCACCCACTCGGTGAGCATCCCGCCGAGCAGCAGCCCGAGCGCACCGCCACCGCCGGCGATCGCGCCGAAGATGCCGAACGCCTTACCGCGTTCCTTGGGGTCGGTGAAGGTGGTGGTGAGCAGCGACAGCGTTGCGGGTGCGAGCAGTGCACCGAAGACGCCCTGGCCGGCACGAGCTATCACCAGCATCTCGAAGTTGACTGACGCACCGCCCACCGCGGACATCGCCGCGAAGCCGACCAGACCGACGATCAGCGTGGTGCGCCGACCAAAGATGTCGGATAGGCGACCTCCGAGTAGCAGCAGGCTGCCGAAGGCGAGGGCGTAGGCGGTGACGATCCACTGGCGATCGGCGTTGTCGAAACCGAGCGATGCCTGAGCGTGCGGCAGTGCGATGTTCACGATGGTGGTGTCGAGCACCACCATCAACTGTGCGAGTCCGAGGACCCCGAGGATGACCCAACGGAGCCGGTGATGACGGTCCGCTGCGCTCTCCGCGACGTCCTGCGGGTCACGTTGCTTGGTCACTATGGTCACGAGAATCTCCGAATATTTGAGAGGTTAGTCGGAGGAAAGACCTCCGGTTCCGGCAAGTTACGGTAGCATTAAGTGGAGGTTTTCTCTCCACTTGATAGGGTGTGAGTATGACCACTACCGAATCGAGGGGCATACGGCCGCTGCGAGCGGACGCGGAGCGCAATCGCCTCCGCATCATCGCTGCAGCTCGCGATTTGTTTGCCGAGCGCGGGTTGGAAGTCACGCTCGATGACGTCGCCGAGCACGCGGGCGTTGGAGTGGGCACGGTCTACCGCAGGTTCGACAATCGGGACCAGCTCGTCGAGGGCGTCTTCGTCGAGCACCTGCACGACGTGGCCGCACGCGTCGCCACCACGCTCGAGTCACCGGACACCTGGGACGGCGTCGTCACGCTGTTCACGTTCATCGGCGAATCGATGGCGGCCAACCGCGGCCTCGCCTCGGTGATGATGCGTATCGACCACACCGCGCCGGCGATCGAAACCGCCAAGCTCGCGATGACGTCGCTGATCGATGAGGTGCATCGGCGGGGGGTGGACGCCGGCGTGATCCGACCGGAGATCGAACGGACCGATTTCTTCGCCTTCTTCACGATGCTCTCCGGCATCGCTGACGTCACGCAATCGACCGCTCCGGGGACCTGGCGCCGCTACGTGGAACTGATGCTCGACAGCATTCGCGCTGACGGCCACCGGCAACCCCTGACCACACCCGCGCTGACCGACGAGCAGATCAGAGCCGCACAGACCGCACACCGCCACACACGCTGGGGCTGAATGCCACACATCGCCGCGAACCCAGCAAGCTAGTCCCCTTGGACGGAGCGGCGAGCGGTCAGTGATCAGTCGGTTCAGCGATCGCGTCTCGTACGGCGGCGTGCTGCCTGCTGGTACGGCAGTGCGCGACCATTGAGGAGCCGACCAACACCACGATGAGGACGCTCCCCGCGAGTGTGACCGTGCCAGCTCCGAGGCCCACGTCGTGGATGAGCCAGTCCGACAACGAGCCCGCCAGCGGCCTGGAGATCACGTAAGCCGACCAGAACAAAGGCACCACCGCACCCCGGAACCGTGTGAACAGAGAGCCGATCGCGAGAATTACTACAAAAAAGCCTATTGCCGCGGCGAGGGAGCCGACGTGCCACTCGAGAGTCACCAGATCAACGAGGGAGGTGCCCAGAGCGAAGATGAGAAGCACGGTTACCCAATAAGAGACCTCGCGCCGACGCGTCGGGATGGTGTTGATCGACAGGGAGCGCTCAGCGCGGTACCAGAACCAGAAATTTACGGCCAGGACCAGCGCGTAGATCGGGGGTAACGCCCACGAAGGTATGCCGATGGCAAAATGCATCACGTCCGGCACAAGTGTCCCAAAGACACTCACTCCGATCACCGCGAGCCAATACACCGGAGGGACGTAAAAACGCACGGCGAACTCCAGCGCCAGCGCGAGTACGAACAGGCCCGCCTCAATCCCGAGAGCCCCGCCGAGACCGAGGCCCGGCAGTCCATCTCCCGTGCCGATCAGCCAGTCCGCGACCGCTTGACCCATGCCAGCTGCTAGGACTGTAAGCACCCAAAACAACGGTGTGATCGGCGGCAACTTGCCCACGCGCACCGGCGTGCCGGCCACTGAGCGAGATGAGGCCACACGTGGGGCCAGATACGATTTATTCATATCGTTGCTCCTTTACCGGACTTCTGGTTCTCTGTAGAAATACAACAACCAAATCTTCGATCTTGACCTCCCCACCTCGCGACGCACCTCCCTCACCGGTTGTCCGCGTACCGGTCACCCTCACCTACGGTCATGGCCGTCCGGCGGTGGCCGCGACCTCCTTGAGTCTGTGAATCCAGGACTCGATCTGTTGTGTCGCCAAGGAGGCGGGCAGACCAGTCATTCGGATAGCCATCGGGGGCAGGTCCGCCTCCGGGCACACGGGTACGACGATCGATGCGAGGTCGTACCGTTCGCCTGGCAGGAGGTCGGGGCAGAAGACCGCGGCCAGCTCGGAGGTTGCCTGCCGCACCGCGCGCTCGTGGCGTGGCAGGCGGTCGGACAGCTCGAACGCGGACAGAGCCGCTTGCTGACGTTGGAGCAGCCCCGGCTCGGCGGCGAGGAGGGAGTAGCCGAACTCGCGTACCTTGTCGAGCTGGGCGCGGTAGAGATCGCGGCGAATCTGACCGTCGTCCGGGGCCCGCTGCAACCACTCGTCGATCTCCGTCGTCGGCGAGTTCACCAAGAAGGCCGCTCCGAGTGGTGGAATGATCGGTTGCCGGTGGCCGAGGGGAAACGGTTCCGCGATGGATCCGCGATTCGCCGCGAGCACCTGCACCGCGTCCCCTCGGATCTTGACGAGGACGCCGCAGTTGACTCCGAGTTCCGCGCTGAGGTCCTCGACCTGGGATCGGATTGTCTCGGCCAGCTGCGCCGCTTGGATCAGGTCGGGATCTGGAGTCGCGATGAAGGATCCGGGCGAGAACCGCCCGTAGCCGCCCTGGAAGAACAGCAGCGGCAGTGTTGATCGCGCGACCGCGAGCTCGTGGACACGCCCCAGGACGATGTAGTGGTCGCCCGTTTCCCGGACGTCCTCGAACGTGCACTCGATCCAGGACACGGCGTCCTCGAGGATGGGTGAACCGAGCGGCCCGGGCCGCCACCGCACGCCGTCGAACTTGCCTGCTCCGCCGGTCGCGAACTGGCGGCAGAGTGACTCCTGATCAGATGCCAGGACGTTGACGCAGAACGCTTGGGCGGTCCGCAGGTACTCGAAGCTCCTCGAGTTGGTGGCAGGAAAGAATGCGATCAGCGGCGGATCTAGAGATACTGAGGAGAACGTTCCGACGACCATACCGGCCGGGTTCCATCGCCGGCAACGGCGGTGACCACCGCCACCCCGGTCGGGTAGTGGCCCAGCGTTTCGCGAAACAGTGCAAGGTCAATGGACGTGGTCATGCAGTCTCCATCTCATGCATTCGCAGCGACGAGCACTCTGGATTAGGCCTGAACGCGCGGGCTCAGCTTCGGCTTTCTGCAGGGACCGCGGGCCGCCAACGCAGGAAGCGACGCAGCGCCGCCCGGCGGGTGGTGGGAGTTCTGCGCCAGGCAGCGAGACCGACGGCGAGCAGGAGTGCGACGCCGTTGAACAGGTCGGGGATCCAGATGGGCAGACCGGCGAGTTGCAAGCCTTTGACACCGGTGGCCAGGACGTACGCGGCCACAACGGTTCCCCAGATGTTCATTCGCCCGCCCCGGAATTGGGTGGACCCCAAGAAGACGGCGGCGATCACCGGGAGGAGGTAACCGGGCCCGATGGTTGGGTCGCCTGTAGAAAGTTTGGAGGTCTCCAGGAGGCCGGCGAGGCCGCTGACCACCCCGCCCGTTACCAGCGTGAACAGGATGATCCTCGACGTCCGGATCCCGGCCAGGGACGCGGCTTCGGGGTTACCGCCGGTGGCGTAGATCCGCCGCCCTAATGCCGTGCGTTCCAACAGGTACCACAGCCCGATCGACACGGCCAGCATGATGTAGACGGGGTAGGTAATGCCGAACAGTTGGCCGGTGCCCAGGGTGGTGAAGCCGGCGGGCAGGTTTACGATCTGCTGGCTGCCCGAGACCCAGGCGATCACCGCGGTGAGCACGGAGCTGACCCCCAACGTGGCGATGAAGGCGGGAATCCGGGCTCGGGTAATCACCAGCCAGGAGAACACCCCCACGGCGGCGCCGGCCGCCAACGACATCACGATGGCCGCCGGGATCCCGAAATGCTGATTGGCCAACAACCAGGCGACCAAGATCGCACCCAACCCGACTTCGGCGCCCACCGCCAGGTCGATGGCCCCGGCTGCGATGGGCACCACCAACCCGACCGCGACGAGGCAGGTGATGGCCTGATCCGACAACACCGAGCGGAACGTGCCCGAGGTCAGGAACGTGTCCGGAACCCACAGGGCGAAGACCACGACCATGAACACGAACAGATACACCGCGGCACTGTTTCGGAACGCGATCGCCCGCCGCAGCCGAGCCGACAACGGTTCCGCGGGCTGCGCCGGCACCGGGTGTGCGCCGGTAGCCTGCTCCGCGGCCAAGGCGGCACTCATCGTCGCTACCCGCGCATGCAGCTCGGCTCGGCGGGTCCGTCTGTGCGACCGCGCGGACGGGGTGTTCGCGGCCAGGACGCGGCGGATCGCTTCTCGGCGGGTGGGGGGGCTCTGCGCCAGGCCGCCAACCCGACGGCCAGAAGCAGGGCCAGCCCGTTGAACAGGTCAGGAATCCAGATCGGCAGCCCGGCGAGTTGTAAGCCTTTGACTCCGGTGGCCAGGACGTAGGCGGCCACAACGGTGCCCCAGATATTGAAGCGGCCAGCGCGGAACTGGGTGGAACCCAAAAATACGGCGGCGATTACGGGAAACAGATAACCCGGCCCAATCGTAGGGTCACCGGTGGATAGTTTGGAGGTTTCCAACAACCCGGCCAACCCGCTGACCATCCCGCACGTCACCAACGTGAACAGGATGATCCGGGAGGTGCGGACCCCGGCCAGCGCCGCGGCCTCGGCGTTGCCGCCGATACCCCCAAAATTACCACCGGTGGCATAGATACGCCGGCCCACCGGGGTACGTTCGAGCACGTACCACAGCAGCACGGACACGATGAGCATGATGTAGACGGGGTAGGTGATCCCGAACAACTGTCCGGTGCCCAGGGTGGTGAAGCCGGTGGGCAGGTTCACGATCTGTTGGCTGCCCGACACCCAGGCGATGACCGCGGTCAGCACGGACCCAACCCCGAGGGTGGCGATGAACGCCGGGATCCGGGCCCGGGTGATCATCAGCCAGGAGAACACTCCTATTGCGGCGCCGGCCACCAAGGACACGGCAATCGCCGCCGGGATCCCGAAGTGCTGGTTGGCCAGCAGCCAGGCGACGAGGATCGCACCGAGCCCGACTTCAGCTCCGACGGCCAGATCGAGGATCCCGGCGGCAATGGGGAACACCAACCCCACCGCGACCAGGCAGGTGATCGCTTGATCGGAGAGCACCGAGCGGAACGTGCCCGAGGTCAGGAAGGTGTCCGGAACCCACAGGGCGAACACCACGACCATGAACGCGAACAGATACAGGGCGGCGCTGTTGCGGAACGCCACCGCGCCTCGCACCCGGTGTGCCAACCCCCCCCAGGTGTGACCTGCCGGCACCGGTGTCGCCAACGAGGTTTCGCTCACTGGACTCGCCGACACCGCCGTGACGCTGCTGCCTCTGCCCTGCTCACTCATCGCCGCACCCCGCTCACCCGATGTCTCAACCGCGTTGCCCTGCGTGCTGGTGGTCTGCGCCTTTTCGCTCATCCGTCGATCTCCGCTCGGATCAGGCGGGCTTCGCTCAAGGATTCGCGGGGTACCTCGCTGACGACCCGGCCGGCGTTGAACACCAACACCCGGTCACACAGCTGGACTAGTTCTTTGGTGTCTGAGGAGCACAGCAACACCCCGGCGCCGTTGCGTCGCGCGGCCATGATCAGCTCGTAGATGGCTGCTTTTGCCCCCACATCGACCCCTTGGGTGGGATCGTCGAGCAGCAACACGCGGGGGCGGACCCGCAGCCATTTGGCGAGCACGACCTTTTGCTGGTTGCCGCCGCTGAACAACTTCAGGGGTTGCTCCGAATTCGGCGGGTTCAAGCCAACGGTATGCATCCAGTACCGGGTGTCCGCGCGTTCCGCCTTGTTGTCGAGGCGACCGAACCGCCGACGCAGCGGAGCCAGCAGGGGCAGGGTCAGGTTCTCCCGCACGTTGAGCTCCATCACCGCACCACCACGTCGGCGGTCAGCCGGGAGGAACGCCATCCCGGCGTCGATGGCCGCGACCGTGTCACCGGGAACTAGCTCCGCCCCAGCGACCTCGACGCGCCCCGCGGAGCGGTGCTGGGCCCCGAACAAGGTTGCCGCGAGCTGCTCACGACCCGAGCCCAGAATGCCCCCGACCCCCACAATTTCCCCCGCCCGCAGGCTCAACGACACATCCTTGAGCTCCGGCCCACACAGCCCGGTCACGCTGAGCACCGCCTCCGCCGCACTGTCCTGGGCTAGAACGGTCAACTCGGCGACAGCTCCCCCGACGATCAGCGCCACCAGCTGGTCGTGATCCAGCCCGGCCGTGGGCTCATCGGCCACGACCAACCCATCGCGTAACACCACGACCCGATCAGCCAACGCCAAGACCTCATCGAGACGGTGGGAAATGAACACCACCCCCGCCCCGGCGGAGGCGATCCGCCGGATCGCTTCGAACAGCACCTGCACCTCGTCGCCGTGCAGTGCGGTCGTCGGCTCATCCAGCACCAGCACGTTGTCCGGCCGGGTCCACCCATCCAAGGCCCGGGCGATCGCCACGATCGCCCGCTGCGCCGGCGACAACGTCCCCACGGGGACACCCACGTCGAAGTCCACCCCGAACTGGGCGATCAGCTCTCGGGCATGCCGGCGTTCGGCGGCCCCCCGCACCGGGGCCAGCGACCACCCCGGCGCACGCTGGCCCAACCCCAGGTTCTCGACCGTGGACAGCAAGTCGACCAGCCCGAGGTCCTGATGAATGAAATGCAGCTCCGCACGGGCCGCCGAACCCTGCAGGACATGGCCATCGGCGTCGCGTACCTCTACGACACCACCCGGATCGGCCTGATGCACCCCCGCCAGAACCTTCACCAACGTCGACTTGCCCGACCCGTTGTGCCCCAGCACGGCAACGACCTCACCTGGATGAACCTCCAGCGACACGTCGTCTAAGGCTTTCAGACCCGGGAATGTTTTCGACAATCCCCCGACCCGAAGCAGCGGCGGCGTAGCCGCCGCCACTACGGCGCCGTGTGCCACAGCTTGGCGAACCGCTGGCCGAAATCGGGGAACGCCGACCAGCCCTTGGTCGGGTCGAAGGTGATGTCCTTCTGCTCCAGGAACTGCTCAGGCACGTTACCGGCCTGCTCACCCTGAGTCGGCTGGGCGCCCTCGATCAGACGCGCGGCCGCGTCGACGGCCGTAAAGGTCGACACGGGGAAGTCGATGTTCAGCGCGGCCGTCAGCGCGCCGTCCTTGATGTCCTGCAGGTTGCCGGCAGTGGGCCCGAAGCCCACGGTCGTCACTGACAGGCCGGCAGCTTTCAGTGCTGCCGGCAGGCCGGTGGCCGCCGAAAGGCTCACGAACACGGCCGCGTTCGTGTTCGGGTGCGCCTGCAGATCGGTCACGACGGTGCGCGGCGCCGTCGTTCCGATGGTGGCAACGTCGATGGGGACTACGCGCACCTTGCACGACGGACAATTAGCCTTCATTTCAGCCTCGAAGGCGCTCTGCAACGGGGCAGAGATGTCGAGGGTGGGCAGGCTGTAGAGCACCGCGTCCGCCTTGCCGCCCTTGTTCGCGATCACCCAGTCCGCCAAAAGTTTTCCGTTCTGGTGGCTCAGATCCGCACCAAGGTAGTTGAACGTGATTCCGTACGGCTTCACGTCCTTGTTGATCTGGAGTGAGACCAATTTGACGCCGGCATCAGACAGCGCCTTGAGACCACCGCCGAACAGGGCCGGGTCGATCGCGCCGAGGAGGACGGCGTCGGGCTTCAGCCCGAGCGCGCTCGACGCGGCGGCCTGCGCTGTCTGTGCCGTCGCACCGGCGTTGACCACGGTCAGTTTGCCGCCGATCGCCTGGACCGCCCCCTGCAACAACTTGCCCACCTGGGCGCAGATGGGTGTCGAACACTGCAGATAGGCGAAACTCGTGCCCGCCGGGAGTTTCTGCGGCAGCGGGTCGGTCACCGGAAAGTCCGTCGGTTGGCTCTTGTAGGGGGCGATCACTGCGTTGGCCGCTGCGACATTCGCGGCCTGCGCCGAGCCCGAGCCTGCAGAGGAGCCTGAGCCCGACGAGGAACTGCAGGCCGCGATCGACACGACCGCCAGCGCCGACACGCAGGCTGCGGCCGTCCGCCACGCCGCAGGGTGGCGACCGCGCCCTCCCGCACTCCGGGCCCCGGTCTGAGGACGGGTCGTCGGACCCGCGCCACTCAGTTCCGCAGATCTTCCTCGGGCGGCGCTACCGCGCCATAGGTCACCGATCATTGCGAGCATGCTCTACTCCCTGTTGTTGTGTGTGCTGACGCGTCAATTCACTTACGCGCTGAACCCTGAAACTCGTGGAATTCCCGCCGCACGAACTGCTCGAATGTCGTCGGTGGTCGGCCGAGCAACCACGTGAGTACGTTGGGGTTTCCGATGAAGTCATGACTGCTGTACCGGGAGCTGATGGAACGCAACACCTCGGTCTGGTAAGGGAACTGGACAAGACTTTCGACCCCGAGGGTCGCCTTGAGAAAGGCGGCCGGATCTATCTGCGCGGCATGCACCGCGCGACCCGTCACCCCGGATATGACTCCCGCGAGGTCGTGCGCCGTGTAACGGCCCGGCGCGACGAGCTCGTAGGTGGCACCCGCGTGTGGGCGGGGGTCGGACAGGACGGCCGCCGCTACCTCCGTGACGTCGTCCACATCGACCATGGACTGGTAGCGCTCGAGGGACCAGGAGAGACGGAAGACCCCCTTCTCGAAAGCAGGCACGAGTCGGTGGCGCAACATGTAGTTGGCGGGCTGGAGAATTGTGAACTCCAGCCTCGATGACACCAGATACTCCTCGATGTCACGCTTGCTCTGGTGTTGAACCAGATCGGTGATGATCGCGTGGAGCACCGAGCTGAAGACGAAGTGGCTCACACCTGCGTTCCGTGCGGCGTCGATCGCGGCGAAACCCATCTGCGTTTCTTCGGGATGAAGTGCTGGCCCCACGTAGTACACCTTTTCCACGCCGCGCATGGCGCGGGCCAGCACAGTCGGATCGGTGATATCTCCGACCACGACGTCAGTCACACCAGCAGCGTTAAGAGTTCGCGCTGACTCGTCGGAGCGAACGCAGGCGCGAAGCTCACCTCCAGTTGCCAACAGCTTGGGGATCAACAACATGCCCTGGTTACCGTTCGCGGCGGTTACGAGTATCACTGTCCAATCCCTTCCACAACTCCTGTGCCGCCTCGGCCCGCACAACGTCGGCTCGCGTGCAGCGCGACAACCTCGCCGCGAGCGCCTTCCAGAACCCGGAGCCCGGAGCCCGCCACCGCTGCGTTCAGCAATGAGCGAATATTGCGTCTCGTCGTCTCGTCGTGTCGAGGCTCTACGTTGACGCACTCATCGAATCGGGCGTAGCCCGAGAATCAGTGACTTTGGGGCGCGGGGCCGGCGCGAAGCGGTCCAAGGTGGTGATCCCCGCAACCTTGTGCGGCTCGCTGCCGGCCATCAGCCGGCCGTAGTTCTCGGAGAGGGCCTCGAGGTTGAGCGCGCCGTGCAACGTGATGACGCGCGCGTCGCGCCAGGCCCGCTGAATGGGTTCGGTCTCCATGATTGCGGTCGATCCGGAGTTCCTCTGGAGGAGCTCGATCGCCTCCGAGCACCATCGGGCCGCGTAGGCCGTCTCGAGGAGAACTCGGGCGCTGAACTGCTGCATGTAGTCCGGGCCGGCCGGGGTGCCGGCCGCAGCGAGCGCGCCCAGTCGGTCCGTCTCCTCGGCGTTGGCGCGGGTCATCAACGTTGCCGCCTGGATCTTGGAGTGCACCTCAGCGAGCATCAGATGCGTAAGCGGTGCCTCGAGCTGGTTCTTGTAGGTGGTGCCGCGGATGGGTCGGCCGGCGGATCGCTCGAGGAACCGCTCCAGCGCACCCTGAGCGAGGCCGATCGACATCCCGGCCATCGTGGTGAACGCCCAGCCGAGGTTGGGCACCTTCCACAGCGACCCCGCCAG
>JAABUP010008225.1_pt1 | contig 13422 bp, 18 predicted proteins | sample 5559201 | NCBI WGS metagenome assembly JAABUP01 (sample SAMN10711887, study PRJNA513373) | rock metagenome | isolation source: Antarctica rocks | place: Antarctica | reverse complement strand
AGCGCGGCGCTGTTGTAGTCGGCCAGCACCCACGGCATCACCGGGTACTGCGCCAGGTCCGAGTACGTGCGGCCGGCCAGCGTGTTCAGCTGCGCGGCGCGTGCGGGTCATCACCCCGTCTGCTCTTGTGGCGCTGCATTGCATTGCACGGCGCGGCGCCGAGGGCGAGGGTGCGCGCACTGCCGACGGCCGCGCCGATCGGCTTTGTACGTCAGCGCACACCACAGACCGGGAGCAGCCTCTGCACATGATGCGGGGCGAGCTGCGTGCAGTTGCCCTCACAATAGTAGGGTTTGCTTTGATTGCTTTAACGTGTGGCGTCCTGTCACCCTGATCTGGAGGGTGGGGGCGCGCCTGCATGAGGTAGTCAAAGTTGGACAGCTCCCAGCGCTGCCAGCGCTGCTGCAGCCGCGCCGCCGCCTCCAGCTTGCGCCGGCGGTCCAGCACGGCAACGCGCGGCGCGGCGGCCGCCAGGCAGGCGCCCAGCTCGCGCATGAGCTGCGCGCAGGATAGCGTTATGATTTGGAGGAGTCTTTAATTTCGGCAGTTCATGCTCCTAGGGCAGCGGACGCACGGTCTGTGCTTCACTGTGCACCTGGCAATGCGCGGCCTCGTGCGCCCTCTGGGCGACTGCATATCCCTGAGGCGAGATTTATCACAACGCAGGTGTGAAGCATGCATGGTAGGCAGGCGTCAGGCTGCGCCCTCAGATGCAGCTATACCAGCGGACCACAGCGGGGCAACTTGAGCGCACGAAAAGGCTACCGGGCGCGGCCGCGGCGCGCACACCTCGGGTGTGGGCAGGTTCAGCAGCGCGTTGGAGCGGTCGGCCATGAAGACCTCCAGCGCGCTCGGCTGCAGCAGGTAGCGCTGGTGGTGCACCTGGCGCGCATGGAAACCCATGAGCAGCAACCATGAAGACACCAGCGCGCCCGGGCCGCAGCAGGTACCCGCAGCAGGTACCGCTGATGACGCACCTGGTGTGTCCTGTAAGTGCTGTGAGCGGCGACAAGCAGCGTAGCCTGTTTCGCCGCGGCGTGGCGGCCAGGGGTGCGCGGCGGCTCGCTCAGGCTGGGCGGCAGCGCTTGCTTGTCATGTCCCCAAACGGACTATTTGGTTGATCGCACAGGCTGCGCCTGTTTCTAGACAGGGGCACACCGCCAGTATCCACAATGTTTTGTCTATATGCATGCGAGCAGCGCAGCATGTGCATGGTACGCAGAGACAAACCACATGCTTTGTGCTGCAGCACAACGCAGCCGGTGCAGCCTGCTCTGCGGAAGAGGTGCCAGGGCAGTATCAGGCTCAAGCGGGGCCCGCGCACCTCAGACATCGCTGCTAGCTCCCAGTGGCGGTGCGTGCGCGCCGGGCGGCCCGCGGCCCTGCCCTCGCCGCCGCGCTCGTCCGGCGCGTCACCCACGAAGTGCAGCTGCCGCGGCGTCAGGCGCACGCTGCCGGCGACCACGCGCTTGGGCGTGATCAGCGCGCACTGCGACAGGAAGAGCACCTGCGCGTGCGCGGCTAGGGCTAGGGTTCCAGAGCTCCCTGTGCGCTGCGGTGCTGTGGCGCCTGCCTGCCAAGCATGATGTCAGGCAGCGGGCGCCCAAGTGCCAGGATGAGCTCCGTCCGTTTGGATCAGCTATGCGCGTTTCAGGGGCCAGGGCAACACCCTTCCGCGCACTAGCCCGCAAGGCGGCGCCTCCAGCTGCGTGCAGCATGCAGCGCAGCACCCCTACAACATCCTACACCATGTGCAACATGTCCAAACAGCCGTGTCCACAAAGCACGCGAGAGCGCATAAGGGCATGCACATGGCTGCACTCTGAGCCAAAACCCTTCCAGAGGGTTCATAGGGTGAGCAGGTGGGCACCGGGTCCTGCTCCAGGCCCGCCAGCATCGCCTCGGCCTCCATCTCCTTCTCGAGCGGCGCCTCGGCGGCGGCCTCGGGGCCCGCGCCCTGCGCGCCAGGCTCGCCGGCCGCGCCGGGCGGCCCCTCGGCGCCGGGCGGCCCGCCCGCGCCCGCGGCGGCGGCGCCGTCCGGCGGCTGCTCCGGCGCGCTCTCCGGCGGCGGCTCCGCCTGCTCCGGCGCGTGGCCGGGCGAGTCCAGGTCGGGCGCGTCCTCGTCCTCCGGGCCGCGCAGCGGCACGCCTGCGGTGCGCACCCTCGAGTCAACAAGGTCATGAGAGCACCTGAATTGTCACATATGCGCCTTCCACCGTGCCCCTCTGCCTGAGATCAGCTCCTTACAATGTGCGCATCACTCACTCCTCCTACGCAGCCAGTGCTGCATGGGTGAGCCCCTGCGGGACCTGAAACCCCGTCAACCCTGGGCGCGGCTTCCTGCGCGGCAGCGCGACCGCGCGCAGCCCGTCTGCGCGCCAGGGGGCGCAGGGGGCGCGCCGGCCAGCGATATGCGGGTCTGCAGCGCGGGCTCGGGCGCTGCCGGCGGCGGCGCGGCCGGCGGCGGCGCGCGCGCGGCGTCCTCGTAGCGCACGAACTTGTAGTTGCGCTTCAGCCGCATGCGCCTGCGCGCGCGCGCACGCGTGGGGCACAGGGGTTGGGCGCGCACAGATGTGCTTCCCTTGCTTAGCACCTTTGCATCTCCAGCAGCATCCTGACCATCACCATGCTCCACACTCAAATGTCCTGGGGAAAGAGCACTGAGGATGTGTCACGACATAGAGTATAGGGTCACCCTAGCCTGACCTATCTAACCTAACCAACCCTATATCAGCGTACACATATGGCTTGTGTAAGCAAGTGCGTGCCTGCGTGAGGGGTCCTCTAGCGAGTCCAGGCGCCAGTGCGGCTCCGGGCCGCCGCCGGGCGCCGCCCAGAGGCCGCGCTCGCCCGTGAGCGCGCGGCGCACGTCGCGCCATGCGCGCGCGGTCGCCGCCGCGGCCTCCTCCTCGGCCGCGCGCGCGGCCGCGCGCCGCGACCGCTCCGCCGCGCACAGCAGGCCTGTCGCGTGCATGGTCAGGCGCAGGGAGCAGGGTGTACAAGCGCTCGCCGCCGCGGCCGACTGCCCTCAGCTTAAACAGCTGGAAGCAGCGAGCGCGGGTCGTGCAGGGGTTGCACGGCCCCACCCAGCCACCCGTCCTCTGGTCAAACCCATCGGCGCGCGGAGCGGAAGGCATGCCACGAAAGGCCAGGCAGGCAGCCACACGTGTTCGTCAGATCGGCCTAGAACGGCGCGGGGCGCGCGCACCCAGGGCCTCGCGCGACTCCGCACGGAACGCCGCGCACGCGGCGGCCTCGCGGCGCGCGGCCGTGCCGCGCTCGGCCGCGCGCGCGCGTGCCGCGGCCTCGTGGCACGCGCACATGTGCGCGCTCAGCAGCACCTCGCCGCGCGCGGCGGCCGCCGCCTGGTCCCACGCCAGGCCCATGCACGCCACGTCCTGGGCGCAACCAGAGTAGGATCAGGGCGCGCCGCTGGACCTGCCACCCCTCTGCGATCCGTCCTTCTGCGTACGGCCCATGCAAGCCATGTCGGGCCGTCCACCAGGATGACGCATCTTAAGGCGGGATCATGGTGGGCTCCGGGGGGGCTGGAGGCGGCGTGCATCAAAGGCAAGCAACAAGCCAGGCCAATGCTGCCGCACTGCGCTGCTGACAGCAAGACCTGCGTCCGCTTGCTCCCATGCCCCAAGCCGGAGCCCCATAGTCTGGTGAGTCTGCCACCCCAACGTGGGAGAGGTGCAAGGCGACACGCGCATCGCGGCCAAGCGTGCGCTCGGCCAAGTCTTCGCAGCCCGTCAGCGCAGCACGCCGGCCGCCCGCGGCGGCCGGCCGGCCAGGGCCGCATCCAGAGCAGGGGTTGTAGTAGAGCGGCAGGTCCGACGGCGCGCTAACCCTATTCTGGTTGGGCCCAGGGCATGGCGCGCGTGGGCCGCACCCAGAAGGAGGGGTCGTAGTAGGGCGGCAGGTCCGCCGGCGCGCCGGCCTCGCCCAGCAGCCGCCCCGCCGCCGCCGCATCCGCCAGCTCGTCCAGCGCCTGCGCTGCAGCTGGGTTAGGGTCGTGGTCAAGTCAATGAACCCTATAGGATTTCCGGCACGCAAGCCGGTCTGGACCCCACCAGTGACCCCGTGTAAGATAGGCAGAGTCACAGGGGTGGCGGCGCGCGCCTGCGCAGCGACGTAGCGCCGCCCGCCGGGCCGCCCGCTCTCCGCGGGGAGGCGCGTGCCCAGGCGCCAGACCGCGGCCAGCAGCAGGTGCAGCCGCGCCCTGCGTAGCGAGCCAGGCATGAGGCAAGTTTGCAGAGCTGGGGCCCCGGAGCCTTTGAGACGCACGGAGCAACCGCGCCTGCCTCGGCTATCACCCGCGCCCCCCCGCCCAGCAGTCACAGGAAGGCGCGAGTCGAGCGCGAGGACTTGGATTAGGCTTAGGGTAGGGTGGGGCGCGAGGGCGGCGGGCGCGCACGGAGCCCAGGGCGCCGACGGCTCCAGCAGCAGCGGAAGCACCTGGCGCAGCTCGGCCATGCGCTGCGCGGCCGCCGCCGGCGGCGCGCCGCGCAGCGCGCCCAGCGCCAGGCGCGCCGCCAGGCGCGCCAGCCGCTCGCGCTCGGCGCTGCCTGCGCGCGCAGCCAGGGGCATTCATGCGTGGACTATGCGAGGCTCGACGCCGTGCACAGATGTTGATTCAGACGCTGGCGGCCTGCTGGAGACAGGTTCTGGCACAGCCAGAAGACATGCAGACCAAGCCAGGCACCTGCACGGGGATGAGCAGAGCGCGGTGCTTCTACAGGTGTCACAAAGCCGAGCCGGATGTGCCAGGGGGCCTGGACGCCCGCCGCACCGCGCTGGGCGGAGCCGTCGGGGCTGTCCGGCATGCCGCCGCCAAACCCCGCGGCAAACCCTGCGACCATCGCGGCCGCCGCGCCGAGCGCGCCGCCGGCGGCGGCGCCGCCGTCGTGGTGCTCCGCAGGGTCGTCGCCGTGGGGGCGCGGAGCGCGGGGCGACCCCAGCCCCTGGGGGCCGACGCCGCCCTCGAGCGCGCGCGCCAGCGCGCACACCAGCTGCCAGGCGCCCTGGTGCAGGCGCTGCACGTCCGCGCCGGCATGCGCGTCCGCAGGCTGCACCGCGCGGCACCAGGTTTTCAACAAGGCCTGTTTTGCCATGTGTCAAGTTGCTGAAAATCACACAGAAGGTCTACAGCACAGTGTCTTGCAACAAGTTGATGTGGGGTTGAGAGAAAGGAATGTGACCCATGGGCTGCACAGGGTGCTGCAGGAGAGTCGCCAGCAGGCGGATGTCAATGGATGCCGCACAAGAGAGCTGCCGCACGCCCCGTGGCACGTCTCTGTCGGCAATTTGCAGCGCAAGGCTGCAGGGCGCCCAGGCAGACACGCCCAGCCCCGTACCGCAACAGGCCAGCGCCAGCCCTGCTGCCGCATCAGGGGTCCTGGTACGACACAGACGCCTGCTCCCGCCAGCCTGCCGGGCCCTGCCAGAGCCGGGCCGCCACCAGCGCGCTGGCGCGCCAGCGGCCGCCCGGTCTAGAGCCGCAACAGGCCGCCGGCGCACAGCCTGGATACATGCACGCCCTGCAGCAGCTGGCCCAGGCAGCGCGGCGCTGGCGCACCAGGGCGGCGCCGGGCACGGGTACGCCCAGCAGCTGCCAGACGGGGTCCGGGATCTCCTCGTCGCCGTCCTCCGCCTCCTCCGCCCACTCCACCGCGGCCGGGTCCACGGCGGGCGCGGCGCCGGCCGGCGCGATGAGCCCGCCGGCCATCACCTCGTCCACGATGCTCAGCAGGCCTGCGCGGGGCGGCCGCGCAGTGGGCTTCACCCAAAAAAAACCTAGCAGGGGTCAAACCCTAGCAGGAGCAGGGCCGTGCTCGCGAGCCTGCGCCCGGCACTCTGTCGCGCGCGCCCGCACGGCGCCGCCGTCGCGGCTGCCGTGTCTGGCGGGGAGCGGGCACGCGCGGCTTGGCCCGCCCACGACCTCAGACAGGATACCCCGCAAGCGTGCACTTGACATGAGTGCACGAGCGCATGCTGCCGGCACTGATGTGCTGATGGGCACATCAGGACCATCGCGTGGCTGGTCTGCGCGGGGCGGGGCGATGACATCTAAAAGAACAGGGGCGGGCGCGGCCCGGGGGCGCGCCCATGGCGTTGCCGCGCATGGGCTCGTCCGCCAGCGCGCCGACCAGCTGCCAGGCGTCGGCAGCGGCGGCGGCCGCGGCGGCCGCGTCGCCGGCCACGCGCACGAGCAGGTCGTCCGCCGCGTCCGCCAGCAGCGCATGCAGCAGGCCCCAGCCGTCCACCGCGCCGGCCTCGCCCAGCGTCCTGCGCGCGCGCAGGCTTCTCCATGTGCGCTGCGGCAGCGACCTGTTGCGGGTGGGCTTGGCAGGGTGTCTGCGGCAGGCGCCAGCGGGGTCCGCCGCCGGTGCGGGCAAACCCCGCCGGCTTGCTTCGGCGCCTCGACGCCAACGCGCGCGGTCGCTCGTTCGTTTGTAGTCGGCTTGTCGCTGTGGCCTCTTGCACATAGACTACACAGCGGCTTCAGCGATGATCTTGTTGCAGGGTAAAGGGTTGGGAAAAGATAGTGTGGATGTTCCGCGCATGCCCATGCATGGCTGGTTCTGCCCCGGCCGGCGCGCGCGCGCATATGGCAGGTGGCACGACCCAGCGCGGCGCAGCCCAGCTGTTGGGCACACGCCCACGCCAGGCTGGCTGCCAAACCCTACCCTACCCAGAGCAGGCGCGCGCCGCAGGTGGCAGGCGGCGCGCTCCAGCGCGGCCCAGCCCAGCGGCGTGTCGGCCAGCGCCTGGCGCAGCAGCGCGCGCAGCAGCGACCGCAGCAGCGCCGCCTCCGGCCCAGCCCACGCCCACGGCCGCGGCGCGGCCGCGCCGCCGTCCGCGCCGCCGCCCTCGCCGCCGCCTGCGGCCGGCGGCGCCTCCGGCCCCTGGGCGCCTGCGGGGGCTATGCCCGCGGGCGCGCCGCCCGGCGGTCCCGCCGGCGCACACTCGGCGCGGCAGGGCGACGCGTCCACCAGCAGGTCCAGGAACCAGGCCTCCCAGCCGGGCTGCGCGAGCACCGCCGCGCGGTTCTCGCGCGGGCCATCCACTGCGCGCCGCATGATTTTGTTTGGCGGTGCCACTGACCACCATTTTCAATGTTTTTGCTGGAGATGTGCTCGCCGCTTGTTCACAGCCCTCCGCTGACCCACTTATAGGCATGCCGTGCATTCTCCCTTGCGCCACGGGGGCCGACACGATCTTGCACAGCTCGGCGCATGCAGCGCAGCACCGCCCTGCGACACACAGGCGCACTGCCAGGCACAATGTGTGACTCGCTGGGCGCCCTCGAGGCACGTCCTATGGTACAGTGCACACTCCGCACACCTCTGTCTCGGGCACCCGCAACAATCACCCATGTGTAGACAGCGAGACTGCAAATGCAAGAAAAGTGTTCGCACCGAGCAGGCGGCTGAGCGCGGTGAGCGCCGCCAGGCGCTCTGCCGCGTCGCCGCAGCCGCGCAGCAGCCGCAGGAGCACGCGCACCACCATTGGCGCTGTCAGCAGCAGCCCGCCCGGCCTGGCGCGGCGCGCAGCGCAAGGCCTAGGTGACAGCATTCGCCACAGTATGTTCCAATTTAGTTTTCGGGGAGTTTCATGCCTCATTCAAGCATTTCCCATAGGAACTATATGCGAAATGGCATCACAACCTCGCGCATGGCACGTATTCTAGAAAATGTTGCTTGACTGCGGTTGCAGTGCGAATCGTCTATAAGTGGCAAGCGCCCATATCAACACTCTACGCCGAGACACCATGACGCAGGCAGAGCCCGCTGGCGACCACCATTGAGCTCTGGCGAGCGAAGTCTGCGCCTGCTCAGCTGTTCGCCCTGGCCATGCACACCTCGATGTTTCCAGGCACACGCATTGCATTGCAGCAAACCTTGACCCACAGCGAGCGCTGGTCGAGACCCTGCAGGACCAGCGGGGCGTGTGCAGGCGGGGCCGCGCACTGGCCAGCCGGGCTCCCCGCGCAGGCGAGCAGCAGCAGCGCTTCGCGCGTGTGCGCCGTGAGCGGGAATGCCGCCAGCGCGTCGCCGACCGCCGCCCACAGGCCCTCCGCGGCCGCCGCGCCGCCGCCGCCGCCGCCCGCGCTCGGCGACCCCGGCGGGACCCCCGGGCCCCCCGGCGCCGGCCCGCGCCGCAGGCAGATCGCCAGCAGGCGCAGGCCGAGCATGCGCAGCGCAGGCTGCGGCCGGCTGAGCAGCGGCGCGACCAGGCGCGCGCCGCCCAGGCTGCCCAGCAGCGGCGGCCGCCCGCGCGCTGCGTGGCTCAGCAGCGCAGCCAGCGCGACGAGGACGTCCTCCAGCACCGGCGGCTCCGCGCAGTCGCCAATGAACGCCACCAACGCCTGCCGGCGCGGACGGCAGCCTTCAGGGCTAGGGTTGGGTATCTGCAGGCAAGGTCAGCGCGCGACCAGCACGTCCTCCAGGACGGCGGCTCGGCGCAGTCGCCAATGAACGCCACCAGCGCCTGCCGGGCAGGGCGGCGGCTCTCAGGGTAAGCTTAAATGTCTGCAGCGCCGCGTGCGGAGCGTGCACAGGTGACAAAGCGAGTGTCCGAGGCAATGCCAGTGGCCGAGCCTTCAGTTGGCGTGCGCTGCAGTTGCAGCCTTTCTGCAGTGCTTCTCTGCAGCGCAGAACAGGGCTGCTGGAAAGAGCTGCAGGAGGCAAGTGCAGGCTGCTGGGTGTGCGGGTGCGTCCAGAGGGTTGTTCAACGGGGTACCTGAACATGGCACCAAACATATGCAGCCAGGGGCAGTTAAGCAGAGCCAGCTGATGCAGAGCTGACAGACAAGGCCCTCCTGCGCCCTGACCCACTTTGCACGCCCCCCCGTGCGCGCCTGCATGTCGGCGGCTGCGCGCGCCGCGTTGGCCGCGCCGGGCAGCGCGCCGCGCTGCATCACCAGTAGCGCCGCCTTCAGCAGCCCCTGCCGGGCAGCCGGCGCAGCAGGTTACGGTAGGTGTATCCTGACCCCATCCTGTCCCACAAGCTGCCTTCAGCAGCTCCTGACGGGCAGCCAGCGCAGCAGGTTAGGGGAGGCTAAACCCCAGCCCTTTCCTGACCAGCAGCGCTGCCTTCAGCAGACCCTGCAGGGCAGCCAGCGCAGCAGCTCGGCCTGTCCCGCACACGTGTGCCATGCGGCTCCCAGCCCGCGAACAGTGTGCTGGAGCAGCCTCCCGCCCTGCGAGCAGGTACCGCACGCCCAAGGCACAGCCAGCATCCACGCGGGCCTGATGCGTACAGCGCGCACCGGCAGCGCTGCATCATTAGACGGGCGACGCAGGCCTGGAAAGGCAGGTGACAGCTCTTGTGTACAATACAATTGTTAATTCACTCTCAGCAAGGTGAGCCGTGCGGCTGAGCAGGGGCGCGCCTGCCGGAGCGCGCGCAGGTCCGCGGCGGACATGCTGGGGCGGCCGGCCTCGGGCCCCGCAGCGCTGTAGTGCTCCCGGATGGCGTCCAGCACGCGCGGCCCCGCCAGCGGCTCCGCCACGGCCTGCGGGTCGGCCTGCGGGGCGCGGGCGGTCGGCGCGGCGGCCGCACCCTCTCCAGCGCGCAAAAGGGAGCCCGGCTCAGCAAACATGATGTTGTATGCCTCCCTGCGAAGCTCGCATGCACCTGGCACCCAAACCGATCCCAGATTTCCGGCGTGTTCGCAAGGCCCTGCGGCGCCGGCACCCGCGTGCGCCGGGACCTCGCTGCGGCGGCCGCGGCCAGCATGCAGGTCTGGGGTCGAGGTCGGCATTTCACGCCCTTATGTTAGGTCCGAGATTAGGTTTAGGGTTGATGTTGCGGGCGGCCGCGGCGCGCGCCTTGGCGTGCGCGAGCATGGTCTGCACGAGCACGCGCTGCGTGGGCAGCGGCGCGCGCGCCCACAGCCGGACGTCCAGCAGCAGGCAGCGGGCAAGCGCGGACGCGAGGCCGGGCGCCGGCGCGGCCGCGCGCGCCAGCTCGCCCGCCGCGCGCAGCAGCGAGGGCGCCAGGTGCCGCGGCGCCGCGCGCGCCAGCAGGTGCGCCACCAGCTCGGCGCCTGGCGGCGCGGTGCAGGCGCACCCTGACCCTATCGCTGCCGGGCGGTGAGCGAGGCGTATGGCAACGGCGCAAGCCCCGCTGCTCTGCCACCGGAACGGCGGAGCGGGCCTCATGCCATCGCTGCGCGAGGTCAGCAACCAGCAGGGCAGGATCCGCATGTTCCTATGCCGCCTTGCACGCTGAGTGACACAGCAGCTTGCGCGGCGGCTGGCTGCGGGCACCTGACGAGCACGCGGGCCCCGAGCGAGCAATCTGGGCAAACACGGCAGCAGCTGAAAGGAGCTGCCTCCGCGCAGTACCCCAGCCCAGACAAGCGGCCAGCAAGTCGGCCCGATGGCGGCAGCGCGCGTGCGGCGCCCGCAGGCGGGGCGCACCCGACAGCTGCGCAAGGCTCTGCCGGTTGGAGGGGCTGTCCTCCAGCACGGCCGCCAGCAGCTGCAGCACGGCCACCGCGCGCGACGGCTCCTCCGCGCCGCCGTCGCCGGCCGGCGCGTCTGCGCAGCGCTTGGGCAGACTGAGGCACGGCGGGGAGACCACACGCTGCTTCCTGCGGACGGTCCTTCTCTGCGCCAGCGAGTGGCAGCGCTCGCAGCTGAATTCGCCAAACGATCGCTGCACAGCACCTATGATAAGCCTGGAGGCACCGCAGCGCGCACTGCCGCCCGCTTCTGCCGAGCCATGCAAGCAGCTAACCCTACCCTAACCCTATAACCGGGTGCGCGCACCAAGCTGCTCCAGCAGCGGCAGCAGCACGGCGACGCCGCCGAGGCAGGGCAGCAGGTTGCGCAGCTGCCGCGTGCAGCACAGGCGGCTGCCCTCAAGCAGCGCCGCTGCGTCGCCGCCGGCCGTGTCGTACAGCAGCCGGCCCGCCGACGCCTGCGCCGCGCATACTCCACTTTTTATCATTCTTATTCTATACAGCGAGGCCGGAGAGTGCGTGCGCTTGCTATCCGTCCCCGGCCGCACCTGTTCGGCTCACGCCCCTGCCTTATGCATCCCTGTATGAGGCTCTGGGAGCGTGCGCGCGCGCTGCAGCGCGCTGCGCGCGCCTGCGGGTTGTAGCTGAGCAGCAGCCGCTCCGCCAGGCCCTCCAGCGCGCCCTGCTGCGGCGCCGCCGCCGCCGCGGGCTCGGCGTGCGGCACCGCGCCGCCCGCCTCCTCGCCCGCCACCGCGGCCTGGCACTCCAGCCCCTGCTCGTGCAGCGCCGCGGCCTGGCCTGCGCGCGGCGCGTCCCCGCGCTGACGCCCCTGGGGGAAGCCCCTGCGCTGACACCCCGGGCGGGACCGGGCAGGCCGCGCCGCGGCCTGCCTCCCGCGCGGCACTGGCCAGCGTGTGTTCCCTCTCCGCCGTCCACATCAGTCGTATGGGCCGCGCCCGCCCATGCGCAGGAGGCGCTTGCCAACAACAAGCCCGCCACCATGCGACCGGTCCGGGTGGACACGTGGCTGAAGGGGCGGCCGGCGCGGGGCAGCACCGGGCTTGAGCACGCCGTCAAAGATGTGCACGGTGCCCATCTGGCCGTGCAGGCCGTCGGCGGGCGCGCCCGCGCCGCTCTCGCATGCGTCCACTCGCGCCGCCAGACTGCACGCGTTCAGCGGCTCGGCCACCTGCCCCGCGCGCGCTCCTGACGATCATCGCAGAGCGCGGCAGCGCTGTGCGCCGCCGGCCGCCGGCAGAGCCGCCGCCTGTTGGACACCCTTCGGCGCTCGCCGCACGGCACAGGGCCCGGAGCAGGCCGTCGGGCGTAGCCCGCGCGGGTCAGACCGCGTGGCGCGTGCCGCATTCTGAGGCGCGAGCGTGTCCGGCGCGCCGCCTGCGAAGCGGGCGCAGCCCAGGACCACACCAGCACTGCGCTGGAACACAAGAAGGGAGGACCACGCCAGCGCTGCGCGGCATAGCTGCAAAGGGCGGCCGCGCGGCCGGCTCGCGGGAGGCGCCGCGCGCCTTGGGGTAGCGCGCGCGCGCGGACGCCTCCAGCGTGCCGTTGACGAACAGGCGCAGCCAGGACGAGGCGACCGCGGAGCCGGCTGAGTGCGTGAGCGCGATGTGGTACCAGCGCTGCGCCTGGAACGCGAACGCCAGCTCCGCCTCGTGCGCCTTGGGCGCCAGGCAGCGCACCACCAGCCGGTCGCCTGCGCGGCCAGGCCGCGCACTGTCAGCACCCGCCACTACTGAAGCTCTCCAGGTTATCCCAGGCTGGCAGCAGCATCACATTAAAGCATTCACTGCATCGTGTGCCCAACATCAAGTGTGCCCCGACGAATGGAGGCCGCTAATCACACATTGCATTGGACGCCGGACAACCCTACCGCACCCAAGTACACCTGCCTGACAAGTGAGAAGAGACCTCATGGTGCCTCCTATGTCAACAGCATGGGTAGGGAACGGGTCATAACAAGTGGCAGGGGCAGGTCGTTCACGTCGTCAAGCAAGTTGAGGCCGCCTCTCATGCATGACACGTGCAAGTGAGTCATGGGCCGTGCCGCGGACGAAGGCCGCGACGCCGCGCGCGGCGCCGCCCGAGCGGCACAGCAGCGTGAAGAGCGCGCGCCCGGCGCGCGTCGGCGCGCGCTCTACGGTCTCCAGGCGCAGCCAGGTCGCGAAGGAGTACCCCTTGCTGCCTGCGCGCAGGGCGAGCGCGGGGCTGTCGCCGTGCATCATTGCCACCGTCGCCACATTGCCCGCAATCCGCGCGCACCAGCAACGACAAGGTTAAGGCACGCCCGCAGACACGCGTAAACGGGTGCCATGCTGCCGCTGGTGCTGCAAGAAAAACACCGTACCCGGCACTATGGCCTTGCATGGATGTGGTTGGGCAAAGCGGCAGAGCCCCGGCCGCGCCATGCTGCCTTTGGAGAGCGCTGGATACTTGAACTCCGGGAACACTGGCCGGCGTTGAGCACGGACGCTCATGGTGTGCCACACCGGCGTGCTTGCCTCTCAGCTTCACTCTCCCAAAACATTTTCTATTTGGCTCTGGGGGCGCGCCGGGCAGGCGCAGGTCGCCGGAGCGCATGATGCCGCCGCCGCCGCCGGAGAAGTCAAAAAAGGCGGGCGGGCCCTCGTGGCGCGCGACCGCCGCCAGCAGCCGCAGCAGCAGCGCCGTGTGGCGCGGCGCGCGGCCGTCCGCGCGCGGCCGCAGCAGCGCGAACAGCGCGCGCAGGTCGCGCCCTGCCGCCGCGGCTGCGCTTGGGCCGCATGCGAGGCGGGCATACCCCGAAGCTGGCCTGAGATACCCACTTAGGTGTCGTGACTGGCATGGTGGCATGGCAGTAAGCCCGACAGGCAGCGTGCTTGTGCGGCGCCTATGCTCCCACGCTGGATCAGAATGGGCTAATCGTAATCGAACCTTAACCCTACCCA
>JAABUP010008223.1_pt1 | contig 13425 bp, 14 predicted proteins | sample 5559201 | NCBI WGS metagenome assembly JAABUP01 (sample SAMN10711887, study PRJNA513373) | rock metagenome | isolation source: Antarctica rocks | place: Antarctica | reverse complement strand
AAATGACAGTGATGTCAGCCTGAGTGATAGACTTCTTCATGAGTACTGCATCAGAATTCATAGAAGTGTCAACAGAAACAGTCTGCAACTGCTGAAAGGTCTGAAGGACCTTGTTGATGTAAGCTGTTTGAGTAAGACAGATTGTGCGTTCAGTGCGGTTTTGTTTCACTTTCATGCCTAAGTAGTAGGACACGGAACTGAGATCTGACATCTTGAACATGTCATTAAGACATTGTTTAACATTCTGAATAGCTGACTTATCCTTTTCAACAAGCAGAAAGTCATCAACATAGACAGTGATGATGACACTGTCTCATACAAACATGCTATGATCAAAATCAAGTCAACAGAAATCAAGAGACATGAGAAGATTGTGTAAAGTCTTATACCACAGATGAGGTGCTTGCTTCAGGTCATAGAGGACCTTATTCAGCAAAGCAACCTTGTCAAGTAGCTCATAGCTGTGAGATAACTCAACATAAACATCCTAATCAATAAAGCCATAAAGAAACGCAGTAGTGACGTTCATTTGATTCACTTTAAGGTCATAATGTGCTGCAAGAGCAAAGAGGGTCTTATACATCTGCAGCTTGATGACAGACACAAAGATTTGATCATAGTCTATGTCAAGCTGCTGTTCATAGCCTTTGACAACTCAGCGAGCCTTATAACGGCTAACCTGATCATGAGTGTCATGCTTGACCTTGTAAACCCAGCGTCCTTTAAGGACATGCTGATTCAACAGCACGTTGACAATGTCCCATGTGTTATTATTCTTCAGTGACTGAATTTCATTCTTCATAGCCATCTTTCATTTGTCACACAGAGGTAACTTCACAGTCTGCTTATATGTGGTTGATTTGACAATGTCGTCAATAGAAATTGCGGCATACGCATATGAAATGTGTGCATCAGACTCATCAACAACTGAGCAACTGTGAAGGTTGTAGTGTGATGCAGCTGCTGAGGCTGAAGGATTCAATGAACCTACTGCTGAGGCTGAAGGGTTCAATGAATCAAGCTCATTTGAATCAGACAACTTGTCTAGAACTTGTGAGTCTGAACTCATGAATTCAGACTGACAATGTGAAGAGGTAGATGCTTTCTCTGATCATGCTTTTTTTGAAATGAAAGAAGACAAAGAATGCATGCTGACAGAATTTAATTGCTGTAATAGCAAGAATCAAAGCAGCAATGTAGCTGGTGCAGACACTTCCTCTGAAACAAAAGAAGGTTGCAACAACAAGAATGAGAACGCAGAAGAAGAATCAACAGCATGATTGCTAGTGCTAGTTGTCTTCTTCTTGCTGTGAACCTCTATGTTAGCTAAGTTTTCATAAGCGATAATGCCCTCATCAACAAAGCAGTTATGAGACTCTAGAACCTGTTCTGATTCAGAGTCTCAAACACAAAAGATTGAGCTTTCTTTCATGCTTAAATAGTGGCATTTGAGGCTGCAGTCCTCAAACTTAACTCTTTGCTGACATTGTTTCTTAAAAATGTGTGTTTAAGCAATGATACCAAAGACACAAAGACTTGAGAGGTCAGAAACATTGCCTGTTCATGCTTCATAGAATGTTATGTTGAGTACATGAGTAGAAGATTGGTTCTTGATATAAACCGCAGTTTTAATGGCTTTCAGTTAGAGGTGTGAGTTCAGGCCAGAGTCTTTGAGCATAGCTTGTGCAGATTTGCAAATAGTGCGATTTAGCCGCTCAGAAACGCTGTTTTCTTCAGGTGAATAGGGCATAGTAGGTTCTCAGATGATGCTGTTGACTGTAAATCAGTTCTTCAAGACAAGATACTTATGTTCAAAGTCAGTGTGAAGGCATTTTAAAGAATAGTCAGAACAGTCAATCCTCATCAATGTGACAAAGTTCTTGATATGCTTGACTGTTTTGCCTTTGATTTTCATGAAAAACATTCAGGTAAACCTTGTGAAGTCGTCAGTAAGGGTAATAAACCACTTTGAACTGTCATAGGCAGTGGGCGTTATGAATTCAACAACATTCAAATGAATAAGATCTAATGATCAAGTCACTCACTCAATAAAAGCCCTGTAAGAATGACAAGTCTGCTTGACTTTCATGCACGGTTCACAGACATCATGTCATCAAGAAAGATTCTTAAGATCTATGCTGTTGACAATCTTAAACAGACGCTCAATGTTTGTATGGCCTAAATGGCTCAAGTGTCAATGTCACATATCAAATGATACCTTAAACCCACAATTAGCTGCAAAGGCATGAGACTGAGATGTATTGTTGAGGTGTAGCTGAAAAATCCCATTGACCTCAGAAGTATATCTGATGACGTTGTTTTTGTGACGTATGATGCAGTCACACATGTCAAAAGAGATACCATCAACGCGCATGCAGCAGTCAGAAACAAGGTTTGCAGAGGAATAGAGAGCATGCATAATGTCTTTGAGGATAACCTCTTGTATGCCACTGTCAGAATGTACTAAATGTAGTGAAACCATGCCCTTTTCAATGATTTGAGCAGGTTCATTAACCGTTTTAAGAGACCTAGAAATAGGCTTGTAGATAAGAAAGAATTTGTGTGTAGAACACAAGTGATCAGAGGCTTCAGTATCAACAATTCACACACTCATGAGGTGTGATTCTATGACAAACATAAAGCTGAGTGTTGTGACATTGTCACCAGTCTTATTGAAGATTGATTTGACATTGTTGAAGGACTTGCTCAAGAACTTGTCTGATGATGACAACAATTTGTTCTTCTTCTTTGCAGCTCAAGCTGCATCAAGTTTCTTCTTCTTATGAGGGTATTTGACAAAGCACATGGGTTTCTCATGGTTAGTCTTCTTACAGTGTGAACACTGAAGTGATAACAACATCAATTTTGGTTTGTCATGAAAGGTCATTGCAACAGAGCTCTTATTATCGTTCATTCTAGCCTCATCAATCAACTCAGTGACTAAGAAATCAAAAGTAAAAGTTGTAATGTGAATGAACTGACATTTAGCCGTGACAAAGACATTGAATGTGAATCTGAGGTTGTTAAGAAGAACAGTGAGTATAACTCAGTCTGAAAAGGTAGAATTCATCTCTTGCAAACATTGTGATGAAGTCTTTAGCTGATCAACATAGTCCTCAATGAACTTAAACAAATTGTAGTGATGACTTAAGAGTGTTGTAAACGTAAGGTATCTGGTGTTAAAGCCCTGAACCTCGTACAACTTCTTGAGCTTCAACCACATCTGATGTGCAGAAAGGTCTTGAATGAACCTCTTAAAGTCATTCTGACATGACAGTGCTATATTAGCACATGCCCTGTCATTCTCTTTACTTTAAGTGATGTATTCAGATGAGAACTTCAAGTTTAAAGTGTTGACATCATCAAGTTCAACAACTGGTTCAGAAGATGTGCCTGAAACAACAGCTCATAGATCTTTGTTCATAAGAATGAACTTGACATTAGTGGCTCATGAGGCATAGTTACTAGCGTCAGCAAGACAGAGAAAGTTGAAAATGCTGTTCAAGAAAGTCATGATTATGTGGGTTGTCAAGAACAAAACACCAAAACACAAAGACTATTGAAAAAAGCAAAGAGATGTCAATCAAGAATATCATAATGACAAGTTGTTCAAGAATATCAAAACAACAAAGGTGTTGTTTGAGAAAGCACTTAAATAAGCTATCAAAACAATGAGTTGTTCAAGGAAGCACTCAGATGAGCTATTGAAATGATAAAAATATCAAAACTGAGAATATCAAGTAACAACAAAAAGGGGTCATTTGAGAAAGCACTCAAGTAGGCTATTGAAATGACAAAAGACACTGTCAAAAGATGACAACAGTGAGGTCAATGAATGACTGACTAATGTCTTAAGATATGAAGGCAGAATGTTGAGCTCATAACCTATTGAAGTATGACCTCTATGAAATGACTGTTCAATTCATATATTTTAACTAGGATGCAGAGTCTGCATCAACAGCATGACTTTTGTGTGAGCTGACTAAGCAGCGTCACGTGACACGGCAAGTTTCAGCGCTAGGTCAGAATAGAACTGAAATCCCTTGTGAAGCCTTCTTATTTCAACATTATCTTTTTGCTTCTGTATGAAGCTTCTCTTTTTCTCTTCATAGTATTCTTCTTGTATTTAGAAATTATCAATTGAGCATCAGTCTCATTGCAAACCTGTGACATTAAAATACTATTCTCATTTAAATCTGACCTACATTAAAGGCCTTGTCATACAATTGTTGAAATCAGTGCAGAATGAGTGCAGAAACCTCTATGACAGATGAAGTAAAGACTGTTGCTGAGAAGATTTCTTCTTGAGCACAAATACTTATGACAGAACTACACACTATAAAAAGTCATACAAAAGAGAACATGCAGAACATGAAGGCTTGTACAGATCTTCTTTACATCTTTGTGATGAATTAAGACAACCTCACATCAGCTACATCAGTAGATACAATTATTTCAACATCAGCTGTTGCAACATCATCTTCTTCTCAAGAATCAGTCAATTGTATGAATGGTTTCACTCTAAAGCAGCTCATAGCAGCAATGAGTGTGAATTGACACTCAAAACAGTGTCTTTCTGATTCACTCAAATTTGAAGAAAAGAGAGTGAAATTCAGACCTTAATTACAACAAATTGTCACTAAATTGAATGTGAACATGTCAGATGACAATGTCAGTGTGCAGTTCTGATACTTACACAGTCAGCTTGAAGAGTTGACTTTAAGTCAGATCACATCTTAAATTGTGGCTTGTATCAAGTCAAATGAAGTTTTAAACCATATGATCATTGAGAAGCTGATCAATCAGCTTCAACATGTGTACAATGACTCAGAATTGAAGAAAAAAGCGACTCATATCTTAACAGCTTTAAAACAGAAGAGAAAATCATTTGCTAAACACCTGATCATCTTTAAACAAACACTGTTGAAAGCAGAAGACTTGAAATGAGATGATGCTGTTAAGAAAACATTTCTTAGTAACAGTCTTAACACAACACTTACACAAGCTCTGATTGTCATCTCAATCTCTGTGTTGTATGATGAGTACATTATCTTGCTACAGTGAGTTAATCACAACTTAAACTCAATTCAGAAGACTGTTACTTAAGAGTGTTGTACAACAACTATCATCATCATGCAACAGTCTCACATGAACAAGATGAACTGAGAACTCACTGAGCACATCATTGTCACAGTTACAGAAACTGAAGAGAGACACAGAGCACAATGAATGTTAAAGAAGAAAGTGACAGAATGTTGTACAAAACAACTATGCATGCACTGCAAAGACAATGACCACTTCATTAAGAACTGCAAATTTCTGTTTGCTGTATAATCTTGTGTCATCAATGTTGTCACTGCTGAGACTGTGAAGAAAGTGACAGAAAAAGAGAAGAACTCAGAAAAAGAGTAGCTTTTAGCAGAAGTCACAGCTGAAAGTGTATAAGATGTGATAAAAGCTGAAAGAAGTTTGAGAATCAGATGAACAGTGCTCTCTTCACTATGTCAACATTAATCAATAAGAAGTCATATGTGCATACCTTGTACAACACAGAGTATTTATTCTATGAAATAATCACTTCTTGCTTTGCTAGAACTTACAATCTACAGTGCATGAAGATAAGACCTCATATGATTACAGAGTTTGATGAACCTTCAAATTCATCAGTAAATGAAGTAGCTGTTGTACAAATTGATATTGACAAACATCAAAAGTCAAGAACATTCTTTTATATTGTTTCTAAGTTAACATTCTACAATCTTATACTAGATTTATCATAAATGAAGCAGAACAAGGTCATATTGAATGCAGGTGAAGCCTTCCTTACAATTGAATTCACAGAAACTATCATTTGAAACAGAGAAGCTTCTGCTGAGAGTGAGTTCAATCATGTTATAATGTCAGCTACATTCTTTACAAATCTTGTATGAAAAAAAGAAGAGAAACAGAAGAAGATTGAGATGTTCTCAGTCAGCATGACTGATATTGAAAAAGTCTTAACTTCACAGAAGAAGACTGACTTGAGAACTATACTCTCTGATCATTATCATGAGTTTTTAGATGTGTTCAATTGTATGATGACTGAGAAATTGCCGCCTTTAAGAGAAGAAGGCACAGATCATCAAATTGAACTGAAAGAGATGAATGAAAAAGAGTCAAAAGTACTCTGAGATTCTCTATACAACATGACAAGAAAGAAGCTACTAATGTTGCACAAGACATTAACAGAACTTTTGAATAAGCAGTTCATACAAGTCAGTAACTCATTTGCTGCAGCATCTGTTTTATTCATACAGAAGTCAGAAGGTGAACTTCAGTTCTGTGTGAATTACTGTGACTTGAACTGAATCACTTAAAAGAATTGTTACCTTCTTTCATTAATATATGAAACTCTGCAGAACATTGAACAAGCTCAATGATACATCAAGTCAAATGTTATAGTGACATTTCACAAGATTCAAATTGCTGCAGAAGACAAATGAAAGATGACATTTTGTATGAGGTACAGGTTGTATGAATGAATGATGACTTCTTTTGAGCTAGTCAATGTCTCAAGCATCTTTCAAAGATATATTAACTGAGCCTTGTGAGACTTTCTGAATGAGTTCTGTTCAGCCTATGTGAACAATATTCTTATTTTCACTGATGAATTGCTGCATCAACATCAAAATCATGTATGAAAGGTACTACTACAGCTTCAAAAAGTTGGCTTACAAATTGACATTGACAAATGTGAGTTTGAAGTCAAGTCAATCAAGTATCTAGAGTTCATTCTGAAAGTGAGAAAGGGTGTACAAATGAATTCTCAAAAGATAAAGACAATCATGAACTGACAAGCTTCTAAATCAGTAAAAAGTGTACAGAGTTTTATAGGCTTTGCAAACTTCTATTGAAAGTTCATTAAGAACTTTTCTAATCTGATTATGTCAATAATGGCTCTCATACAAAAGAACACACTCTTTAAGTGAACAGAGAAAGCTGATCAGGGTTTTATGAAGCTAAAGGCCATGTTCATTTCAGCGTCAATTCTAGTTTCATTTGACCACACATGTATGACAGTGATGAAAACAGATTTCTCAGATTGATGCATAGATAAAACTCTGTTACAGTTAATAAACAATGTGTGAAGGCTCTATGCCTACTATTCAAAGAAGAACACATCTGCAGAGTGCAATTATGAGATTTATGATAAAGAGATGCTGATCATCATACAATGCTTGAAAGAGTGAGACACAGAATTGAGAAGTGTGTCAAGTTTTTAGATTCATACAAATCACAAAAATCTGAAATACTTTATAACAGTTAAAAAGCTTACAGAGTGACAAATGAGATGGTCTTTAATACTGTTGCAATACAACTTCTTCATACTATACTTGCTGAGTAAGAAGAATGAGAGAGCAGATGCTTTATTGAGACAGAAGCAGAATGTGTCAATGAATCTTTCAGATGACAGAGTACAACATTGTACAATGCAGATAATACATTCTGAGATGATAAGCAAGTCTATACAGGCTGTCTCAATGACAGTAGCAGACATATTGATCTCTGTGCTCATACAAGATCAAAACTTGTTCAATGAGATCACAAATCTTAAACAGATGTGAGTGAGTGCTGAAGTAAAAGATGAGTCATATGATGAGCTTTGTCAGATGATTCACAAGAAACAAAGATTGTTTTTTACTGTTTTAAAAGTGAGAATATTCATAATGAAATGCTTCTTGAGTGATGAAGAAAAGCTACTCTTTCACAGAAGACGCTGAGTGTCATTCTCAGAATTTCTTTGTACAGAACTGATTCAGTATACACATGACTCAACAATGACTGAACACTCAAAAAGAGATGTAACTGATACTCTTTTATCATAACAGTTCTTTTGATCTGAGATGCTACAGAATGTCTGTACATTCTGTCAAAATTGCAACAAATGCTATATGAACAACAGCTGAAAAAACCGTCAACAAGGCTTCTTGAAGCCTTTACCTGTATTAAAGCAGATTTGATGAAAGATATTCATTAACTTTGTAGTAGATCTACTGTTAAGTGAGAATTGTACAAACCTTCTGATTATTACAGATTGTCTTAGCAAGAGAGTAATACTGAAACTGTGCAAAGATATGACTGCAGAATGGGTGACTCAGACATTCATACAACATTTCTATTGAACTTATGAGCTTTTCATCACAATAGTCTCAGATTGAGACACTCAGTTTATGAGCAGTCTATGAAAGAGAGTTTGTTAACTTTTGAAGATTGTACAAAGAGTGTTCACAGCATATCACCTGAGAACTGACAAGACAACTGAGTGAATGAATCAGAATGTTGAGCTGTATCTTTGTACATTCTTCAATTATAGTCAGAACAACTGAGCAAGCATGCTTCTCATAGCTGAGCTAGTTATAAACAATTATGATTTTACCTCAACAGAGATGAGTCTCTTCTTCTTGTCTCATGAGTATCACATGAAGTCTTTACAACTACTTGAGAAGTTGAAGCCTGTACAATCTGCAAAAAGTTCAGTACAGAAAGCTGGTCAAATTGTACAGAAGATGAAAGAAGTCACAGAGTGAGCACAGATAACTATGACTGTCACTCAGCAGGTACAGAAAGAAGTGACAAATCAGAAGAGACAGCAGTCTTATAACTTCAAGAAAGAAGACAAAGTCTGACTAAATCTTAAGAACATATATACAGACTGTCTGTGCAAGAAGTTTGATGCAAAGAATGTTAAGTACATCATTGTTAAGAAGATCAGCTCACATTCATTCTGTTTGAACACATCATCAGATATTCATAACATGTTTTATTCAATCATGCTTCAATCAGCAGTCATGAACACTCTTTCTTCTCAGTGTATGACAGACTCACAATTTCTGTCACAAATTGTAAGTGATGAAGAAGAGTTTGAGATAGAGAAGATTCTGAAGAAAAGATTTATATGATGTAAAGAAGAATTCAAGAAGAAGTACTTGATAAAATAAGTCAGTTATATCTGACTCACATGAGAACTGACATTCACTCTGAAAGACACAGTGACATTAAATCAATGAAAGTTAATGCAATCTGAGGTGACTAGATCTTAATCATACACATGAAGATTGAGATGCTTTATGAGTTTGAGGAATTGTATAAAGTTCAAAATTTAGGGTTGAATTTATTTGATTTATTTCTATGCTAATTACTAATGATGCCTTTTTGATTTCACTGAAGCTACTTGTTTTAAGCACTGCAAAGAGATGAGGCACATCACTCAGATGTCACACACAGTCTGTATAATTAGGCTTTATAAGTGTCACACACAGTCTGTATGACTAAACAAGCACAGTGCAAAGAAGAAAGAAGAGTTGTATGTATCTAAGAGGTGATATAGATGACAACTGTTCTCATCAACAACATCAGTGTGATTTGTCTCAGCTGAGCAGCACACTCATTCTCATTGACATTGTTGTTGTTCTCATCATTCAAGATGACAATGAGAATGTCATTGTTGCATACAGAACAGCAAGCAGTGTGGTCATGTCACTTACAGTTATTACAACATTCATTGAAATGTTCTGATGTACAATGACATTTCAAAAAGAACATCATATCATGTGTCTGACAGTTGATACAATTGACAGAAATCAACATATTTTGACTCTGAATCAGAATCACATTGATGTACAATGACTGATGAGTTCTCATTTGATTCAGCATGATATAAAGCTGTACAAATGAAACATTCACATCAGACAGCATGAAAATGACCCTTGTCTGAGAAAAGTGAGTGTACTGAGTGAGCTGCTGCTGATCAACAAAGAGAACTGAATCTTCATCAGCAGCTGCAAGAATGAGAATGACAACATACACATTGTAAAGAATGAGAGCTCTGTGAGCTGTCAGCTCTGAGACACATATCTGTATGACACTTACATTGTTGTTGTTGTTGATGTTGTTGCTGCTGAGCTTGTCATATGAGAGTCAGTGTTGATATATTCAATAAAGAAAAGATTTCACATACAAAAGATGTTGATGAAGAAGTTGAAGAAGAAAGAAAAAGAAAAGTTGTACATGAGGTGAGAAGGTTTATAACTCACTTCACTGACAGATAAACTCAAGTGAATTGTCAGAGAAAATCACGCAAGCAATGAAAAAATTTTTCATCTGTAAACCTTACTCATACAAAGCAGGCAAACATGTGTCAACAGACATTGACAACTGTACAACAACCTTTTTGAAAGCTTAAAGCACAATCTTGAAAAGAAAGAAAAAGATGATGTCATGAGTTGAACTCATATTAAGGTCTTATGATCTAGTTGCTTATTAAGACTTTAAGACTAAAGCACATTATCATTTTGCTTCTGTATGAAGCTTCTCTTTTTCTCTTCATAGTATTCTTCTTGTATTTAGAAATTATTAATTGAGCATCAGTCTCATTGCAAACCTGTGACAGACATGTCTATAAAGATGTTAGTAAGTAGATAAACAAAGATGCATGTCTCTATGAGTATTTGAGGCTAGTAAAAACAGCATTGTCAAGACCACATGCATTAGTGACACGCTAACAATACTTATGGTTGATACCTTGTATTATAGAGAGATTTTACTGTACTATCACTGTTGTGAGTAGATGTGGCTTTGACTCTGCATTAGTTTACTTTCTTCTGCTCTTGGCTACTGCACGTGACACATTGATTGCTGTTTAAGAATTGGTTGATATTGCCGGAAATCGGCGTAGCTCTGTCTAACGTTACTTCTTTTCAACCCCAACCTTCTTGTCTTGTTCAGAAGTACATAAAGTACTTTGATGTGAAATGCGGACTTCATGACCAGCTGGTTTCATTTCGTCTTTTCAAGTTACGCCTCTTGAACTATTCTGTGTAAATAAAGGCCCTTCTATTTACCTCAGAGAATGAGCCGCTTTCCCTCATCAGCGATCCACCATCTTTGATATACATGCTTATGAGGGGAGGGTGCTCCTCAAGGCTTTGAATAGAGATATCTACCAATGTGATACATCTATCAGAAAACCTCGTCTGTCTGACTGACTTCAAGTCCAGTGCCAAATGGGGCCTCAATGCGCCTGAATGAACGCTATCAGCAACAGTTAGTTCGCCGGCTGAAGGGAAAGAATTGAATTGTGTATTGTGTGCTCAAAGGTTACCTACTCAAACCACGAGCGTGCTATACTTAGCTGATAACTAACCCACAACTTTGCAGACACAACCCTCTTTGAAGACCTGCTCTTAGTTCATGAGCATACAGACCATTACCCATTGCAACCAGCAGTTGAGATGCAGCTTGAAGGTAGGATTGAATACCTGACAGCGTCGCAAATTATCGATTATTAATCATATGCTAGATCTTAACCACAAGATAACACAGTTTCTGCAATCAAGCAGAACTCTTCATATCAGGGAGCAATGGCTCTTGACATACAAGCTACCCGCTAGGTCTGAGAGAAAGACGTACAGTTCAAGATCTGTGAACAATGACAGTACGTTCATAGGGTAAGAACAGGAGTGGCAAAATGAAGGAAATTCTATAGATTGAATACCCGCTTGTAGCATTTTTTAGAATACATAAAGACCCTATGAAAACCAGATGCTCTGTATGCCCCTTGAACAATGATTAAACCCCAATAGCACAATTCAATCATAAACGTACCATGACTGAGCTCTGTTCCTAAGTAAGTTATAGACGCTTCTCAAGCATAGAAAAGAATGTTCCTTTTCATCATCGACCAGGAGGCGGAGGAGGTGTTAGGGTTGGTTTGAAAGGTTTGGTAGTAGGTGATGTACAAACAAAAAGTCCTTCATAAGCTATACATGCTTCGCCTCTGCCTTGAGTCTCTCTGTAGCTATTGCATACTTGATTGTTGCTTGCACCGCATCTATGTTAGGCCTTCATGTCTTAGGATCTGACTTGGCTTTACCTCCTAAGAAGTAAGAGAGGTTGGTCTTTCTCGTCTCGGTCTGGTCTAACATCTGCGTTCATAGCGTGTCCCACTTTGTGCATTGAAAGAGGAAGTGCTTACTGTCTCCCTAGCTTGCCCACACGCACACGGATCTGATTCTGTAACATCAATTCGGTTGAGGTATCCATTTAGGCGCGTCATGCCCATTCGTAGTTGTGCTAGTATACTTGCTTCCTTACGGTCAAGAGTGTCATATAACGGTTGGGTGTGCCGTCCTGGCAGTGCTAAGTCCATTTCCTTAAAATACCTCCCGACCTCATGCGGGATCCTTCACTCTTTTCTTTGCATAACTCTTGCTCGATTTGCTAACGTGGACTTTGCTTGCAGCGTTGGTTCTTGTGGCGCCTGACCTTTCTTCGTAGCTTGCTGCGCAACTTGCTTTGCTGCTCTGCCTAGTTGAAATTCCTGGCTAGCTGGGACCCAAATTGCTAAGACGTCATTACCTCCTTCTCTTAACCCTTGGACCACGTTATAGATTTGTTCAATGTCGCCCTGACCTGATTGATGACACGGATCTGCGACTGCTTTCAGTGCTGCTTGGTTACTAGCGAAAATGGTAATCTGTCTTCCTTGAAGATCTAGTACTAGACAACGCATTGCCTTAGCCATTGCTGCTAGTTCAGCCTTGTAAGGATTTGTTCCAATTGATGCTGGATTCGGGGAGATGGTATACAAGACAGTCTTGATTTCAAGTTAGTAAAATGAAACGCTCTGAAGATATTTAATTTGGTTGTACGAAGCTTTACGCCGTATTTTGATCTATTAATGTCCATACAGCTCTGTGCTACATAATTGCAGAATACATATCTCAAATATCAGAAGTTCAGAAGGTTATGTGGTGGTATGAGAACATGTCTGCCTAGTCAAGCTCCATAAAGCATTGCTCAAGAGAGGAGTGATCAGAGCAGGTGAACCGGCTAAGGCCTTTTGAGAACTTCTATACTACCCTCAAGCTAAAATATATGACCATACCCTACTTACTAAGCAGTCCTATGCATTTGATGCATAACTCCTATTATTAAAATCAAAACAAAGCTAATTCACGTGTCTAGATGTTCTGTTTTTCTGACGCGTCTGTCCTGCCACCCTTCTATTCTTCTACACCTTGCTGTTGTCTTTACACCTTGCTGTTTCTCATGAATACTAACGTATTTCCCTGTTACCTGAGCCACCTGCCTATTTGGGCCACCTCAAATCCCATACAAATCATGAAATTTCAAGACTTCATAACTTCACATTGTTAATAGATATTTCTCTAAAACCTGTTATATAGCTTTTTAATACTATGAATTTGAACTCTGATATGTGAAAGAATTAAATTCATGAAGATAATTAAAAAAATTATAGTTTTTTTATAAATTACTATAAATTACATATATATATATATAAAATCTTAAGTTAAAGCACTTTTTCTATGTTTTATAGATATTAATGATCTTTATAATTATATAATATTACTAAAAATATGTATT